>ENA-OQKV01000678-OQKV01000678.1-human-gut-metagenome-genome-assembly--contig:-NODE-678-length-11794-cov-3.352618_pt1 | contig 11794 bp, 8 predicted proteins | sample MGYA00242655_ERZ504811 | MGnify/ENA primary metagenome ERZ504811 (study PRJEB26092, sample SAMD00036406) | human gut metagenome | host: Homo sapiens | study: EMG produced TPA metagenomics assembly of...
AGCGGAAGAACCGCCGCAAGCGGTCAGAGCAGCGGCAGCGGCAGCGGCACCAGCCACAGCCAGGAAATTACGACGAGAAATCATCATAATCAAACTCTCCTTTTATTTTTAATAAAATTGCGTCAAACAAATAAAATGCGCAGAACTGCACATTTACTGGCTCAAGTATAACGGCAAGCCGTGTCAGATGCAAGCGAATTCCGATTACAAAATCTTTACAATAATTTTGTAAGTTTTTATCAAAAGTAGTATTTATGCACAAATTTGCCGTAGTTCCGTGCGTTCTCTGTGCTTTGGCACACAATGCACGTATTGCCGTCACTTTATTGTCCTGCAGTGCACCTCTGCGTTTTTATCCCGTCACTTCACGGCACGGTTGCCCGCCACATTGGAGGGGCCAAAACCGAAGGGCAGCAGTTCGTCCATGCTGCGCTCGATAAAGTCTTCCGGTGTCTTTGCCATGATAACGTTCAGTTCCGGCCCGCCGAATTCAAACAGAGCCTGGCGGCACACCCCGCAGGGAGAAGTGATCTGCTCGTTCACCTCGCCGCGGCGGCTGCCCACCACAGCAATGTCTGTGAACTCGGTCACGCCCTCGGCCACCGCCTTGAACAGAGCTGTGCGCTCTGCACAGCTGGTGGGGGTAAAGGCGGCGTTCTCCACGTTGCAGCCGGTGAAGATGCGGCCATCCTCGGCGCGCAGGGCAGCGCCCACCATAAAATCGCTGTAGGGCACATAGGCTTTTTCCCGTGCAGCCAGTGCCATGCGGATGAGCTCCTTCTTTTCTTCCAGGGTCAGGTTTGTCATATCCGTCACTCCTTTTTTGGTTTTCAGGGGTCGAAAACAGCGCGGCAAACCCTTTTGCAGGCAAACCGCGCTGAAATGCGTTTTTAACGCTTAGTATTCTGCACCCAGTGCTACCTTCATCATATCGGTAAAGCTCTTCTGGCGCTGTTCTGCCGTGGTGATTTCCGGCGAAACAAAGCTGTCGGAAATGGTCAGCAGGCAGGCAGCGTTCTTGCCCAGCACCTGTGCATTGGCAAACAGGGCAAAGCTCTCCATCTCCACGCACAGGCAGCCGCGCTCGTCGCGCAGCTTTTCCCAGTAGGTGGGCTTTGCATCGGAGGGCTGACGGTAGAACACATCCGAAGAGTGGATGTTTCCCTCGATGAGGGGGATACCCTGCTTGGCGGCAGATGCGCGCAGCTTGTCGTTCAGGCTCTGGCTGGGCAGCGTGATGTCCCCTTCAAAGCCGCTCTGCACGCGGGCATAGTTGCTTTCACTCACAGCACCGGCGGCCAGCACCACGTCAAACAGCTTGGCCTTGTCGGTATAGCTGCCGGCAGAGCCGATGCGGATGATGTTCTCTACATCGTAGAACTTGAACAGCTCATAGGAATAAATGCCGATGGAAGGCATACCCATGCCGCTGCCCATCACGCTGATGGGCCGGCCCTCGTAGGTGCCGGTAAAGCCCAGCATCCCGCGGACATCCGTCACCTGACGGACATCCTTCAGGAAGGTGTCAGCAATGAACTTTGCGCGCAGGGGGTCGCCCGGCATCAGGACAGTCTTTGCGAAATCGCCCTTTTCGGCGCTGATGTGAGGAGTAGCCATAAAATTATCTCCTTTTTATAAAATTATTTCTTCCCCGGGAATACGTTCTGCGGGGGAATGTACGAACCATTGAGACGTATCTCAAAGTGGCAGTGGTTGCCGGTGGAACGGCCCGTGCTGCCCAGATAGCCGATGAGCTGGCCCTGCTTGACGGTCTGGCCCGCGCTGACGGTCAGGGACAGACAGTGTGCATACACAGAGCTGTATCCGCCGCCGTGGTTGATGATGACCGAGTAGCCATAGCCCGTACCTGCACCGGCCTTGTTGTAACCCGCCTTGGTGACGGTGCCGCCTGCGGAGGCGTAGATGGGCGTACCGGCCGGGGCGCAGATGTCCACGCCCTTGTGGCGTCCGCCGTACCAGCGCGAGCAGTAGCGGTAGTTCGGCACAGGCCAGATGAACCGGCCGCTGCCGGTGATGTACTTGGTGCTGGAAGTCACCTTCTTGGTGCCTTCGACCACCTTCTTGTTCACCGGCTCCTTGATGACCTCGGTGGAAAGCACGCTCTGGTCCACAAGGATATTCTTGGTGTCGTAGACGTTCTGGAGGGTCACGCGGCGCAGACCGTTCTCGCCCTCCTGGAGCACCTTGGTGGTTCCCTTCGTATATTCGTTGGATCTTGTCGTCTCGGTGGAGAATGCGATCTCTTCCTCACGGGTCTCGATGCGGGTGATGCGCACCTCAAGGCCAGCCTCTTCTTTGGTGATGACGAGGTGGTCGCCCTCAAGGATGCTGGACGTCTCGCTCAGCGGCTCACCCTTGAACGCCGGGTTGAGGGCGCACAGCTCACGGAAGGTCAGGTCATTGTTATGTGCGATGGACCAGAGGGTGTCGCCCGCCTTGACGGTGTAGACCTTCTGAGCCTGCTTCACGCCCACCAGCTCCTGCCGGACGGTCTCAAAATCCTGCAAGCCTTCCTTGAAGTAAAGACCGTCTTCCAGCGTGACCTGCTTGTTGAAGCCCACGCTCACATTGGGGTCGTCCTCTTCTTCCTCGTAGGGGTCGAGCATGGCGGCGAGGTAATCCCGCAGCGCGTTGCCGTCGTTGCACACCGCCGTCAACTCGCCGTCCAGATAAAGAGCCGTGCCTTCGCTGATCTGGTCGCCGGCGCTCTGGATGATGGCGTTTGCCATCTCGTTTTCGTCCATCATGTGGTGGGCAATGGCGAGGGTGTAGCTCGGCTCGATGGTCCACTCGGTCTTGTCGGTGCCGGCGTAGCTGATACGCTCCATCACGTCCTCGCGGGCCGTGTTGAAGACGTCCTCATTCGCCACATAGCCCACGGTTTCGCCGTTGACCCGGACGGCCAGCGCATAAGGCTGGTGGATGACATATTGGAACACTGCTGCGCCCAGCGCCAGTGCGCAGATGGGCAGGGCATACATCGCCATGCGGGGCAGCAGACTGAGGTTGCGGCGGACGCCGTTTTTGAAGTAGTGGACGCTGGCCTCAAATGCTGCACCGAAGCCCTGCTCCCTGCGGATGCGGTGGGCATGGATGAGAAGGGACACGATGCCCTTTGCAAACAGCACAATGGGGCCAAACAGGTCTTTGGCCACCTGTGCTGCGCCGGGGAACGCCGTCTCCGCCAGAGCCTTTGCAAAGCGGCGGATGCCTCCAGCAGCCCAGAGAGCGGCGTACTTGACGGCACGTCCCACCTGCACGGCAGCATACTCCGCGCCAAAGCCCAGTGCGTAGAGCACTGCGCCAACGCGCAATACCAGCTTCGACGAGCGCAGCTTCCGGGCGGCATTGTCCAGCCGGTGTCTGCGGCGGCGATACCGCCGGTGGCGGCGCAGCAGATGGACGCACTGGAGCTGCGCCCAAAGCGAGCGCAGCTTTGCGCGGAAGCCGGTGTGCCGCGGCGCACCGGCTGGCTCGTCCTGCCGCGTTTCAGTTGTTTTATCTTCCAGCAAAAAGGATGCTCCTTCCTGTATCTTCAGGAGATTCTGATCTGTCTCTTTTCTCTGTTATCGACACGCTGCCGCATCAGGACAGCTTTTTTGACAAGAATAACTCTATTTATTATACACCCTGCCAGCGCCGAAACAAGCATTGACACAAAATTTGGGCTTAGCTTTCACTTACTTTTCACGAAATACACAAATTCAGTCAAAAAGGGCTGCCATATCCTCCGGCAGCGGGCTTTCCACCGTCACCGGCCTCAGGGTCGTCTCGTCCACCGGCACTTCGATGCGGATGCCGTCCGGCATCCGCTCGCAGCGCGGCACCCAGAACGTCTGTTTTGCGCAGTGGAGCGCCTGCCGCCCGATGCGCGCCCGGCTCCCGCCGTAGAGGTCATCGCCGGCCAGCGGGTGGCCGATGGATGCAAAATGTACCCGTATCTGGTGGGTCCGGCCCGTCACCGGGACGCAGGCCGCAAGGCTCAGGCCGTTTTCGGCTTTCAATATGGTATATTCCGTCCGGCTGGGTTTGCCATCGGGGGTGACGCACCGCCCGATGATGCTCTCCCCCTGCCGCCCGATGGGGGCGTCGATGACGCCCGGCCCGAGGGGAAGTTCTCCTTCTGCAACGGCGTAGTAGAGCTTCTCCACCCGCTGAGCCAGCAGCGGGGCGGCGTAGCCATTCTGGGCCGCCAGCACGAGGCCGCTGGTGTCCTTGTCGATGCGGTTCACCGGGCGGAAGACGGGGCTTCTGCCCTGACGCAGCGCCCAGGCCGCATAGCCGTTCGCCAGCGTATCCAGCGGGTAATTCAGGGTAGGATGCACCGCGAGATGGGGCGGCTTTTCCACCACGAGGGCGAAAGCGTCCTCGTAGACCACATCCACCGGGATGTCGTCCTGCGGCGCAACGCCCTCCCCTCCGGCGGCAGTTCAAAGGAGATGACCTGCCCGGCCTCCACCCGGCGGTTGGCCAGGATGGGGGCGCCGTCGGCAAAAAAGCCGCTGCCCCGGAATTTCACGGCCCGGGACAGGTCGGTGGAGACACTGCACCTGCGCAGAAAACCGCGCAGCAGCATCCCGTCCGCCTCGGGCGGGACTTTGAAATAAAGCTTCATCTTCCCACCTCCAGCGCGGGCAACATATAAGATAAGTATAGCAAAATTCTCTTTCTCTTGCAAATCTTGTTTTTTTATGGTATCATGAGGAGCGGAAAACGAGTGGAACATACGGCGGCGGGGCGGCTTTGACCGCTCTGAGGAAAGTCCGGGCCTCACAGAGCACGGTAACTGCTAACGGCAGCCGAGGGTGACCTCAGGGAAAGTGCAACAGAAAGGAAACCGCCGCAGCAATGCGGTAAGGATGAAAGGGCGAGGTAAGAGCTCACCAGCGCATGGGTGACTATGCGGCTTTGTAAACCCTACCGGAAGCAACGCCTATATGGGACGTACAGCGCTGCTCGCGTGTCCCGAAGGCGGCACGAACCTGTCAGCAATGGCAGGTCTAGACAGATCGTCGTTTAATACAGAACCCGGCTTACGGTCTATCTCGTTTTCCATCTTTTGTTTTCAGCGCTGTCTGCGGTGTGCAGGCAGCGTTTTTTTCGTTTCTTTAACCACACTGTCACTTTTCGTTTGGGCCGGTTTGTGGTATACTGAACAAAACCCCACAGAGCACGTCTCCGCCGGGGCCTTAATTCAACAGACAGGATGTGAAATCCTCCGATGAAAGATGGTTTTTTGAAAGCAGCCGCCCTCTCGCCCTCACTGCGGGTGGCCGACTGCAATTATAACGCTTCCCAAATCGTATCTCAGTTACAGGACGCTGCGGCCCGCGGCGTCAGGCTGGCGGTGTTCCCCGAGTTCTGCCTCACCGGCTACACCTGCGGCGATCTGTTCTTGCAGCGCACGCTGCAGCAGGGCGCGCTGGACGCCTTGCAGACCGTGCTGGACGCCAGCCGGGAGCTGGACGTCGTGGCCCTCGTGGGCCTGCCGCTGCTGGTGCGGGGCAAGCTGTACAACTGCGCCGCCGTCCTCTGCGGCGGGCGTCTGCTGGGCCTTGTCCCCAAGACCTACCTGCCCAACTACGGCGAGTTCTACGAAAAGCGCCATTTCACCCCGGGCAGCACTGAGGTGGAGACGGTAACAGTCTGCGGGCAGGAGGTGCCTTTCGGTACATCCCTGCTCTTCCGCTGCCGCCAGATGCCCAGCTTCGTTCTGGGCGTGGAGATCTGCGAAGACCTGTGGAGCGCTCTGCCCCCCTCCACCTTCCACACGCTGGCCGGTGCCACCGTCATTGCGAACCTTTCGGCCAGCGATGAGACGGTCGGCAAGGCCGAGTACCGCCGGGCGCTGGTGTCGAACCAGTCCGCCCGCCTGCTCTGCGGCTACCTGTACGCTTCTGCCGGCCACGGCGAGAGCACCCAGGACATGGTCTTCGCCGGCCACGACCTCATCGCCGAGAACGGCACCATCCTCGCCGAGACATCTCCCTTCGAGGGCGGCTGGGCTGAGACGGAGCTGGACTGCCAGCGGATGGAGTCGGAGCGGGCGCGCAACACCAGCTTCGAGCCCAGCGCTGAGGGGTATCTGACCGTCGATTTCGACCTTGCCCTCACCGAGACCAAGCTCTCCCGCTGGGTAGACCCCACGCCCTTCATCCCCCACGACGAGCGCCGCCGGGCCGAGCGCTGTGAGCTGATTCTGAAAATGCAGGCCGACGGCCTTGCCAAGCGCCTCGAGCATGCCCACGCCAAAACGGCAGTCATCGGCATCTCGGGCGGTCTGGACAGCTGCCTCGCCCTGCTGGTGGCCGTCCGCGCCATGAAACAGCTGGGCCGCCCCACCAGCGATGTGCTGGCCGTGACCATGCCCTGCTTCGGCACCACCCACCGCACCCGTTCGAACGCGGAGATCCTCTGCGACGAGCTGGCCGTCAGCTTTACCGAGATCGACATCGCCAACACCGTCCACAGCCACTTCAAGGACATCGGCCAGGACGAAAGCGTGCTGGACGTCACCTTTGAGAACGGACAGGCTCGTGTGCGCACCCTCGAGCTGATGGACACCGCCAACCGCACCGGCGGCCTCGTCGTCGGCACCGGCGACCTCTCCGAGCTGGCGCTGGGCTGGGCCACCTACAACGGCGACCACATGAGCATGTACGGCGTCAACGCCGGTGTCCCCAAGACGCTGGTGCGCCACCTCGTCCAGTATGAGGCCGACATTGCCGCCTCCGCCGAGCTGCGCCGGGTGCTGCTGGACATCCTCGACACCCCCGTCTCCCCGGAGCTGCTGCCTGCCAGGGACGGCGAGATCTCTCAGAAGACGGAAGACCTCGTGGGCCCCTATGAGCTGCACGACTTCTACCTTTATTATGTTCTCCGCTTCGGCTTCGGCCCGTCGAAGATATTCCGGCTGGCGAAAGCGGCCTTCGCAGGCCGGGCCGAGTACCCGGACGAAGTGCTCTACAAGTGGCTGCGCAACTTCTACTGGCGGTTCTTCGCCCAGCAGTTCAAGCGCAGCTGCCTGCCCGACGGCCCCAAGGTGGGCAGCGTCACCCTCTCGCCCCGGGGCGACTGGCGGATGCCCAGCGACGCAGCCGCCGCGCTCTGGCTGGCCGAGCTGGAACAGATCCCGCTCAAAGGATAATTTTTTATGAAGCAACACAAAAAACTGCTGATGGATCTGGTCTTTGCTGCCGTCATTCTGGCCGCAGCCGCCGTGCTTCTGCTGGTACGGAAAGCAAACCAGACCGGTGCGCCGCTCTGCGCAGAGCTCATCTATGGCGACAGCAACACCAAGCTCACCTTTCCTCTCGAAAAAGACGCCGATTACGATGTGGACACCGGCTACCTCACCGTCCACATCAGGATCCAGGACGGCGCGGCCCGCTTTGTGGATTCGCCCTGCCCTGACCACATCTGCGAGTCCTTCGGCTGGCTCAGCGAGGAAGACCAGACGGCCACCTGCCTGCCCGCCCGGGCTGTGCTGAGCATCATCCCCACCACATGATGGCATACACATCCAAAGGAGTGAACGCCTATGTTTGACGAAAACGAGCATATCCATCCCCAGAATAACGACGAAGGCCCCCGGCACATCCACCGGGGCATCAAGCACAGCGAGCCCGACGAGGTGGAGGTAGACAGCGCCGATTTCTTCTCGCCGGAGCCTCCCCGCCCCAAAGCACCGACGAGACCGGCACCGACGCCTCAGTCCGAGCCGCCGAAATCTCCGGTGCCGCCCCGCAGACAGTGGGAGCCGCTGCACCCCAGCGAGCCCGCCCCCGCTGACGACAAACTTCCGAAAGGAGGAATGGTCTTGCTGGTACTGCAGGCCATCCTGAGCCTTGCCGCGCTGGTACAGCTCTGGCGCACCCAGATGCTGCCGGTGCTCTACCTCGTTATCATCACCGCGCTTCTGGTGCTGCTCTGGCTGCTGGTGCGCAAGTGCCTCGCCTCCCGCAGCGGTGCCGTCGTGGCCCGGGTGCTGTCCGTCCTGCTCTGCGCCGCGCTGGCCGTGGGCTGTGTCTGGGCGCAGCAGGGTCTGACCGCACTGGACAGCATGACTTCCGGCCTGCTCACCGGCGCAGAGGCGAACAAGATCACGAAAGAGCCCTTCGTCGTCTACCTCAGCGGCGTGGACAACCGCGGTGACCTGACCGAAAAGGCCCGCAGCGACGTGAACATCCTCGCCGTGGTCAACCCCACCACCAAGCAGGCGGCCCTCATCAACACCCCGCGCGACTACTATGTTGACCTCGCAGGCACCGACAGCAAGGACAAGCTGACCCACGCCGGCCTCTACGGCGTCGAGACCAGCATGGCCACGCTGGGCAACCTCTACGGCGTGGATGTGGAGCACTACCTCCGCATCAATTTTGCGGGCTTCATCAACATCATCGACGCCATCGGCGGCGTGGACGTCTACTCCGACCAGGCCTTCACCTCGGTGGGCAGCCCCGGCTACTACGACCCCACCACCTTCGCCGAGGGCTGGAACCATCTGGACGGCAAGTCCGCTCTGGCTTTTGCCCGTGAGCGCCACGCCTTCAAGACCGGCGACATCCAGCGCGGCATCAACCAGATGAAAGTCATCGACGCGGTGGCCAACAAGCTCAAGTCCCCGGCCCTGCTCATGGGCTTCTCCAAGCTGATGGACGCCGCCGCCGACTGCTTCGTCACCAGCCTCTCGCAGGAACAGATCTCTGCGCTGGTCCGGATGCAGCTGGGCGACCTTGCCAACTGGGACATCCAGAGCTACACCGTCACCGGCTCGGGCGCGAAGAGCAGCAAGTGCTACTCCGCCAAGGGCCAGAGCCTCTACGTCATGAAGCCGGATGAGAACTCGGTCAACGAGGCCAAGGCCCTCATCGCAGCGGTTCTGGGCGGCGAGGACAAGCTCACCAGCACCAGCCAGACCCCCGAGAAGACCGAGGTCTTCACGCCGACCGCCGACCCCAACGCCGGTGCATCCATCCCGGAGGAATCTCCTGACAGCGTGATCGCAGAAGAGCCCGCCGAGAGCGAAGTCCCGGCGGAAGAGGCCCCCGCTGACAGCCAGCCCGCCGAGGGCGACGCCTCCGGTGAGCCCAGCGCTTCCACCGAGGTCCCTGCCGACAGCAGCGAAGAAGCCCCGGCAGGCTCCACCGAGTCGCCGTCCTTCTCCATGCCGACTCAGGAGCAGGTGGAGCAGGCGGCTTCCTCCCTGCATCAGGCCGCTTCCACCGTGCTGGACGCCCTGTTCGGCTCCGGCAGCGGCGACGCTTCCAGCGCTTCGACCCCCGCCGCATGAATAACGGAATAAAAAATGGCCCGCTGCAATGCAGCGAGCCATTTTTATTTATTTCAAGCCAGGATGTCGCCCAGCACGCTCTGGCCGTCCAGCGTGGAAGCATCCACACCCAGATAGTCGCAGATGGTCTGTGCGATGGTGCCGAAGCAGAGCTTGGTGCCGAGGTCAACGCCCGGCTTGACGCCCTTGCCGCAGATGAGATACGGCACATACTCGCGGGTGTGGTCGGTGGTCTTGGTGTAGGAGGGGTCACAGCCGTGGTCAGCCGTGACCATCAGGATGTCGCCCTCCCGCATCCCGGGGATGAAGTCGGCAACGAACTTGTCGAACTCGGTGGCGGCGGCGGCGTAGCCTGCCACGTCGCGGCGGTGGCCGTAGAGCATATCGAAATCGACGAGGTTCACGAAGGCCAGACCCTCGAAGTCGCGGGTCTGCAAAGCCTTGGTGAAGGCGATGCCATTGGTGTTGCCGGTGGTCTTGATCTTCTCCGTCACGCCCTCGCCGTCGAAGATGTCGAAAATTTTGCCCACGGCGATGACATCCCTGCCTGCGTCCTTGAGCAGATCAAGCATGGTCTTGCGGGGCGGCTTGAGGCTCAGGTCGTGGCGGTTGGTGGTGCGGTAGAAGGTGTCGGCGGTGCGGCCGAGGAAGGGGCGGGCGATGACGCGGCCCACGCCGTACTCGCCCTTCAGCATCCCGCGGGCGATCTCGCAATAGCGGTACAGATCATGCACCGGCACAAGCTCCTCGTTGGCGGCGACCTGAAACACGCTGTCGGCGCTGGTGTAGACGATGAGGGCGTTCTCCTTCATGGCCTGCTCGCCGTAGTCCTTCAGCACCTGCGTGCCGGAGTAGGGCTTGTTGCAGAGGACCTTGTGGCCGGTCTTTTCCTCAAACTCGTGGATGAGGCTGTCCGGGAAGCCGTCCGGGAAGGTGGGCAGGGGTCTCGGGCTGACGACACCGGCGATCTCCCAGTGGCCGATGGTGGTATCCTTGCCCATGCTCTGCTCCTGCAGGCGGGCGAAGGAGCCGATGGGGGTGGCATCCTTCTCGCCGACGGTCACACCGTCGATGTTGAACAGGCCGAGCTTTTTCAGGTTGGGGCAGTTGAAATTGGGGTGGTTGGCGATGGCGCCGAGGGTGTTGGTCCCCTCATCGCCAAAGGCGGCGGCATCCGGCTCTGCGCCGATGCCGAAGCTGTCCAGAACGATCAGAAAAACGCGCTTTTCCATTACGCTTTCACTCCGTTTCTATCATTTTGCGCTCACCTTCATCCCTTCGGGGCAGAAGTGAGACTTTTGCTTAGCCCTATTATAGGCGATGGACGCACTTTTCGCAAGCGTTTTATCGCTCCGGCATCTATCACGAAAATTTAAGGTTTTCTTTGCCGAATTTTTTCTTGCTCTCTTGTACACAAGCGGTTATAATATAGAGTGGTATGGTTTTCAAACACACCTGACCGGGCCGATGTCCGGCCAGCGGCCGCAGGGCATATCTGGCACCTGCGCGCCCATCATAGAGGAAAAAAAGAGACTGTTAGAGGTATATTTATGAGAAAAACGAAGATCATCTGCACCCTTGGCCCTTCTACCGATAAGGACGGCGTCCTGCGCGAGCTGGTCGCCAACGGCATGAACGTGGCCCGCTTCAACTTTTCCCACGGCTCCTACGAGGAGCACAAGGGCCGTCTGGACATGCTGAAGGCTGTCCGCGCTGAGCTGAACAAGCCCGTTGCTGCTCTGCTGGACACCAAAGGCCCCGAGATCCGCCTGAAGGAGTTCAAGAACGGCGTTGAGATGCTGGAAGCCGGCCAGACCTTCACCCTGACCACCCGCGAGGTGGAGGGCACCAAGGAGATCTGCTCCATCACCTACAAGGACCTGCCCCAGGACGTCCATGAGGGCGGCACCATCATGCTGGACGACGGCCTCATCAAGCTGGCCATCAAGAGCGTCACGGACACCGACATCGTCTGCGAAGTGCTCAACAGCGGCAAGATCAAGACCAAGAAGGGCGTCAATGTCCCCGGCGTCCACCTGTCCATGCCCTACCTGAGCCAGCGCGACCGGGATGACATCATCTTCGGTGTCCAGCAGGGCTTCGACTTCATCGCTGCTTCCTTCGTGCGCACCGCACAGGACGTCTACGACATCCGCAACCTGCTGAACGAGTACGACTCCCGCATCCGCATCATCGCCAAGATCGAGAACCGCGAGGGCGTCAATAACATCGACAGCATCCTGTCCGCTGCCGACGCCGTCATGGTCGCCCGCGGCGATTTGGGCGTCGAGATCGACTTCACTGAGCTGCCCGGCATCCAGAAGAGCGTCATCGACCGCTCCTTCTCCTTCGGCAAGCCCATCGTCACCGCTACCCAGATGCTGGACAGCATGATCGTCAACCCCCCGCCCCACCCGCGCCGAGATCTCCGACGTGGCAAACGCCATCTACGACGGCACTTCCGCTATCATGCTCTCCGGC
>ENA-OQKV01000682-OQKV01000682.1-human-gut-metagenome-genome-assembly--contig:-NODE-682-length-11716-cov-6.610320_pt1 | contig 11716 bp, 10 predicted proteins | sample MGYA00242655_ERZ504811 | MGnify/ENA primary metagenome ERZ504811 (study PRJEB26092, sample SAMD00036406) | human gut metagenome | host: Homo sapiens | study: EMG produced TPA metagenomics assembly of...
AGATGAAACAGCTCGGCTTTCAGAAAGAAGAAACTGCTGCATTGATACAGAAAGCACTCAAGGAGGTAGACCTATGAACCCCATTCTCGAATGCAAGGGGCTGACCCGAAAATTCAATCACTTTTTTTGCACTTTCCAATGTTTGAATCTGACTCTGGAACGTTGGAGAGATCATCGGCCTGCTTGGACCAACGGAAGCGGAAAGACGACGCTCTTAAAGCTGCTGAACGGACTGCTGACCCCGAGTGAGGGTGAAGTCCTCATCGCCGGAAATCATCCCGGTATTGAGACAAAACGGATCGTCTCCTATCTGCCGGATAAAATGTATCTCGGCAGCTGGATGCGCGTCTCGGATCTTTTAACGTATTACAGCGTATTTCTTTGAGGTACTTTGACATCGTCCCGCGCCAATGCCATGCTGGAATACCTTAAAAATCAGCCCGAAGGACCGTTTGAAAACGATGTCGAAGGGAACGAAAGAGAAAGTCCAGCTCATCCTCACGATGAGCCGCCGCGCAAAGCTCTACTGCCTCGACGAGCCGATTGCAGGCGTCGATCCGGCAGCACGCGATTACATTTTATCTACGATTTTAAACAACTACGAACCAGACGCATCCATCCTCATCTCAACACATCTGATTTCCGATGTCGAAAATATTCTCGATGAGGTCATCTTTATCCAGGAGGGCCAGTTAAAACTGCACGCCTCGGTTGAGGATATCCGGATGCAGGAGGGTGAATCGATTGATTCTTATTTCAGGGAGGTATTCAAATGTTAAAAAAATGTCTGAAACATGAGTGGAAAGCATGCTGGAAAAACATGGCGCTGCTGAACGGTGCCGCCATTTTCATGGGCGCTCTCGGAGGCTTCGGATTCCTCTTTTCCCAGATTTCTGAGCTGCCGGATCTGCTGATCGTCCTCTATCTGTTTGCATACGTTTTGATTGTGATCGCCGCATCCGTCATGACACAGGTGCTGATGATCCAGCGCTACTATAAAAATCTTTTTACCGACGAAGGGTATCTGACCAACGTCCTTCCGGTATCGGCAACGGATCATATTCTCTCCAAAATGCTGGTTTTCGGCGCATGGAGCATCTTAAACGCACTTTCCGTTCTCGCTTCCTTCGCTTTTTTGCTTCTGCCGTCCGCAATCCGGTATTTTACCGCAAACACCCTGCTTTTTTACAACAAGACCATGACCTTTTCCGATTTTCTGTCCTATCTCTGGGCACAGATTACCGGTGTTGCCGATGCTGCTTTTTCCCTGATCGGCATCACGAACCACATCGGTATGGCACTGTTTTCCATCGTTGGCTTCTTCGCTTCGCTGTTCTTTGGCATTCTTCTGTTCTATGCCGCCATCAGCATCGGAAGCCTGGTATCCAGCCACAAAATTCTGACGGCTGTCCTCTCTTACATCGGCATGACTACCGTGATCCAGATCTTCGGCGGAATCAGCATCGTCCGTGTTTTCCAGGACTCCACACCGACTGCTGTGGTTACCACATCCTCGGTTTCCACACTTATCATCACCGTGGTGCTCTGCGTTGTTCTGTTCCTGATCTGCCGCTATATCTTAAGCAGACGGCTGAATCTTTCATAAAAATTGCATTAAAAAACGCCGCCGCGGACGAACCGAATCGTCTGCGGCGGCGTTTTGTATGCATGTTCTGCACTTATGCCAGATGCCAGATATCCTCGTTGTACTGTGCAATGGTACGGTCGGAGGAGAAGAAGCCTGCTTTTGCGATGTTGATCAGGCACTTCTTGTTCCATGCATCTTTGTTCTCGTAGTCTTTGTATACTCTTTCTTTTGTCTTGATATACTCTTTCAGGTCGAGCAGCGTCATGAACCAGTCTTTGTTCAAGATCTCTTTGTAGAGTCTCTCCAGGCAAACCTTGTCGCCGATAGCAAGAAGCTCATCGCTGACGATGAAATCAACCAGCTTTGCAATCTCCGGATCTTCGTCATAGATGTCTTTTGAGCAGTAAGCAGCATCTGCGTACAGGTCGATGACATCCTGCGGTTTCTTTCCGAAGATGTAGATGTTCTCTTTTCCGACAAGATCGCCAATCTCAACGTTTGCACCGTCTTCTGTTCCAAGCGTCAGGGCACCGTTCAGCATGAATTTCATGTTTCCGGTTCCGGAAGCCTCTTTGGAAGCCAGGGAGATCTGCTCGGAGATATCTGCTGCCGGGATCACCTTTGCAGCTTTTGATACGTTGTAGTTCTCAAGCATAATCACTTTGAAGTACGGGCTTACCTCAGGATCGTTATCAATCAGCTCCTGCAGGCACAGGATCAGATGGATGATATCTTTTGCGATGATATAAGCCGGTGCAGCCTTTGCACCGAATACCATGGTGATCGGGGTTTTCGGCTTGTTGCCGCTCTTGATATCCATGTATTTGTAAATAGCGTACAGGGCGTTCATCTGCTGGCGTTTGTACTCATGAAGACGTTTTACCTGTACATCGATGATGGAATTTTCATCCAGCGCGATATTCTGTGTCTCATACAGGAACTGTTTGAGATCCAGTTTGCGGTTGTGTTTGATCTCCTCAAGTTTTGCAAGAACCTTCTTGTTGTCTTTGTATTTGAGCAGTTTTTCCAGCTCGTCGGCATCTTTTTTGAATCCCGGTCCGATCAGGCTCTCGATATACTGTGCCAGTTCACGGTTGCAGTGCAGCAGCCAGCGGCGGAAAGTGATTCCGTTTGTCTTGTTGTTGAATTTCTCCGGATAAATATCGTAGAACGGTTTCAGCTCGGAGTTTTTCAGGATCTCGGTGTGCAGTGCTGCAACGCCGTTAACAGAAAATCCGTAGTGGATATCCATGTGTGCCATGTGGACGCGCTGATCCTTGTCGATGATCGCTACTTTCTCATCTTTGTATTTCTTCTTTGCCTGTGCGTCCAGCTCGTGGATAATCGGCATCAGGTGCGGAACAACCTCCTCGAGGTAATCGATCGGCCATTTTTCCAGTGCCTCTGCCAGGATGGTGTGGTTGGTGTAAGCACAGGTCTTGCTTACAACATCGATGGCTTCCTGCATGGTAAAGCCTCTCTCCTGCAGCAGACGGATCAGCTCCGGAATGACCATGGACGGATGAGTATCGTTGATCTGGATCACAACGTGATCATACAGCTTATGCAGATCGTAGCCCTTCTGCTCGCACTCCATCAGGATGAACTGTGCGCCGTTGCTGACCATGAAATACTGCTGGTAGATACGAAGCAGCTGTCCGGCACGGTCGCTGTCATCCGGGTAGAGGAACAGTGTCAGGTTTTTCTGGATCTGATGCTTGTCAAAGTTGATGCTGTCTGATGGAACGATACTCTCGTCTACCGTATCTACATCGAACAGATGCAGACGGTTACAGCCATTGTTGTAACCCGGTACGTCGATATCATACAGGGTAGAATGCATCGTGAAGTTTTTATACGGAACTGCAAAGGATACCGGCTGTCTGACGAGCCAGCTCTCATTTGTGATCCATGGATTTTTCACTTCTTTCTGTTTGTGGTCGACCAGAAGCTGGCGGAACAGACCGAAGTGATAATTAAGGCCGATACCGTCTCCCGGCAGGCCAAGCGTTGCGATAGAATCAAGGAAGCATGCTGCCAGACGGCCGAGACCTCCGTTTCCAAGGGACGGCTCCATTTCCATCTCCTCGATCTCGGTCAGCTCTCTTCCGTGAGCTGCAAGTGCTTTTTCAACTTCCTCGTACATGCCAAGGTTAATCAGGTTATTGGACAGCAGTTTTCCGATCAGAAACTCTGCTGAAATATAATACAGCTTCTTACTTCCGGTGTTTCTTTTGCGACCTGCCATCTCCTGTTTGGTGATAACCATCAGGGCTTCAAAGATTTCGCTCTTTGTGCAGTTGTCCAGATCTCTTCCAAAACGCTCTTTTAAGATTGCCTGAATTCTTTCTTCCATTTTTTTCTCCTCGTATTGCTGTGGATAAATTCCCACAGTGTCATTTAGTTGCGCTGCCATTCCAGATTTCCTGCAATTGGCAGCTTTCGCAGTTCCATTCAAAGCTTTTCCCTGAATGGGACGGTTCACTTCTGAATCACTTTTTGGGGCAGCGAAACAGCAAATATTTTACTGCTGCGCGATCCGCGACTTCGTAGATTCCCTTACGACGAGTTCCCCATCGTATACTTTGCTGCAGGGTTCTTCTTTTCCTGAAATTAAGGAAAACAGCATTTTCGCCGTCTCTGCGGCAAGCTGCTCCACCGGCTGGCGGATCGTTGTGATACTGGGTATATAATACTCTCCCGCATCAATTCCGTCAAATCCGGCAACGGAAATATCATCCGGCACGGTAAGCCCGGCCTCTTTTAAGGCACGGCACGCACCGATTGCCAGCGTATCCGCGGTGGCATACAGCGCGGAAAACTCCGTCTTTTTTTCCAGAATTTTTTTTGTTATCTTGTACCCTGTGGCGAAAGAATACGTGTCGTCCTTCGTCATATGAAATACCAGATCAGGGTCATAAGGTATCCCATGATCCAGTAAAGCCTGGCGGTACGCATTCAGACGGAGCCGTCCGATACTGATGTCGTCCTCGCAGGCGGTAATGATGGCAATGCGCCGGTGCCCGAGACCACAGAGATAATCTACCATCTTATAGCTTTCCCTGTAGTCATCGACCGATACGCTCGCGCACGGTTTTCCTCCGTCTGAAACCGCCCCGATTGTACTGATCACGTACGGAACCGGGATCTGCGCCATTTTCTCATGCGGATGCGTAAAGTTTCCGCCGAGGAAAATGATGCCGCGCAGCCGTTTTTCTTTGACGATCTCGATCGCGGAGTCTACCTCATTTGCCTTTTCCTCTACTCGCTCAATAATGCAGGCGTATTTCTTTTTTCGCACAACCTCTTCAATCACACTGATCATGTTGTTGAAGAACATGTTGTCCATGCCTTTTACCAGAATGGCAATCGCTTTGGCATTCGACCGCTTCAGGTTTCTGGCACTGTTGTTCGGTACGTAATTCGATTCGGCAATCACCTTTAAGATCATCTCTTTTGTTTCCGGATTGATGTCCGGATGATTGTTCATCGCTCTCGATACGGTACTCACGCCTACCTTACATTTGCGGGCAATGTCCCTGATTGTTACCTGTTCCATATTCTGCAGGCCTCTCCTTTAAACTCTGTATCTGTTCTGCCGGAATCTCTTCCGGCTTGTTTTCCCGGCCTGTTTTGCTTTCTCTCCGGCGCGTATTTTTATTTTGCAATACGTGCTGTAATCTGTGTCAGCCGGTGAATTCTCTTTGCCATTTCCGATGTAAACTGTCCCGGAAGCAGGCGCCATTTCCAGTTATTTCCAAGTGTAGACGGATAGTTAATTCTCGCCTCCGTTCCAAGACCTAAAAATTCCTGCATCGGAGTGACAGCCAGATTTGCCACGCTCTCCATTGACATGCGAATAAAATCCCACGGGAGTTCCTCGTCGGTACTCTTTGCATTTCCCATATACTCTTTGGAGAATTCGCGGTCTTCCTCACTCATGACATAATACCATCCAAGAATGGTATCATTGTCGTGTGTTCCGGTGTAGACAACACAGTTTCTCTCGTAATTGTGCGGCAGATAATCACTCTCCTCACGGGAGTCAAAAGCAAACTGCAGCACCTTCATACCCGGATAGCCGGATTCTTTCACCATTTCGATCACGCTCTCGGTAAGATATCCCAGGTCTTCTGCGATGACATCCACATCGCCGAGCTTTTCTTTGACGGTGTTGAACAGATCCATGCCCGGTCCTTTTTCCCAGTGGCCGCGCTCTGCCGTCTGATCACCGAACGGGATGGAATAATATTCATCAAATCCGCGGAAATGGTCGATGCGGACAGTATCGTACAGTTTAAACACGTGAGCCAGACGTAACAGCCACCATGCATAACCTGTGCTCTTATGATAGTCCCATTTGTATAACGGGTTGCCCCAGAGCTGTCCGGTTGCGGAGAACGCATCCGGCGGGCATCCGGCAACTGCTTTTGGCTGGTTGTCCTCATCAAACTGGAACAGAACCGGATTTGCCCAGGTATCGGCACTGTCAAATGCAACATAAATCGGAATATCACCGATGATACGGATACCCTTTTCATTTGCGTATGCCTTCAGTGCTTTCCACTGTTTCAGGAACATAAACTGCTGGAATTTGTAAAATGCAATCTCCTCGGCAAGTTCTTCCCGTTTCTGATTCAGTGCTGCTTCTTCTCTGTCCTTTAATTCTGCCGGCCACTCACTCCAGCTGATTCCGCCGAGTGCATCCTTAATCGCCATATACAGCGCATAATCTTCCAGCCAGTAACCATTTTCCGATACAAATGCATCATATACGTCATCTGCCGCAAATCTTTCAAATGCTTTTCTGAGTACTTTGAAACGGGACTGATAAATCTTTTCGTAATCAATATACTCCGCGTTGTCGCCGAAATCGCACGCATCACACTCTTCTTCTGTCAGAAGTTCCTCTTTTACCAGGGTCTCCAAATCAATAAAATATGGATTTCCGGCAAAAGTAGAGAACGACTGGTACGGCGAATCTCCATATCCCGTCGGTCCAAGTGGAAGAATCTGCCAGTAGCTCTGGCCGGCCTCCTCCAGGCGATCCACAAATTCATACGCTTCTTTCGAAAAACATCCGATTCCATATCGGGACGGCAGCGAAGCTACCGGAAGTAAAATACCACTTGCTCTCATTTTTAAACCCTTTCTCCTTGTCGTTTTTTCTATCCATCCGACCCCACAAATACATAATTCCTGTTCACGGATACGCAGCAAATTGTAACTTATGCAACCCCTATAGCCAGCTCATTTTGTTTCGTAAAAACAGGGCTGTCGGTATCTCGTCTGTATTTCCGGAAACGGTGTCGGTAACGTTTCCGGAACTCGTTATATTTACCATACCATACTCTGCATCAAAAAACAACCCCCAACCCCCTTATCATATTTACCAAATATTGAATACTCTGTTTATTCAAAACAACGAATTTGCATTTTTATAACGATACAAGCCATACATAAAAAGACAGCATGCGGGGACGGAACCGCTTTGGGCACTTAAAAATCATGAATTTTTCAAGCCTCCCATATAGGTTCTGTCCCCGCATGCTGTCTTTTGCGTTATCTGTTTTTCACTTAAAACTCCAGAATTATCTTTGTTCCGGTTCCAAGCGTACTCTCAATTTTAATCTTTGCATCATGAAGAATCGCTCCATGCTTCACAATGGAAAGTCCAAGTCCCGTACCTCCCGTTTCACGGGAATGACTCTTATCTACACGATAGAACCGTTCAAAGATCCGCTCCTGATCTTCCTTTGCAATTCCGATTCCGGTATCTGCCACAGATACCACTGCCCGTCCGTTTCTTCCGCGGGAAACCGTCACTTCGACCTCACCGTCCCTGCGGTTGTACTTGATCGCATTGTCGCAGAGATTGTAGATCATCTCATAGAGAACCTGCCGTGCACCTTTGATCCGGCAGCTCTCTCCTCTCAGTGTCATCTTCACCTGCTGCTCCTTTGCCCGTATGGAAAGATGTCCCTCGACATCACGGCAGATCTGCATCAGATCCACTTCCTCCATCGGGATCGACTGGTCGTTCTCGTCCAGTCTGGACAGCTTGATAATATCCTCGACAAGAGAGCTTAACCTGCTCGCCTCACTGTGGATTCTTCCCGCAAATTTTGGAATATCCTCCGGTTTTACCATGTTATTTTCTATGATCTCCGCATATCCGGAAATTGACATCAGTGGTGTTTTCAGCTCATGTGACACATTGGCAGAAAACTCACGGCGCATCACCTCCGCTTTCTGTTTTTCTGTCACATCCAGCACCAGGATGACCGCACCGGATACAACATTGTCCACACGCACCGGATTAGCAAGAAGCTGATAGACTCTTCCGTTTAATTCCAGCATCCGCTCCTCGGAACTGCCCTCCAGAGCATGATCCAGCGCCTCCTTCAGCTGCTCATTGCGGCTGACTGTCACAATATTGTGATTGATGCACTCCTCTGCCGTCACATCAAACAAATTCTGTGCCGAGCGGTTGATGGAGAGTACAACCGACTGGTTTGTCACGATCAGACCATCCTTCATATATTCCGTGATGGCAAGATACTCCTCCTGATTATGGCGGAGCTCCTCCATCTGCTGCTGGATCTGCTTCTGCTGCTGATGAATTCTGCCAAGCAGCGGACTCAATTCCTCATACGCTTTGTTGTCCAGCGGATGATTCAGATCAATCTCATTGATCGGCTTTACGAGTGCCTTTGTCATATGGCTGACCATCATCAGCTCTACGACAAGAACTGCCGCAATCAGCACAGCCACAAGCCATATATTCCGCAGCATCACACCGAACACACTGTCCGTTGTCAGGGAAACACGGATGATTTTTCCATTGTCCAGGCGCAGTGCCGTATAATATGTTTTGCTCCGCAGCGTTTCGGAATAACGGGAAATATTGCTTTCCCCTGTCTTTTCTGCCTCAATCACCTCCGGCCGCCCGGAATGATTTCCCATCATCTTCGCATCCTCGACCGAATCAAACAGAACGGTTCCGTCCGTGTCAATCAGGGTGACCCGACTTGCTGTAATCTTTCCGGCCGGTTTATCCAGACTGTCATCACCCATCTTGTCCAGAAAATACCTGTAATACTCACATTCATTTCTCACCGAAACACGAAGCTGCTCCGCCGTATTGTTGTACATTGCCCAGCTCATGGTGAAAAAAGTCAGGATAATCGCAGCGATAATCAACGCTCCCGCATGTTGAAAGACTTTTTTACGCATCTTACTTTCTCAGCCTCCTATCCGGTATCCCACGCCGCGGACCGTCTCGATCAGCTCGCCGCATTCGCCCAGCTTCTGGCGGAGTGTACGCACATGAACGTCTACCGTACGGGTTTCTCCGTCAAAATCATAACCCCAGACATGGCCGAGCAGACGGTCTCTCGTAAGGACAATTCCTTTATTTTCCATTAAAAATTTCAGCAGTTCAAACTCTTTTAAGGTCAGGGTAACCTTCTCCCCTTTGGCCAGAACCTGATGCTGCTTTACCTGGATCTGCAGATCCCCGGTCTCCAGCACATCGTTTTCCTTCTCTTCTTTTCCGGCACGGCGCAGCACGGCACGTACCCTTGCGATAAATTCCATCATGCCGAACGGCTTGGTAATATAGTCATCGGCTCCGCAGTCCAGGCCCATGACCTTATCATACTCAGCGCCCTTTGCCGTTACCATAATGACCGGAATTTCTTTTGTTACTTCCGATGCCTTGAGGCGTGAAAGAATTTCAAGACCATCCTCTCCCGGAAGCATGATATCCAGGAGAATCAGATCCGGAAGCTGTTCTGCAATAGCTGCATTCAGCTCTTTTCCGCTTTCCAGGCCTCTTGCGGTAAAACCGCTCGATTCCAGTGTGTATACGATCAGTTCCCGTATATTTCTTTCATCTTCCACGCAGTAAATCATCTGTTATTCCCCTTTATGGTGACCGTTAATGGAATACACAACCCATTCCGCAATGTTTGTTGCATGGTCACCGATTCTTTCATAATATTTTGCAATCATCAGATAGTCCAGAGACTGGACATCTGTGGTAATTCCCTTTCGCATACCCTGCAGAATTTCATCCTTTACCTCGTCAAAAAGATCATCCACGATATCATCGGAATCGATAACCTCCCGTGCAAGCTTCAGATCCTGCTTAACGTATGCATCGATGCATTTTGTTACCATAGAAGCTGTTGCTTTCGCCATATCCTTCAGACGGATGCTTGCATCCGGCACATCAAGACTCGTTACTTTTACGATATCCGCAATATCTGCTGCCTGGTCTCCGATCCGCTCCATATCGGTAATCATTTTTAATGCCGCAGATACCTGACGCAGATCACGTGCTACCGGCTGCTGCTGTAAAATGATGCGGAAGCAGAGATCCTCGATCTCCCGTTCTTTCGCATCGACAACCTGGTCTTTTTTGATAATCTCTTCTGCCGCTCTCTGGTTTCCCTCCAGCAGAACCTCATACGTCCGTCCGATTGCCTGCTCGCAGAGTGCGCCAAGCTCAATCAGCTCCGTGTGCAGAATTTCCATCTGCTGCTCAAATCTTTCCCTCATATCAGCCAAACCTCCCTGTAATGTAATCCTCTGTCCGTTTATCCTTCGGCATGGAGAAGATCTGTTCGGTCTCTCCGTATTCTACTACCTCGCCTAACAGGAAAAATGCGGTTTTGTCGGAAATTCTGGCTGCCTGCTGCATATTGTGGGTTACCATGACAATAGTATAATCTTTTTTCAATTCTACCGCAAGATCTTCGATTTTGGAAGTAGAAATCGGATCCAGTGCTGAGGTTGGTTCGTCCATCAGAAGAACCTCCGGCTGTACGGCAAGAGCACGCGCAATGCAAAGACGCTGCTGTTGTCCGCCGGACATGCCAAGTGCGCTTTTCTTCAAACGGTCCTTCACCTCATCCCAGATTGCCGCCTGTCGAAGAGACTGCTCCACAATATCATCCAGCTTCGCTTTGGAACGGACACCATGGGTTCTGGGGCCATAGGCAATATTGTCGTAAATGCTCATCGGGAACGGATTTGGTTTCTGGAATACCATGCCGACCCGTTTTCGGAGTCCGTTGACATCCATTTTTCCGCCGTAGATGTTTTCTCCGTCCAACAGCATTTCACCGGTGATCCGGCAGCCCGGAACGAGATCATTCATTCTGTTGATGGATTTTAACAGGGTCGATTTACCACAGCCGGAAGGTCCGATAAAAGCCGTCACTTCATTGGCATCAATGCTCAAGTTGATATTTTTTAATGCATGAAAGTCTCCGTAATAAAGATCCATATTGGATACATCTATTTTGCTCATGTTTTTTCCTCGTCTCTCTTTTATTTCTTTGCAATTTTCTTCGCAATCATTCCGGAACAGCCGTTGATCAGAAGGACAATCAGCATCAGGATGACGCCGGTTGCATACATCTGATTCATATAGAGGCCTTCACTGGAAAGTGCATACATATGAACGGCAAGGGTACGGCCGGAATCCATAAGTCCTGCCACCTTTGCAATCGTTCCTGCTGTGAAAAGAAGCGCTGCCGTCTCTCCTACGACACGGCCTGTCGCAAGAATGACACCGGAAAGAATGCCGGGTACGGCAGATGGAAGAACAATTTTAAAAATCGTACGAAGCTTTCCGGCTCCCAGTCCAAAGCTTGCTTCCCGATAGGAATCCGGAACTGATTTTAAGGCTTCTTCTGCTGTTCGCATAATCAGCGGAAGAATCATGATGGCAAGTGTACAGGCACCGGACATCATCGAGTATCCCATTTTCAGGGTTTTCGTAAAAAACAGCATACCGAACAAACCGTAAACGATCGACGGAATACCGGAAAGGGTCTCTGCCGTAATCCGGATCAGGCCAACCAGTTTTCCGCGTTTATTGGCATATTCAACCAGATAAATCGCCGAGAAAATGCCGAGGGGCGCAGCAAGCAGCAGGGAAAGTACTGTCATCGTAACAGTGTTGATGATCGCCGGAAGCATCGTAACATTCTCTGTATTATAGGTCCATGCAAACTGCTCCAGTGTCAGGTTTTTCACACCGTGGATCAGAATAAATCCAACCAGAAAAACCAGAATAGCAAGTGCAAGAATGGCCGCTCCACAGGTAATTCCGGT
>ENA-OQKV01000683-OQKV01000683.1-human-gut-metagenome-genome-assembly--contig:-NODE-683-length-11705-cov-2.394714_pt1 | contig 11705 bp, 9 predicted proteins | sample MGYA00242655_ERZ504811 | MGnify/ENA primary metagenome ERZ504811 (study PRJEB26092, sample SAMD00036406) | human gut metagenome | host: Homo sapiens | study: EMG produced TPA metagenomics assembly of...
GTTGCGGTTGTCGGTATTGAGCTATATATTTGTGAAGTTGTGTGTTCGGTCTGCCGGGTAAAACCAGCGACCGGATACGTGAAAGACTTGACACATCAAGGTTTAAGGGAGTCCATCATGGCAGCTCGTTGCGCAGTGTGCGGCAAGGGACCGCAGACCGGTTTCACCGTTTCCCATTCGCACCGTCGTACCAAGCGTAGCTTCCGCCCGAACCTGCAGTCCGTGCGCACCACGATCGACGGCGAGAACACTCGCCTGCGCGTGTGCGGCAAATGCCTCAAGGCCGGCAAGGTTCAGCGCGTGGCCGCGTGAATCGCGTACTAACGTACTAACGTCTACAAAACCCGCTTGAGCTTCGGCTCGGCGGGTTTTGTTGTAGGTGATGCCGTTCGAGGGCTTACGGATAGAATGGAGCGCTATGAGTATCACCATGGACACCGCACTCGCTTCGTTGGTTCCTAACAAGCGCCGCGTGTCCGCGCTCAAATCGCTGGGCGTCACCACTGTGGGTGAAGCGCTCACCTATTATCCTTTCCGTGTCACCGAACCGGTGCCACTGCGCACGATTCGAGAGGCCGTGATCGGCCAGCAAATGGCGTTTGCCGCTCAGGTGCGCGATGTGCGGGTGGTGCAAGGCCGCATGTCACGTGTCATCGCCACTGTGGACGATACCGATTATGCGCGCACTCGCCATATGCCCGGAGGTATCGCACAGCTGACATTCTTTGGCGGCCGCAAGAATTATGTTGACTGGGTGGCGAGACGCCTCAAGTCGAGTCCGATTCTGGTCGTTTCTGGTGTGCCCAGTGAATATATGGGTCAACTCCAGTTCACCCACCCGGATATTGTGACCGTCGCGCCCGGGCCGGCGGGAACAGCGACGGGTTCGGGGGGCGAGAACAGTATTCCTGATGCTGCGGCCGATTCTGCATCCACGGGCTCTGCTGGCCCATACGCGAATTTCCAGTCTGCCGCCGATTGGCCCGCTTCGACGCTTAAATATGATGCCGACACCGTGGCGGACGCCCTCACCCGCGTCTGCCGTCCCCGGCCGATCTACCACGCCAGCTCACGCATCTCGTCCGAACATATTCACGAGACGATTCTGGGACTGCTGTGGATGATGGGTGTGCGCGCAGCATCCGTGCCTGGAGGCCAAAACATGCCCGCCGAACTCGCTGCGCCCTCCACCGACAACATCACGGTTCAGAACGACGAGGAATCCGAGTCCAAGGTTGCCACACTCGCCCAGTCCATCCCGGATATTCTGCCTAAATCCATACGCGCGGCCAAGGGCCTGCTTCACAGGGTGGAGGCGTTCTTGGCCATTCATGACCCGGACTCCACCGTGCGATTCAAAGCGGCCATTGAGACGTTGCGCTACGAGGAGGCGTTCGTCTCTCAGGCCTCGCTACTGAAGGCCCGCCAACATGCTCATAAGTCGTCTGCTCATCCGTGCCTGTTGGACGGCGATAATGAAACCGGCGCAGCCAGCACGACGGACGTAACTAATTTGCGTGATCGGTTCATCGCATCCTTGCCATTTGAACTGACTGCTGGTCAGCATCAGGTAGTTGAAGATATCGCCGCTGACTTGGCTCGTGACTGGCCTATGCAACGCCTGTTGCAGGGTGAAGTCGGATCCGGCAAAACCGTGGTGGCGCTCGCCGCCATGCTGCAAGTGGTCGGCGCGGGGTATCAGGCGGTGCTTGTGGCTCCTACTCAGGTGCTCGCCGAACAGCATTTTGAGACTATTGGCAAGATGGTCGCCGACCTCAATGTTCCTGTCACGTTGCTAACGGGCGGCATGAAACTCGCAGCCCGGCGTAAGGCTCTTGCTGCTGCGGCCAGTGGCGAGCCGGGCATTATCGTGGCTACGCATGCGGCGTTCTCCAAGACGTTCCAAGCACCACATCTGGCTTTGGTGGTCATTGATGAGCAGCACCGATTCGGTGTGGAACAGCGCGAAAGTCTCAATGCCAAAACCGATGACGGCACCACGCCGCATCTGCTGGTGATGACCGCAACGCCTATTCCGCGCACCGCCGCCATGACTTGGTTCGGCGATCTTGATATTTCCTGGCTCACTGAGCTGCCTGGTGGCCGCAAACCGATTCGCACGGTGGTGGTTAACGAAGCTGACGCGGGCACGATGGGGCGTATGTTCGCGCATATCCGTGCGCGTGTAGATGCAGGGGAGCGGGCCTATATCGTCTGCCCGCGCATCGATACGGATGATGAAGATGACGGCGGCGTGTCGGCAACGGATTCCGCGCGGCGTTCGCGAGGGCTTTCAGCGGGTTCAAGCGGACGATCCAGTCGGGCGGCTTCTTCGCGGACATCCCGCGCATCGGCCGATGACATTGGCATTGATGATCCGTATGAGACTTTCGACGACAATGGTGAGACGGTAGTCCGCCCGCCGTTGCACTCGGTAGCCGAAATCGCAGATCGATTGCAGAAGCTCCCGCAGTTTGCCGGCATCCGTTTCGCCACATTGACCGGTCGAGACAAGGATGATGTCAAAACCCAAGTCATGGCTGACTTCGCCAGCGGCGAGACTCCGATTCTGGTCTCGACCACGGTGATTGAAGTTGGCGTGGACGTCAAGCAGGCCAGCTGCATAGTCATTTTCGATGCTGACCGGTATGGCCTGTCCCAGTTGCACCAACTGCGTGGTCGTGTGGGGCGCGGTGGCACCAATTCGTGGGCATTCCTCATCTCCCGTGCCGAGCCGGACTCGCCCGCCGAGCAGCGCCTTGAGGTCATCCACAATTCGCTTGATGGCGCCGAAATCGCACAGGCCGATTTGGAATTCCGCGGTGCCGGCGACGTGCTGGGAGATGCCCAATCCGGTGGCAAGTCCAGTCTGAAGCTGTTGCGCGTGGTCAAGGACGCCGACATGATCGCCGACGCTCGTACCCGTGCCGAGCAGCTGCTCGAAGCCGACCCCGAACTGGCCGGCGAAGTCCAGCTTGCCGGAGCGGTCCTCGACTTCACCCGAGGCAACGAGACGTTTTTGACTTCCAGCTGAGGCCTTCTCGGTTTCGAGGGGCAGATACACCGGTTGCCCGGAAGTCTATCTCCGTTTCAAGGGGCTGGTGGCTGAGTAAACATGGACACAAAACGGCGGAATGACGTTATCGTTAGACCGTTTATACTCGATGTTTCGTGCTTGAGGAGCCCCTTGAAACGGAGATAGACCTCCTGAAATGCCCCAATCAGCCCCTCGAAGGCCAGATTGACGATTGTTGTGCCTTGATTGCCTCAATTATGAGAGATCCGCGGGGAAGCCGGCCGTCAGTCAGAATATTGCAAAGGCCGTATTAACGAGTTCGATGGTTCCGAGCAGCCGCTAGGCTGGTAGACATGCGCGTTATTTCTGGACGATTCAAGGGTGCGGCACTCGCCACCCCGAAAACCGGCACCCGGCCCACCACGGATCGCACCAAAGAGGCGATTTTCTCCCATCTTGATTCATGGGGTGTGCTGGGCGACGCCCGTGTGCTGGATTTGTTCGCCGGTACGGGCGCACTGGGCATCGAGGCATTGAGCCGCGGCGCACGTGAACTGGTGGCCGTGGAAAGTTCCCGACCTGCGGCGGCGCTTATCGCCAAGACGTTCGCGCAACTGCAGAAAAACCGTTCTTGGGACGCCTCGCTGAAAGCCCGTGTGCTCACTAAAAAGGCCGAGCAGGTGACTGGCGGTTTTGGCGAGCCGTTCGATGTGATTTTTATCGACCCGCCCTACGCTTACGGAACCGACGAATGCAACCAGCTTCTGGCCGACTTGGCGGCGGGCAGCGCCGCTAACACCAACACGGTGATTATGCTCGAACGTTCGGTGCGATCGGAGGATCCGCAGGCCCCTGAGGGTTGGAAAATCACCGAAAGTCGCAACTATGGCGAAACCGCTGTGTTCTATATTGAGGCGATTGAGCCGGAGGCGTAGCCTACTCCAACTTGCGCGGGTGGGCGGCGGAGACCTCCCAACCCAAAGCCATCAGGGTCTTGCGGTCGGCCTTATCCAACGCCTTGCAATCCAGCGCCGCAATCAAATCCGGGCGAATCTCGGCGGTGCGGGCCAGCGCCTCATCGCGGCGGTAGCGATCCACCTTGCCATGATCTCCGGAAAGCAGCACATCCGGTACGGCGATATCGCGCCATACGGCCGGCTTGGTGTACTGATGGTGTTCCAACAGCGCGCCCTCGCCGGTGTAGGACTCTTCGACAATGGAATCCGGGTTGCCCATGAAGCCCGGCATAAGGCGGGTAATGGCCTCCAACATCACCGAAACCGCTACTTCGCCGCCGTTGAGCACATAATCGCCAATGGAATACTCGCGCACATCGACGCCCTGCGAACGGTAGTAGTCGGGAATGCGCGCGTCGTACCCCTCGTACCGGCCGCAGCCGAACAGTAGATGCTTGGCATGACTGAGTTCCGTGGCGTCGCGCTGAGTGAACAGCGGGGCCGACGGGTTCGGGAAGATGAGCACTGGTGCGCTTAGCTGGGCGGACACGTCACTTTCGGCAGGAGAGCCGTCAGAAGAAACGGGAACGTTGACGGATGCCGATTGCGTGTTGGCAGCGGAGACCGGATCGTCGGATTGGTTCGTATCGGCGTCAGAGTCAGCTGCAATACCTGGAGCTGGGGCCGAGTCAGACTGCTGCGAAAGTCCCAGCAGCTCATCCAGACATTCGCCCCACACTTCGGGCTTCATCACCATGCCGGCGCCGCCGCCCACCGGCGTATCGTCCACCGAATGATGCACGTCGTGGGTCCAGTCGCGCAGATTGTGCGCCTTGATCTCCAACAGCCCCTTGGCCTGGGCCTTGCCCATCAGGCTCAGGTTCATCACCTCAAAATACTCGGGAAACACGCTCACGATATCGATTTTCATGTTCCCCAGCCTAACGGTAGCCCCGCCCGCATTACACGGCCACCACTACACTATTGCGGTGATGAATACGACGATGAGAATCCCCACACGCAAGAAGCCCGAAGTGCTGTCTCCGGCCGGCAACTTGCGCGGCCTGAAAACTGCGGTCGATTATGGTGCCGACGCCGTCTACTGCGGCGGCAAAGCGTTCGGCATGCGCTCGGCCCCCAAAAACCTGAGTCTTGAGGACTTCGAGGAGGGCTCGCGCTACGCCCATGAGCGCGGCGCCCGCGTGTATGTGACGTGCAATGTGCTGCCACGTAACAACGAGATCGAAGCCATGCGCGAATACATCGGCCAGCTCAAAGACACCGGCGTGGATGCGCTCATCGTCTCCGATATCGGCGTAATGATGATGGCCCGCCAAGTGGCCCCGAACCTCGAACTGCATGTTTCCACCCAAGCGGGTGTGACCAACTACCAGGCCGCCAACGCGTTCTATGAGCTCGGTGCTCGCCGTGTGGTGCTGGCCCGCGAGATGGACTTGCAGGCTGTGCGCGATATCCGCGCCAACATTCCCGATGACCTTGACATCGAATGCTTCGTGCACGGCGCCATGTGCATGGCGTTCTCCGGTCGGTGCCTGTTCTCCAACTACCTGACCGGCCGTGACGGCAACCACGGCGAATGCGCCCAGCCCTGCCGCTGGAAGTACTCGATTGTGGAGGAGAAACGCCCCGGACAGTACTTCCCGATCGAGCAGACAGAAAACGGCGCCTACCTGTTCAACTCACAGGACATGAACATGTTGGGCCACCTCGACGATCTGATCGATTCCGGCGCCACCAGCCTCAAAATCGAAGGCCGTGCGAAAAGCGCCTACTACATCGCCGCGATGACCAACGCCTACAAGACCGCCGTCAACGAATACATGATTCAACGCGGTTTTGAAGATGCTGACGGCAATATCTTGCTGCCGTTCCACGACCGCGTGATCCGCCCGTCCGACCCTGATTACGGCCAGGGAACCGAGGATCAGGTAATGCGCAATGCCGACGCCGCATTCGCCGGTGTGGCCGATGAAGGCTATGACCGTGCCGTCGCTACGTCTGATGCGCCGGAGCCCGACGGCATGAGTTCGCATGCCCGTTCCACGCGTCGCAAGTCCAACACCGCCGTCGAACAGATTGAGACCGATTGGAAGCACGCAGCCGTTCGCCCGGCCCCTCACGTCGAACTGCCAGAGTGGCTGCTCGAAGAAACCGACAAAGTGGCCCACCGTGACTACTCCACCGGCTTCTACTACCCCGAGCACAAAGTCACGCAGAACACTGACCGCTCCGCCTATTTCCGTTCCTGGCTGGTAGTCGGAGAAGTGCTCAGCTGGAGCGCAGACGAAGGCGGCCGCGTCACACTGATGAGCCGCAACAAAATCGAACCCGGTCAGCAAGTCGAATTCCTCCTACCCGGTGAGCGTCCGCTGGCATACATTGTGCCGGAAGACGGTCTGCGCGATGCAGACGGCACACCGGTGCCCGCCATCAATAATCCGGCGCATGTGTTTTCGATGCCTTGCCCGCATCAGGTGCCCATCAACGCCGCCATCCGTTCGCGTACCAAGAAGCCCACCCTCAAAGCCGAAGTAAAGGAACGAACATGCCTGAATATAGTGACGAAATTCTCGACTCCAACCAGATCAGCTCCACTGATAAGGAGGGTCGCCCGATTCCGGTGACTATTCCGATTGCGCTAGCTCCCGGTATCACGGTGGTTTACACCACGCGGCTGGGAGGGCTGAGCGCCGGTGATTACGGCAATCTGAACCTCGGTGGCAAATCCGGCGACAATCCACAGGCCGTGATGTCGAACCGCATTGCCTTGTCTGAAGCAGTGCATGCACGCCTGTCGCTGGTCTCGCAGGTGCATTCCGGCGTGGCTGTGGATGTGGATGATTCCTTCGTTGTCAACACCCCATTTGGTTTCGATGTATCCGGCACCCACCGGAGTGTGGAGGAATATCAGACGGGTCGTGGCATGGAGACCGATGCCGATGGTCGTAAGCACGAGCCGACCGAACCCACTGGGTCAGCTGAGAATGTGTCGCAGGTCATCGAGGCAGACGGGCAAGTCACCTCACAATCCGGCATCGCCCTGGGTATGTTCGCGGCTGACTGCCTGCCGGTGCTCCTCGCCGACCCGGTCACCGGCGTCATCGGCGCGGCTCATTGCGGACGGCGTGGCCTTGAACGCGGCATCATCGAATCCACCGTGGAACTGATGAAGCTCAAGGGGGCCGATCCGACGAACATCATTGCTACACTCGGCCCGCGTATCTGCGGTGATTGCTACGAGGTGGGCGATGAAGTCGCCGACCAGTTCGTCAAGCGTTTCCCGTTGACCAAAACGCAGACACGCTTCGGCGGTGCCGGCATTGATATCGCCGAAGCCGCAATGATTGACCTCGCCTTTGCCGGTGTCCATCAGGTGGTTGATTCCATGCCGCGCGTCCATGCTGCGACCGAATACCTCGAGGCGGATCCTGAACTTGCTGAACTGTGCCGCACCGACGGTGAGGGGCCGGCCGAGCTTGCGGAGCGCATCGGCAACATCAACCACAGCATGTGCACGCTCGAGAATCCGCTCTGGTACTCCCATCGCCGTGCCTCGCTTGCCAACAAAGCCCACGAAGGCCGCCTGCTGGCTCTCATCGTGCGGCAATAGCGAGCACATTCCGTGGAGAAAGCTGTGAGGCAGGTCACGAACGGCCAGACCTCCCCTTACGGTGGTGGCTATGACTGAGAGAGACTCCGATATCCCTGAAACCGCAGCCGCCCGACCCGCACAGACCGCGCCGGTGGTGGCCGTGGTGCTGGCGGCCGGCTTCGGCACCCGCTTTGACCCCGACAACCCCAAGCAGCTTGTCTCTGTGGGCGGCAAGCCCATCGTGTGCTGGAGCATCGAGGCGTTCGAGCGTTGCGGGCGTGTCAGTGACATCGTGGTGGTGGTCAATCCCAAGGTACGTTCGGCGGTCGAATCGCTGATTGACGATATGGGATACACCAAAGTGCGCGTGATTATCGACGGTGGCGCCGAACGTGTGGACAGCACCGCCGCCGCGCTTGACACGTTGGCGGCCGCCGGTATTCCCGATGACGCCAAGATCCTGATTCATGATGCCGTCCGACCGTTTGTGGAGCGGTCCTCCATCGAGGGGTCGATTGACGCGCTCGACCAGTTCACCGCCGCAACCGTGGCATATGCTTCCACTGATACAGTGCTGCTGACCGAGGATCTCGGCGATGTGAAAGTGGTCAAATCGGTGCCGGACCGCCCGAACACGTTCCGTGCGCAGACACCGCAGTCGTTCCGATTCGCCACGATTCGCCGTGCATACGAACTGGCCGCATCCGACCCGGATTTCCATCCCACCGATGACACTCGGGTAGTGGTCGACTATCTGCCTGACGAGCCGGTTGCCATCGTGTCCGGCAGCGAGACGAATCTCAAGATCACCACGCTGGAAGATGTGCCCACCGCCGAACATATCGCCGAGGAAATTCAGGGACGCGATCCCAAGGAAGAGGCGCGCGCCCGCATGCATGCGCTCCTCGCCCAAGCCGCAGGCCAGATGCGCTGACCTCCCCAAACCCGTGAAGAGATATTAGACTTACCAATATGCGTGAACTCAATGTTGTGATTTCCGGATTCGACCACTATGACGGTGTGGACGTTAATCCGGCTATCGAGGTGCCCAAGGCCATTGCCGAGCAGGGTTTGGGGCCTGCCTCCGGTCCGGACGACCCGTTGGATCAGGTTGAGGTGACCATTCATGTGGTCAGCATTCCGGTGAGTTTCGCCAAAGCCTGGCCCACGCTCAAAGAGACCATCGAGGCCACGAGGCCTGACATTGTCATCGCCACTGGGCTCAAGCATTCGGCCCGTGGTGTGATGCTGGAACGCTGCGCCACCAATTTGATGGATACGGCCAAACCTGACGCCGACAATGTGACTCCGCGTCGCGAGCCCATCGATCCCGACGGCCCGGCCGCTTACTGGACGCGTCTGCCATTGCGCTCGATTTTGAATGACTTTGCCGACGATTCGATTCCGGCCACCTTAAGCTCTGATGCCGGCACATTCGTATGCAACTCGCTGTTCTACAATTTGCTCAATTGGACCGCCACTCAGGAACGTGTGCTGGGAGGATTCGTGAGCTTCCCATTGGTAGGGCCGGCGCATTCCAGCCAGAACGGGTTGCCGCTGGAACAGCAGATTGCCGCTGGGCGAGACGTGGTGCGCGAGGCTGTGCGCTACTATCTCAAGCCCTCCAGTTCCGATATCCTCATTGCCTGAGTCTCACCCCGCCACACCAAAACCGAACACGTTTCGCACGCATTGTAACGATGTTCGCCGTCCCCAGCTTCAGCATGCTTTCATACGCTACAGTGCTTGAGGACGAGTCAAGTTGCGTATGTGAAAGGACGGACAGACATGGTGGACCGTTTCCCGGTGGTGCTGCGAGGATACGACAAAGAGAAGGTGGACGCGGCATTCGAGGTTGCCCAAGATAGCGTGAACGAGGCCCATCGCACGCTGGCCAACATGCGAGAGCAGATTGCCGCGGATGATGATCGCATTCTGCAATTGCAGGCCCAATTGCAGGAGGAGCGCAATAAGAAGTCGCAGGGCAACACGTTCGCGTCGCTCGGCGCCAACGCTCAGCAGATGCTTGCTTCCGCCGAGCAGACCAGTTCCGAGCTGCTCGAACGCGCCAAGCAGGACGCCTCCTCCACGCGCACGACCGCGCAAGCTCAAGCCGAGACATTGATTAACAACGCTAAGTTGGACGCGCAGCACATTGTGGATGATGCCAATGCCAAGGCTGCTTCCATCCTGCAGAATGCCAACAATCAGGCTGAATCAATCACCACTGCCGCCAACGAGGATGCCGCCCAGTTGCGCGCTGAGACCGCCAAGAACGTCACCGAGCAGCGTCAGACCGTTGAACTTGAGCTCAGCAACACCCGTGAGGAACACGATAAGAGGCTTGCCTCCGAACGCTCTACGCAAGAGCGCGAAATCGCCGAGATGAAGGCCGAAGCGGCCAGGCAGACCGCCGAGCTGCGCAAGAACGCCAACGAGGAAATCGCCAAGCTCAAGTCCGATTCCAATGACCAGATCGAAGCGGCGCTCGCCGATGCCAACAAGAAGCTGGCCGATGTACGCGAGCAGGTGTCCAAGATGATGACCGAGGCCCAGCGCAAGGCCGGCGAGATCACCGATACTGCCAAGGCCAAGGCTCAGGAGATCACCGACGAGGCCGAGGTCAACCGCACCAACACGATGAGCCAGGTCACTGCCGAGGTCGAACAGATTCGTGCCGACATTGCCGCTCAGCAGGATGAGGCCACCAAGAAAGTCAACGAGTTGCTCGCCAACCTCGAGGAGCGCCGTACTGCCGCCAAGCAGGAGGCCGATGAACTGGTTGGCCAGGCGAAGAACACCCGTGAAGAGGCCGACTCCTATGCGGCCGATAAGCGTAAGGAAGCCGACGAACAGGCGGCTGAGATCGTGCGCAAGGCAGGTGAGGACGCCGACAATCAGATTCAGGAGCGTCGTAACGCGGCTCAAAGCGAGCTTGATGGGCTGGCCAAGCGCATTGCCGAATTGCAGTCGCGTGAGGCCACTATTACCCAGCGCGTTGCCGAACTGCGTGCGATGTTCGCCCAGGCATTCTCCGGCTTCGGTCTCAGTGCCGATAATGCCGGCGATGCCGCTGCCTCGCTGCCGGTGGTCAACCCGGTTCCGGAACAGCAGCAGGAATCGGATGGCGAACAGGCGCAGCCTGATGACGCCGAAACCGATGGACAAAGCGCCGAACAGGGCGACGAGGCCGGCCAGTCGGAACCGTCTGAGCCCGAGGCTGAATGACAAGCCATCGATTAGACTACTAACGGCAAGATATACGGCACCTGTGCTCTGCGCCAGGTGCCGTAATCGTTGTGAACATTGCGCCACAAGCGTACCGAACCCAAAGAAGGAATAGACATGAGTGAATTGACGCCTTTGACTGGCGAAGCGCTGAACACTCTGCGCAGCGAATTTGACGCCGACGGCACCAGCCGCCTGGCCATGAACGCGGTGACCGCCGCTGGAATCGACAAGGTGGCCCGCAACTATGATCGCGCCCGTCTGCTGCAGCGTCGCTTCTCCACCACCGTGGATAACGGCGAGGCCACCCATCAGGATCGCTCCGGCCGCTGCTGGCTGTTCAGTTCCCTGAACGTGGCCCGCTTCATCGCCAAGAAGAACATGAACTTGAAGGAGTTCGAGTTCTCCCAGAACTATGCGATGTACTACGACAAGCTGGAGCGCGTCAACTACTTCCTCAAGGATGTGGCCGCTCTGGTGGAGGCCGGCGAGCCTGCTGACTCCCGCCTGATCCAGCACCTGCTCGCCGACGTGATGGGCGACGGCGGCCAGTGGACCATGGCCATGAACGTGTACAAGAAGTACGGTGCCGTGCCCAAGGATCTGTTCCCGGAGACCGAATCCTCCAAGAACACCGGCGAGATGAACACCCAGCTTCGTCACCTGCTGCACACCGCCGTGGCGCACATGTACGCTGCCGAAGGCGACACCGCCAAGGTCGAGCAGATCATTGCCGAGACCACTGCTGCTGGCCACCGTATCCTGACCATCCACCTGGGCGAGCCGCCGGTCTCCTTCGACTGGGAGTGGACTGACGCGGACGGCGAATTCCACCGCGACGGCGAGATTACGCCGGTCGAGTTCTGGAAGAAGTACGTGGGGCCTGCCGGTC
>ENA-OQKV01000685-OQKV01000685.1-human-gut-metagenome-genome-assembly--contig:-NODE-685-length-11684-cov-3.167604_pt1 | contig 11684 bp, 9 predicted proteins | sample MGYA00242655_ERZ504811 | MGnify/ENA primary metagenome ERZ504811 (study PRJEB26092, sample SAMD00036406) | human gut metagenome | host: Homo sapiens | study: EMG produced TPA metagenomics assembly of...
AGCCGTCTGGAATGCGACGTAAGCGTAGCAGGCCGCATGGCTTTTATTGAAGGCGTAGGACGCAAAACTCGACATTTCATCGTAGATCTCGTTGGCGACTTTCTCGGAGATGCCATTGGCGACACAGCCCGGGCATTCGTGGCCCGGCTCGGTGCAGCCATGGACAAAATGCTCGCGTTCTGCCTCCATCACCGCGTGCTTCTTTTTACTCATGGCACGGCGGACGTTATCTGCCTGTCCGAACGAGAAACCGGCCAGCTCACGGAATATCTGCATGACCTGTTCCTGATAGACAATGCAGCCGTTGGTGACGTCGAGGATGTGGGCCAGCTGAGGGGTCTTGTAGCTGATCTTATCCGGCTCATGGCGGTTGCGCAGGTAGGTCGGGATGGAATCCATCGGGCCGGGGCGGTAAAGACTGATAAGAGCGATGACATCTTCAAGGTTCTGCGGCTGCAGACCCACGAGGACCTGTTTCATACCCGAGGATTCGAGCTGGAACACGCCCTCCGTTTCACCCTGACCCAGCATCTTATAAGTCGCTGCATCGTCATAATCCAGCTTCTGGATGGAGAAGGACGGGCTTTTTTCTGGACGGCCGCCTCCGCGTCCCGGATGACCGTCAGGGTACGCAGGCCGAGGAAGTCCATTTTCAGCAGACCCAGCTCTTCGATCTCGGTCATATTGAACTGGGTGACAGGCAGGCCGTCGTTGGTGGCCAGGGGCAGATAATAGTCTGTCGGTTCCGGGGTAATGACGACGCCGGCCGCATGGGTGGAGGCGTGGCGGGGCATTCCTTCAACTTTCAGCGCAGTGTCGATAAGTTCTGTGACCTGCGGGTCGCTGTCGTACATCCGCTTCAGCTCCGGCGAGACCTCCAAGGCGCGTTTCAGCGTCATTTTCAGCTCCATCGGCACCTGCTTTGCCACCACATCCACGCTCTGATAGGGCATACCCATCACGCGGCCCACATCGCGGATAGCGTTGCGGGCGGCCATGGTGCCGAAGGTGACGATCTGGGCTACATGGTCTGCGCCGTACTTCCGGTTGACGTAGTCGATGACCTCCTGACGGCGCTCGTAGCAGAAATCGACGTCAAAATCGGGCATGCTGACGCGCTCGGGGTTCAGGAATCGCTCGAAGATGAGGTTGTAGCGGATGGGGTCGATGTCGGTGATGCCTACACAGTAAGCCGCGATGCTGCCCGCGCCCGAGCCACGGCCCGGGCCTACCGGAATGCCCTGACTCTTGGCGTAGTTGATATAATCCCAGACAATGAGGTAGTAGTTGGTATAGCCCATCGACTTGACCACGCCGATCTCATAGTTCAGGCGGTCCTTATTGGACTGTGGGACGTCCGAGCCGTAGCGGCGCTCGAGGCCGTCCCAGCAGAGCTTCTCGAAAAACTCCTGATTGTCCATCCCGTTCGGGGCTTTGTAATATGGAATTTTGGTGTGTCCAAAGTCGAAGTCAAAATTGCACTGGTCCGCAATTTTCTGGGTGTTGGCACAGGCTTCCGGCACCATTGCGAACAACTCGTACATTTCATCCGTCGTTTTGACATAGAATTCGTCGGTCCGGAACTCCATCCGGTCAGCGTCCTGAATGGTCTTGCCGGTCTGGATGCAGAGCAGGATGCTCTGCATCTTGGCGTCATCCTTCCGCAGATAGTGGGAGTCGTTGGTGGCCGCCATCGGGATGCCGGTCTCCCGCGCCAGTTTGATGAGCTGGGGCAGGACGATCGTATCCTCTTCGAGGCCGTGGTCCTGCAGTTCGATGTAGTAATTGCCCTTACCGAACAGCTCCTGATACCACAGGGCCGTGGACTTTGCCCGCTCGTAGTCTCCCGCCAGAATGGCTTGCGGGATCTCGCCTGCGAGGCAGGCAGACAGGCAGATAAGCCCCTCATGATACTGCTCAAGAAGCTGCTTGTCTACACGGGGCTTGGAATAAAAGCCCTCCACGAAGGCAGCGGACACCATCTTGATGAGGTTCTTATAGCCTGTCTCATTCTTGCAGAGCAGGATAAGATGGTTGTTGCCGTCGATTTTGTTGACTTTATCGAAGCGGGTGCGGGTGGCCACATAGACTTCGCAGCCGATGATGGGCTTGATGCCTGCCTTTTTTGCAGCCTTATAGAACTGGACACAGCCGTACATGACGCCGTGGTCCGTGATGGCGATGGCATTTTGGCCGCACTCCTTGACGCGGTCCATGAGCTGGTCGATACGGCAGGCACCGTCCAGCAGGCTGTATTCGGTATGGAGGTGGAGATGAACGAAGTCTCTCCCCTGACGGTTCCCTTCGGTCACATCGCTCATGCTCCTGCCTCCTCTGTTTCAGTGTGTTCTTCGAGCCGCTGACGCAGGGCGTCGGCCAGCGCTTCCAGCTTTTTCATCCGGTGGGAAAGGCCCGATTTGCTCATGGGCGGGTCAAAGCACCCGCAGAGCGCCGCCAGCGATAGATCAGGATATTCCAGCCGCCGGGCTGCTGCCTGCTGCAGCGCCTCGGGCAGCGTTTTCAGCGCCCCCTGCTCTTCCAGAAAGCGGATGGCTTTGAGCGTCTGGGCGTTGGCACGGGCCGTCTTGCCCAGGTTTGCGGTATCGCAGTTGGTGTGGCGGTTGATTTGGTTGCGCACCTGCTTGACAGCCTTCTGGGCGCTGAGCTGGGCCGATGCCTCTGCCGCCCCCATAAAGGAAAGGATGCGCTCCACGTTGTCGCAGCTCTTGACGTAAACAAGGTTCACGCCGTTGCGGCGGGTGCGGTGAGGCGCAAACTCGTGCTCCGCCAGCAGGGCTTCGAAGTCGCGCGCAAGGTTCGTGCGGCTGGTGAGGAACTCGATGTTATACTCCTTTTGCGGGTCAGTGACCGTGCCGCTGCACAAAAAAGCTGCCCCGACTGTACGCGCTGACGCACGTCTGGCAGCGAATCAGTCTGGGGTCGTATCTGCAGGCTCGTCTCGGTGCCGGTGGTGCCGAAAGACTCGTGCATCCGCGCCACCTGCTCCGGTGCGCGGATGCTGAACTCATAGACCACCCCGCTGGGACGCTGCTTCTCGATGATGTCGCCCTGTACGCCGCAGCGCGCAAACAGTTGGGAAGCCACCTGCGTCGTCAGCTCCTGTTCCGTCTGCAGCACCAGCCCGCTGGCGTCGAAGTACTTGGCGAAGCAGGCAATTCCATAGGCGGCAGCACGGACGCAGCAGTCCTTCTGCAGACTGCGCCGGGCGATCTCCTCCCTTGCCTGGGATGCAAAACTCATGATATGTTTATCCTTTCAACGGACAGAATCGCGGTGCTGGATGCCGGGCTTGTAGCCAAGCTTTTCGCAGTATTCCGCGATTTTCCGCGCAAATGTGATGGAGCGATGCTTGCCGCCGGTGCAGCCCACTGCGATGGTGAGCTGGCTTTTGCCTTCCTTGACGTAGAGCGGAAGAGCATATTCCAGAAACGATTCATAGCGCTTCAAAAGCTCCTGCGCCTCCGGGTGGCTCATGACAAAATCGACGACCTCTTCATCAAGACCCGTTTTATGCTTCAGTTCCGGGACATAAAAAGGGTTGGGCAGACAGCGGACATCCAGCACAAGATCTGCCTCCGGTGGGATGCCGAACTTGAAGCCGAAGGACATGACCGTCAGACGCATGGCGCTCTTCGCGCCGCCGTTCTGGTTGAACAGGTCGCAGATGCGCTCTTTGTTCTGCGAGGTGGAGAGCAGGCCGGTATTGATGGTGTAGTCCGCCCGGTCTTTGAGGGGCTGCAAGATCCCGCGCTCCCTGCGGAAGGCTTCCCGGGTGGAAAGGCCGTCGGAAATGCTCATCGGATGGCGGCGGCGCGTCTCACTGTAGCGGCGCATCAGCACATCGTCCGGGGCATCAAGGAACAAGATCTCATATTCTATCCCCTGCGCGTCCAACTGAGAAAGAGCTTCTTCGATTTCTTCCGGCGTGCGGCAGCCGCGGATGTCCATACAGAGAGCCACCCGCTTGAGCTGGTTGTCACCCGCTTTCGAAAACGCCGTGATGCTGGGCAGCAGTGCCGCCGGGATGTTATCAATGCAGAAAAAGCCGATGTCTTCCAGTGCATTCATGGCGACAGATTTGCCTGCACCGGAAAGGCCGCTGACGATGAGAAGATTCATTTTGCACGCCTCTTTCTTTTATGCTTCTACCACACGAATTTCTTTTTCGAGGTCGTAGCCGGTCTTTTCTTTCACGATGGCACGCACCTCATCGCACAGAGCCAGCACATCTGCACAGGTCGCCCCACCCAGATTGACCACAAAGCCGCAGTGCTTGTCGCTGACGGCTGCGCCGCCATGGCGGTAGCCCCGCAGACCGCACTGGTCGATGAGGGCCGCCGCAAATGCGCCCACCGGCCGCTTGAAGGTGCTGCCGGCGCTGGGCTTGTCGAGAGGCTGTTTGTCTTTGCGGCGGGCCATCAGGTCGTCCATCCTGGAGCGGATGTCGGCGGCATTGCCTCTTGCGAGGTGGAGCTTTGCCGAGAGGATGCAGCCGCCGTTTTCTTCGAAAATGCTGTGGCGGTAGCTGAGGTCGAGCTGTTCTGCCGGTATCTCAACGCTCTCCCCTTCTGCGGTCAGATACCGCACGGAGACCAGCACGTCCTTCATCTCGCCGCCGTAAGCTCCGGCGTTCATGTAGACAGCACCGCCCACCGTACCCGGGATGCCGTAGGCAAACTCAAGACCGGTGAGGCTGTTTTCCAGCGCCGTCATGCAGAGCGACGAGAGCATCTTGTCTGCACCGACAACGACAGCATCGTAAGTCAGGGACGGGTCTTTGCCCGGGAAACAGATATTTTCAAGAATACCGATCGCACTCTTCATGGCCGATACATTGATGACAGCTCCCCGGTAGCCCGCATCCTCAAACAGGATGTTGCTGCCGTTGCCCAGCAGATAATATTTGACATTCGCTTCCTTCGCCAGCTTGATGGCGGCGCAGAGCTGCGCCTCATTTTCCGGCAGGATAAAGACATCTGCCGGGCCGCCGATGCGAAAAGTGCAGTGCGCACTGAGCGGCTCATTTTCTTTGTATGCAATGCCCGCAGCGGACAAAGCCTGTTTCAATCGTTCCATTCGTTCTCCCTCTATCGGTAGAAAATCAGTCCATCGTGTCGTTCAGGCCCAGACGGATGAGCAGTTCCTTGGCGGCGTTATAACCCATCTTCTTCTGGCGGTTATTGATAGCCGCCGTTTCCAGCACGACTGCGAGGTTGCGTCCGGGCGAAACGGGGATGATGGTGCTGGGGATGTTGACGCCCAGAATGTCATAATACTCGCTTTCCAAGCCGGTGCGCTGGTAGTTCTTAGTGGGGTCCCATGCTTCCAGCTGGACGACGAGGTCGAGACTTTCACTCACCTTGACCGCGCCCACACCGAACACGCGGGCCACGTTGACGATGCCGATGCCGCGCAGCTCAATGAAGTGGCGGATGTTTTCCGGCGCAGTACCCATGATCTGACGGTTGGAGACCTTGCGCAGCTCCACGGCATCGTCGGCAACGAGGCGGTGGCCGCGCTTGACCAGCTCGATGGCCAGCTCGCTCTTGCCGATGCCGCTGTCGCCGAGAATGAGGATGCCTTCACCGTAAACTTCCACCAGCACGCCGTGGCGGGTGATGCGGGGAGCCAGTTCAAGGTTCAGCATGCTGATGAGGCTGCCCATCATGGTGCAGGTCGTCTCGTTGGAGCGCAGCAGGGCTACCCCGTGCTGTTTTGCAAGTTCCTGCATCTCCGGGAAGGGTTCCAGCTCCTCGTTGCGGCAGAGGATAACAGCCGGAGGCTGCTGGCGGAACAGCTGGTCGAGGCGCTCACGGCGCTTTTCCGGCGTAAGACCGGCCAGAAAGTTCATCTCCGCAAGGCCCATGATCTGTAAGCGCAGCTTATCGAAATAATCGTAGTAACCGGCCAGAAACAGACCGGGACGGTTGACCTCTGCGATCTCGACGCTGATCTTGTCCAGATCGCAGGGCGTATAGATGACCTCGAGGCTGACCTTCTCGACCAGCCGCTTGAGCGAAACAGCGAAATTCCCCATTCGTTTTTCCTCCTGCATCCTCTGTGCTCCGCCATACCAAAAGGCAGCACAGTTTATCCTTCTTTATATTATAATCGAGACGGACAGCAAAAACAACAATTCTTTCAGGAATCTTTTCTGGTTTTGCGCCAGCGCTTGCATCCGGGGGCCAAAACTATATAATAGGAGGCAGGGATAGAGTTTACTTTACATGAGTTTTACATTTCGCCGGTTTCCGATTTTACATTCCGCTCGTATACTCATAATTAGGGATAGGACCGGTGAAATCCAGTGCAGGTCGTGTAAAAAGCTGAGACATGCTCCTGCACGGGTCCTCTACGGCCGCTGTCGATGTATAAACGCAAGCTTCAACAAGTGAGGAGTAAAACATGACTCTATTCAATGTCTTTTCTCTGCTGGGCGGTCTGGCTCTGTTCCTGTTCGGCATGGACATCATGGGCAAAGCCCTTGAGAAACAGGCCGGCGGCCATCTGCAGAAGATCCTGAGCAAGCTGACGGATAACCCCCTCAAGGGCTTCTTCCTCGGTCTCGGCGTGACCGCCATCATCCAAAGCTCCAGCGCTACCACCGTCATGGTGGTCGGCTTCGTCAACAGCGGCATCATGGAGCTGCATCAGGCCATCGGCATCATTATGGGCAGCAATGTGGGTACCACTGTCACCAGCTGGCTGCTGAGCCTTTCCGGCCTGCAGGGCGACAGCATCTGGATCCAGATGCTCAAGCCCACCTCCTTCAGCCCGCTCCTCGCCTTCATCGGCATCCTGCTCTATATGGGCAAGAGCGAGAAGAAAAAGGGCGTCGGCACCATCCTCATCGGCTTTGCCATCCTGATGACCGGCATGACTGCCATGTCCAATGCCGTCGAGCCCCTGCAGGGTGAGGCGTGGTTCACCAACCTCTTCGTCCGCTTCTCCAATCCCATCCTCGGCGTTCTGGTGGGCACACTGGTCACCGGCATCATCCAGAGTTCCAGCGCCAGCGTCGGTATCCTGCAGGCGCTGAGCGCCACCGGCGTCATCACCTACGGCAGCGCTATCCCCATCATCATGGGTCAGAATATCGGCACCTGTGTCACCGCGCTGATTTCTTCTGTGGGCGCAAATAAGAATGCCCGCCGTGCCGCCATGGTCCACCTCTACTTCAACATCATCGGCGTCACGGTCTTTCTGGCCGGTTTCTACGGTCTGAACGCCGTGGTCCACTTTGATTTTGTGAACGAGACCATCGCCGCCTGGGGCATTGCCGTGGTCCACTCCGCCTTCAACATCGCGGCCACCCTCATCCTTCTCCCCTTCGCAAATGGTCTGGAAAAGCTGGCCATCCTCACCATCCCCGACGACGCCGAAAAAGAGAGCTTTGCTCTGCTGGATGAGCGTCTGCTGAACACCCCGGCTGTGGCCGTGGCCCGCGCCCACTCTGCTACTGCTGACATGGCCGAGCTGGCCCGTGTGGGCGTCATGCAGGCCATGAGCCTGACCCACACCTGGGATGATACGCTGGCCCAGAAAGTCCGGGACGAGGAGAGCAAAGTTGACCAGTACGAAGATGCTCTCGGCACCTATCTGGTCAAGCTGTCCAGCCGTGAGCTGAACCATGCGGACAGCCAGAGCGTGAATACCCTGCTCCACACCATCAGCGATTTCGAGCGCATCAGCGACCATTCCGTGAACCTTCTGGAATCCGCACAGGAGATGCACACCAAGGAGATCAACTTCTCCACCGACGCCCGCGAAGAGCTGCAGGTGCTTGAGGACGCCGTGCAGGACGTGCTGAACCGCACCACTGACGCCTTCCGCAAGGATGACCTGCATCTGGCAAGCAAGGTCGAACCTCTGGAGACCGTCGTGGACGAGCTGGTGCGTGCCATCAAGGCACGGCACGTCGCCCGCCTGCAGGCCGGCAGCTGTTCCATCGAGTATGGCTTCGTGCTGGAAGACCTGCTGACCAACTACGAGCGCGTCTGCGACCACTGCAGCAACGTGGCAGTTGCCCAGATCGAGGTGGCACAGGACAGCTTCGACACCCACGCCTACCTCAACGACCTGCGCAGCGGCCATGCCTCCACCAAGGAGAGCGAGCAGTTCCAGCGCCGCCTGAACCGCTACCGCGAGCGCTATCTCTTCCCCGACGAAAACGTCACCGAAACGGAGGACAAACAGGCATGATCTATATCGTAGAAGACGATTCAGCCATCCGTGAATTAGAGCAGTATGCATTGCAGTCCAACGGCTACGAGGCCGTGGGCTTCGAGTCCTCAGAACCCTTCTGGCAGGCCGTCCACACCACGCCGCCGGAACTGGTCATTCTGGACGTGATGCTCCCCGGTGAGGACGGCTTTTCCATCCTGAAAAAGCTCCGCGCCGCCCCTTCCCTGCGGCGTCTGCCCATCATCATGATAACGGCCAAGTCCAGCGAGCTGGACACCGTGCGCGGCCTCGACTGCGGTGCAGACGACTACATCACCAAGCCTTTCGGCATCATGGAGTTCCTGAGCCGGGTGCGGGCGGCCCTCCGCCGGGCAGAGCCCGAGGCACGGCCCAACGTCTACAGTTTCCGGGAGATCCTGCTGGACAATGCCCGCCACAGCGTCACTGTCAGCGGCGCACCGGTGGAGCTGACCTACAAAGAATACAGCCTGCTCCGTCTGCTGCTGGAAAACACTAACCTTGTCGTCACCCGCGAGACCATTTTGCAGGTGGTGTGGGGTACTGACATCTCGGTGGAGAGCCGGACCGTGGATATGCACATCCGCACCCTGCGCAAAAAGCTGGGCGAGGCCGGAAAGTACATCTGCACAGTGCGGAAGGTGGGCTACAAGCTGACGGACAGCGAGGAGGAGCTCGAGCAATGAAACCACGCAGCATGGAAGAAAAAATAAGCTATCTGCTGTTTCTGATGGGCTTTGCGGGGCTGGCGTGTACCGCTGCGCTCTGCATCTTTGTGTTCCACAAGGCGTTCCGGGAGCAGGCCTGGACAGCCCTCGAGCGGGAAGCCGACCTTGTGGCTGTCGGCTGTGCGCAGGTGGACACCCCCAGCCAGCTGGAAACTTATGTGGACGGCTCGCTGCGCATCACTCTCATCGCCTCGGACGGCAGTGTGCTTTTTGAGTCGGCCACCAACCAGCCGATGGAGAACCATCTGAGCCGCCCCGAGATACAACAGGCCATGAAGAGCGGTGTGGGCCGCGACTGCCGCGACTCCCAGACGCTGGGCTATGAGACTTATTATTACGCCATGCTGCTGACGAACGGAGACATCCTCCGGGTGGCGCAGGACTCTGAGACGATCTGGTCGATTTATGACGCTGCTCTGCCTGCCATCGTGCTGAGCTGTTTCCTGATGATGGGCGCAGCCGCCATCATTGCCGGACTGCTGACCAAGAGCCTCGTCCAGCCTGTGCTCAAGATGACCGATGACCTCGATCACATTCAGGAGAATGTCCCCTACAAGGAGCTTATCCCCTTTGCCGAGAGCATCCACTCCGACCGGATGCTGCGGGAAAATAACGAGAAAATGCGGCAGGAGTTCACGGCCAATGTCAGCCACGAGCTGAAAACGCCTCTGACCAGCATCTCCGGTTATGCAGAGCTCATCGAGACCGGCATTGCAAAACCCGAGGATACGCCGGGTTTTGCCCGCAAGATCCATGTAGAGGCCAGCCGGATGATACAGCTGGTCAACGATATTCTGCAGCTCTCCCACCTCGACAATGTGAGCGAGACGGGTGCTGCGCCTGCAATGGAAACGGTCGATCTGCTGGATGTGGCCCGAGAGTGCGTGGAGCGCCAGAAGGTCAACGCCCGGCGCTCCTATATCTCCCTGACCTACCTTGGCGAGAGCGCCCCTGTGGCAGGCAGCCGCAGTCTGCTGGATGAGCTGTGCCAGAACCTCTGCGACAACGCCATCCGCTACAACCGCCCCGGTGGAAAAGTCCAGATCATCACGGCCTGCACCCGGGACGGTCACTGCACCCTGACCGTGAAGGACAACGGCATCGGTATCCCGAAAGAGGCGCAGACCAGCGTGTTCGAGCGCTTCTACCGGGTGGACAAGAGCCGCAGCAAAGCCACCGGCGGCACCGGTCTGGGTCTGGCCATCGTCAAACACATCGCCCGCATCCACAACGCCCGCATCAAGCTGGACAGCGTTGTGGACGAGGGTACCACCATCACCGTGATCTTCGAAACGGCTTCTTAACATTTCATGAGTTTCACGTCTGCCCGAATTTCCGGGCAGACGTTTTTTGTTGTGAGCGCAAAGTGACCGTCACGCAGTGCCTGATGCGCACCGAATCCGGAGATGTCCAGCCCCAGCGTCCAGCAGCGGCGGACGGTGTCCGCACAGAGGGCTTCCAGTTCTGCTTCGGCGTCGGCAGGCAGGGCATTGTTGCGTGAGAGCGCGTTCACCCGGAGAAGGAAGCTTTCCCCTTCCCGCTCCACGCCGCAGAAAGCCCGGCGCAGGCGGAGCGGCCCGGCTCCCAGAAAGAAACGATGCTCCCCTGTATCCGTCCAGCTTTTGCCTTGCAATAAAAGTGCCATTTCCGTCTGGGACTCGGTCAGCTGGCCGGTCTGTTCCGGGGTGATGATGAGGGCTTCGGGCCTGTAATGTGCATCCTCGTCTTCCAGCTCCACGACAGGCAGGATGAAGCCGCTGCTCTGCTGATAGAGCCGGGGCGCGGCCGGGGCAGCGTTTTTGATGCATTGCAGGAGATTTTCAGGCAGGACGTCTGATTCATCGGCCCGCTCTTTCAGTGTCTCTACCGAAAAGCTTCCCCCGAACACCCGGGACGCCAGCCGCCCGTAGGGTCGATGGAGAAACAGTTCTTCACAGGCAGACAGCGTCTGTCGCACCGAATCCTGCCCGGCCAGAAGGTATTCGCAGAGCCGCCAGTCCGCCCGCTGGGGCAGGACTTCCTCGGCGGCAGAAATGGCAGAAGAAAGCTCGGGGCCTCGGCCAATACAGAGACGGATAGCGGCTTTGGCCTCGGAGGAATCGGCGGAGGCTTCCGGGAACTGGTACAGCAGGCCCACCGTCCAGCTGTCGCCGCTGGTCTCGACGAGAAGGGCGCGTATCATGCTTTTTTCGGTGTTGTCCCAATGCAAAAAGAGGCAGAGCCAGACGACGAGGACGCCTGCCGCCATCAGCCGCAGCCAGCCCCGGCGGGTCATCGTGCAGCCTCCGCATTGACAGGCCCTTCGGCAAGGCGCTCACAGAGCAGCCGGACGGCACGGACGATAAAGCCGAAGCGGAAGATCGCCGCCGCCAGCCAGAGGAGCAGGAACGCGGCATCAAAGCGGGAGATGCCGCCGAAGCTCCACGCCCGCAGCAGCTCATAGCCCGGGTAAGCCTGCGGTGCGCCGAAAAGAAGGGCCAGCCCCAGCGCATAACCTGAGGAAATGACGGCAGCGATGATTGGAAGCCACACGACAGAATTTTTACTGATTTTCGCATTATTTTCGCTCCTACAGAGAAGCGGAAAAGAGAAATATTCCGGGTAAAAAGATGCATCCGGAAGCACAAACGAATGTGCCGTCTCACCTGTCACGAGCACCTGCCATTGCAGCTGTCCGGCCAGCCCCAGCACACAGAACACGATGCCCAGCACTACGAGCCACCCGAGGACGGA
>ENA-OQKV01000690-OQKV01000690.1-human-gut-metagenome-genome-assembly--contig:-NODE-690-length-11639-cov-3.521195_pt1 | contig 11639 bp, 12 predicted proteins | sample MGYA00242655_ERZ504811 | MGnify/ENA primary metagenome ERZ504811 (study PRJEB26092, sample SAMD00036406) | human gut metagenome | host: Homo sapiens | study: EMG produced TPA metagenomics assembly of...
CCGATGATGTGCCGTGCTGAGGAGCTGCCGGGTCTTGTTCATGCCTTCTTCTCTTTCTCCTTCTGTTTTCACCTATTCTGTTGTTTTTGTGTTGAAAATTCAGGCCTTGAGCCGGGCTTCAATGGCCGCTTTGTCCAGTCCTTCGCCAATGACGATGAGCACATCCTGCCCCTGCGGGATGGGTTCCAGCGTTCTGCCGGCAGCGGTGGCGTTCAGCTCCAGCCAACCGGTGGTGCCCTGCGGGTCCGGTGCAAAGCCCTTCACCCGCAGCACATGGCCGCAGGCGGCATCCGCAAACAGATGGTCGGCAGCGGCCTTCAGCTGCTGCAGCGTCAGGTGCTGCTCCAGAAAGCACAGAGAGCTGAAGGCTTCGTGCTCATCAAAATGCAGCTTTTCGCAGCTGGCCTGCCTGCAGCCGCAGGCCGCAATGGCGGCAAGGTCGGCATCGGTAAGCCGTGCCCAGTCCTTGGTGATGATCTCTTCCGGCGCAAAGCGGCGGGAGCACTTGCAGCCCTCCAGCGCACGGGTCAGGTGGGCCACGGCGGCAGCGGTCTGCTGTTGCCCGGCCAGCTGGGTACGGCTGACCAGCACCCGGCCCGCGTTGGCTGTCTCGGATGCCAGCACGTACTCAGCCTGCGGCGAAAGCGTTTCCGGCAGCATGGCATCCACTATGGCGATCACATTGCCGATGTGATACCAGCGGTCCAGCGGGTCGTCCCGCAGCACATCAAAAAACTCGTCCACATCAAAGATGCCGCTGGGTTCCACCACCACCCGGTCAAACCCGCGCATGGCCATGGCAATGAGCTTGGTGCGCATCCGGCGCTGGTGGGTGTCGCAGTCGCAGCCGCCGCTGATGGTCTCAAGGTCGCAGTTCGGGCCAAGAAGGTCCTGCACCAGCATGGCATCCACGTTCACTGCGCCGAAGTCGTTTTCCAGAATGCAGACATTGTGGCCCTGTGCCACCAGATACCGGACATACCGACGCAGAAAGGTGGTTTTGCCTGCGCCCAGAAAGCCGGTGATAAGGTCTACCTGTACCATAATAAAAAAGCACCTCCTGTGCTGTTGTTTGCCCGGTTCCAGTATACCGCAGCAAACTGTAATACGCCAGTGGCAGATGCAAAAAGCCCCGCATTTCTGCGGGACTTTTTATGTTCGTATTCAGCCGCTGTCGGATGCAGAGCTGTACTCGGCAATGACCTTGCGGGCGGCAGGTGCCATTTTGGCCGGTACGGCGGCAGGTTTTGCAAGGAAGTAGCCCTGCAGCGCATCCGCGCCCAGCTCGATGACCTTGCGCAGCTCGGCGGCGGTCTCCACGCCCTCGGCAATGATCTGCATGCTGCGCGGGTGGGCGAAGGTCTCCAGCGATTTGAAGAAGGTCAGCCGCTCGATTTCATACAGTGCGCCCTGCTCCTGCGCCAGCTTCATGATGGTAGCGGGTGAGCGCAGCGCTTCCATATCGGAGCGCATCAGGGCTTCGTAGGCCATCACCTTGCGGGCGCTGCTGCCGCAGCCCACGCAGCCAAGGGCCAGCGCCGCGGCGCACAGCCCGGACACGACCGCTTTGAGATATTTTTCATCGATTTCTCCCCTGAGGGCGCTCACGCAGCAGGACGTTCCGGCTACCATATCACCCGATTATACCTAGTTTATCATACCATCTTTTTCCGGGTGCGTAACCAAAATCCGGCAAAAACCTTCACGATCACAAGAAAGCGGAAGAACTTTCCACCCATCGGAATAAAAAGCACAGCCCTTCCCATTGACTGGGAAAAGCTGTGCTTTGCTGCTGTTATTCGTTTTTTTTGCCGGGACGGTGGACACAGTGATCTGCTCATAATCCGCACTGTGTGCAAGATAAACGCTCAGGTCACCGGTGTTGGTGGTCTCCATGCCGTCCAGCTTTGTGCAGGCGCAAAGGCCAAAGGCCAGCACATCCATGCCGGCAGCAGCGCCCTGCCAGAATTTATCCTCGCAGCCAGGCTTTGCCCAGCGCCGCGGCAGATACTGCACAAAGCCCACAGCCGTCAACAGTTCATCCGCCTCGGCCAGCTGGGCCTCGGCAGCGGCATCGTCCAGCATATCCCTGCCCGCGCAGCGCTGCAGGATGACATGGCACACCGGGCGGCGTGTGGCCTCCAGCACCGAGTGACGGAAGCCGTAGCGGGAGACGTTCTTTTTGCCGTACAGCAGGATAAAGCCCATGCTGTTGCGGCTGTCCGCCCGCAGGAAGCCATGGGTGATGTAGGGCATCTTCTGGCCTTCGGGCATCATGTCCAGATAGCCCACGGAGCCGTGGCGGGTGATGGTCTCATTGAAGAAGCGCTTGCCGTCGTTGCCAAAGATGGGCCAGATACCGCCGAAGGGGAAGGACGGACGGCTGTTGATGTCGGCTGCCTGACCTGCACGGGGGCCTGCCTCCATGGTAGCGCCTGCCCACATCATCATGCGGATGCCGGAGCCATCACGGCCCATGGAAGAAACGTTGTTCACATCGGTGCGGGCCTTGTGGGCAGCTACCATTTCAACGGCGAGTGGGTGTAAATTTTTGATACAGTAAGAGGGGCTGCTGCACTTTCGGCTAAAACGATGTGCAGCAGCCCCTTCTTCGTATCGGATCCAGACAACAAAAAAGCGTTCTGAGAGATCTCAGAACGCTTGGTGGTTGCGGGGGCCGGATTTGAACCAACGACCTTCGGGTTATGAGCCCGACGAGCTACCAGACTGCTCCACCCCGCGATATTTACTTTGTGCTCTCAGCGGTTCTCGCTGACTGCTCAAGTATAATACCACAAGGGCGGGCGGATGTCAAGTATTTTTTTGATTTATTTTTTCTTCTTTTTCCAAACCACGAACCCTGCGCAGGCGGCGGCTGCGATCACCACCACCGGCCATGCACCGGCAAGGGCAACGATGACCTGCTGCAGGCCACCCACAAAGTTCTGCCAGCCAGCGAAAGGGCGCTGACAAAGCGGCTGCCGAAGCCCTCGCTGGGCGGCGAGTAGGTGCTCACCTCGCTCAGGCTCACGTACACGGTGCACTCTTCCACCTGATCGTTGTACCAGTCCATCTGGCTCTGCCAGCTCTCGATCTGGCTCTGCACATCCGTCAGGCTGGACTCGATCTCAAGCAGGTCGGAGAGGTTGTCGGCCTGCTGCTGCAGCTGCTGCAGGCGGGTTCGCTGGTTCTTGAGATTCTCAAGCCGGGTCTCCACGTCCATGTACTGGGCGGTCACGTCGTCGGCCTGCTGGTTTTTGTAGGTCACGTTGCCTGCTTCGGCCACGGCGGCAAGAAAGTTCTCGTAGTTCTGCTGCGGCACCCGGTAGGTCAGGCTGACACTGCGGCTGTCACCGGCATCCGAGTATTCACTGCTGGATTCCAGATAGCCGCCCGCTTCAGCAAGGGCAGCATCCAGCGCAGCGCGGGCTGCGTCGTAGTCCTTGCTTTCCAGGCTGAGGTTCGCGGTGTAGATGATCTTTGCGTGGTCGGTGCTATGGGCCGCTGCTGCCGCGTCGTCCTCCGAATAAACAGCGGTGCCGTTGTCTGCGCCGCTTTCCAGCGCCATGGTGTTCAGACTGTAATCGGCTGCCATGGGGCTGTCCACAGCGGCGCGGTCCGCGCCGCCTGCCGCCATCGCCGCCGCAGTGCTGTCCGCAGAATAATAGACCGCCGGGCTGCTGCTCTTTGCGCCAAGGCCGATTTGTCCGGTGGCAAAAGCACCATAGCCTACCACGCACACAGCAAGGCAGGCCGCCAGTGCGCCCACCCGCTTTGCGGGGAAGCGGATCAGTTTCTTCTTCGGCTGCACCGGGGCGGACTGAGCCGGTACCGGTGCGGCGGTTTTCATCATGGGCTGGGCCTTTTCTTCTTCGGTCAACTGGTCGGTCATGGCCAGCAGCTTTGCCTTCAGATCGTCCGGGGCGTAGAGGTCGTCCGTCTCCATCTTGTACTCATACCACCTCATCTTCGATCTCCTCCTTCAGCATCGTATGTAACTGCGCCCGGGCACGCCGCAGCCAGCTCAGCACCGTGTTGGACGGTGCGCCCATCATCCGGCCGATTTCCGCCGCCGTGTACCCCTCGTAGTAATGCAGATAGATGGCATTGCGGTAGTTTTCCGGCAGGGCGCGCACTGCGTCCAGCACACTGCCGTCCTCAAACGCATCAGGCGCGGGCAGGTTCTCGTCCAGCTCGGTGTCCTTCTGATGGGCTGCGCGGGTCAGGTCCCGGCAGCGGTTAATGGCCACCCGCAGCAGCCACGCCTTGAGGTGCTCCTCACTCTCAAACGTACCATTATAATGCAGGAGCTTCTCGTAGACATCCTGCACCACGTCCTCGGCATCGGCTGTGCATCGGCTGTTGTGTATGGCAGCGCGGTAAACAGCATCGCTGTATTTCTGCACTGCCAGCGTAAATACTTCGTTTCTGGTCAGCTGTCCCATAGTTTCAAGCTCTCCTTTACCGCCTGTACAGGGCTGGTGGAATTCGTGTTCCACGGGGGACATTCACCCTATACACGGCTGAACGCCCCCGAAGATTGCATTGCTGGAAAAATTTATGAAAATCACCTTTTATATACTCTCTGCAGCAGGGCCACCCGTTCTGCAAGGAAGGTCTCGGCCTTCGGATGGTGCAGCCAGCGCTTGTTCGCCGCTGTGCCAGCCAGCTTTCTGCCCAGCGCTGCCGGGTCGGTATCGGCCTGCATCACATCCTGCATGGTCAGCTGCAGCGTCAGCGCCGCAGGGGTGTCCGGCAGCGGCGGCAGCGGGTCCTCCCACACAAAGGGCGGCAGCAGCTGCACCGCCACCGTGGCGCGGGTGCACTCCTCGGTGAGCAGCAGGGCTGCAGGCGTGCCGTCCGGCTGGACGTGCAGGGTGCTGTACAGCAGCTGCAGACTGCCCTCGGCCAGCAGGCGGATATTCCCCTCCCGCCCGGTAGGCGAAAGGCTCAAATATTCCCGCGCCTCGTCCAGATAGATGTGCCGGGCCGGTGCCTGCACGCGGGCATACAGCGCAGGCAGCGCAAAGCGGCCCGCTTTGTCCAGTGCGTGCTGCAAAAGCAGGTAGAACTCGGTCAGTGGGTAGGCCGGGTCCGGCTGCGGCATCCCGAAATCGGGGCGCGATACGTGTCCTCCACCCATAGGGAACCTCCTTGACAAATAACGCTGATGCGGTATAATAAATACAGAAGGGGCGCTGACTGCAAGGGTCAGCTTTCCATCCCGCTTGTCAAAAAGATTGACCGCACAGTTTGGAAGCAGGGCGGTCAATCTTTTTTGTTATCATCGTCTTTCTTCTGGGAAAACTTTGCCACGACCTCAATGGTCAGGCGGATCACATCCACGATCAGGCTCAACAGTGTGAGAATGAACGTGAGCAATGCGAGAGTCTCCAAAAGAGTCATCCGACATCCCTCCCTTCGCCTTCAAGGCTCCGGGCAGGGCACTTGCAAAAAAGTTTCCTCCCGGAACCTCTGCTTCATCCTAAGTAGAAAACTAGATAAGAAGAATCAGCGATAACGGGACAGAAAGCATGACCACCAACTTTGCAATCAGCGCCTTATTGACAGTATATCACATTTCCCGACTCGACACAATGTGTTTTGTCCCCCGGTCAGTGTGCCGGGAGTTTTTATTGTAAACCCCCTCGAAACTTTATTGTTGACCATCTGTCTCCCGCTGCGCTATACTCGAGCACAGATGCCTTGTAAATTTTTAACAGAGGGGAATTTTATTCTATGAAAACAAAAAACTGACCACCTATCAGATGGCTGTCACTGCGCTGATGGCCGCCGCGCTGTGCGTGCTTGGCCCGCTGAGCGTGCCCATCGGGGCCATTCCCATTTCGCTGTCAAATTTTGTCATCTGCCTGACCGTATGGCTGCTGGGGCCCAAGTTCGGCACCCTGAGCGTGGCGGTGTACCTGCTCATCGGCCTTGTGGGCGTGCCGGTGTTCTCCGGCTACGGCGCGGGCATTGCCAAGCTGGCAGGCCCCACCGGCGGCTATCTGGTGGGCTACCTGCTGCTGGCCTTCATCGGCGGTCTGTTCATCGAAAAGAGCAAGGGCCAGCCGGTGATCTCCGGCATCGGCCTTGTGCTGGGCGATGCCGCCTGCTACGTGCTGGGCACCGCATGGTTCGTGTTCCAGATGCAGTGCGAGCTGGGCTATGCGCTTTCGGTGTGCGTGTACCCGTTCATTGCGCTGGACCTCGCCAAGATCGTGGTGAGCTGCATCGTGGGTGCACTGCTGCGCAAGCGTCTGGTACAGGCTGGCGTGCTGAAGCTGAAGGAAGCCTAACAGGAAAAGCAAAAGGGAGACTGCAAACGCAGCCTCCCTTTTTTATTTGTGATCCGTTATTTTACATAGCCAAGGGTCGCAGCCATCACGGCCTTGATGGTGTGCATCCGGTTCTCGGCTTCGTCGAACACGATGCTCTGGGGGCCTTCAAACACTTCATCGGTCACTTCCATGGCATCGCGACCAAAGCGCTCGCCCATCTCCTTGCCCACGGTGGTCTTGTGGTCGTGGAAGGCGGGCAGGCAGTGCATGAACACAGCGTGCGGGCCTGCAATGTCCATCAGCTGCTGGTTGATCTGGTAGGCGGCAAGGTCGTTGATGCGCTCAGCCCACACCTCCACCGGCTCACCCATGGACACCCACACATCGGTGTACAGCACGTCGGCACCCTTGGCGGCCTTGGCGGGGTCCTCCTCAAAGGTGAGGGTGGCACCGGTCTCGGCAGCGATCTTCTGGCACTCGGCCACGAGGGCAGCGTCCGGCTGGTACTTCTTGGGTGCACAGGCAGTGAAGTTCAGGCCCATCTTGGCGCAGCCCACCATCAGGCTGTTGCCCATGTTGTAGCGGGCATCGCCGAAGTAAACGAAGTTGATGCCCTTCAGGTGGCCAAAGTGCTCCCGGATGGTGAGGAAGTCGGCCAGGATCTGGGTGGGATGGAACTCGTTGGTCAGGCCGTTCCACACCGGCACACCGGCGTAGCGGGCCAGCTCTTCCACGATGCTCTGGCCGTAGCCGCGGTACTCGATGCCATCGAACATCCGGCCCAGCACCCGGGCGGTGTCGGCGATGGACTCCTTCTTGCCGATCTGGCTGCCCGACGGGTCGAGGTAGGTGACTTCCATGCCCAGGTCGTGGGCGGCGACCTCAAAGCTGCAGCGGGTGCGGGTGGAGGTCTTCTCGAAGATAAGGGCGATGTTCTTGCCGCGCAGGGCGTCGTGGTGGATGCCGGCCTTTTTCTTTGCCTTCAGGTCGGCGGCGAGGTCCAGCAGACCTTCGATCTCTTCGGGAGTGTAATCAAGAAGCTTCAAAAAGCTGCGGTTCGTAAGGTTCATTGTATATATTCCTCTCTATGCACTGAAATTTGAATATTTATACTTTCACAGACCCTATTATAATACAGAGCAAAGGTGGGGTCAAGAGGAAGCACTTGGCGCACCTGTCAAAAATTGCAAGGCTTTGTCGAATATGCGATACTAAAGACGCTGCCCTTCTCCATTCTGGCAACAGAAGGGAGGTGAGCCTGATGGTCCAGATCCTAACCGATATTATCGTAGCTGTCATAGCGCAGGTGATTGCCGATCGCCTGTGCAAGTGGCTTGACAACTACCGCAAGGGCCAGTAAGCACAAAGAAGCCCCCGGTATGCCGAGTACCGGGGGCTTCGCTTTTATGAGCCGATGGCAATAATCCTAACCGATATTTTGCCTACTTCTAGTATATGCAATCTGATGCAAAAGTCAAGGTGCTATGAAAAAATTTAACATCTTACAACTCCAGCTCCGCCTTCCGCCCGCTGGGCTGGTAGGGGGTGAGCCGGACGCCGGCCTTTTGGAACATGAACCGGGCGGCCACGCTGGAATCGGTGTCGTGGTACTTGTCGCTGTAGTAGACGACCTCGGCGATGCCGGACTGGATGATGGCCTTGGTACACTCGTTGCAGGGGAAGAGGGTGACATACACCCGCGCGCCCTTGAGGTTGTTGTGGGCGCTGTTGAGGATGGCGTTCAGCTCGGCGTGGCAGACGTACATATATTTCGTGTTCAGCGGCTCACCCTCCCGCTCCCACGGCATGGCGTCGTCGTCGCAGCCGATGGGCATGCCGTTGTAGCCCAGAGAGAGGATCTTGTTTTCCGGGCTGACGATGCAGGCGCCCACCTGACTGCTGGGGTCTTTGGAGCGCATGGCCGTGAGCAGGGCAATGCCCATGAAGTATTCGTCCCAGTTGATATAATCCGTGCGTTTCATCGCAAAAAACCTCCGTCCGGCGTGCCTTTTTGGGGGGGCTGGGCAGGCCCCGGCCCCGGCTGCCTAAAGCATACCATAAAAGCAGGTTGATTGCAACAAAGCCCCCGCCCCGCCGCCCCGTGGTTCTCTTGCAAAAAAATACAATTTTTGGAAACAAAAATTGTGAAATTTTAATCTTGACAGTCAGGGGGGGGGGGTAGACTAGGGAAAAGCATTCCTGCCGGGCGAGGCCGACGCGAATGCAACGAGTTGTAACAACAAACAAGGAGGATGAACAAGATGAAACTGTTCAAGAAAGTTCTGGCTGTGGTGCTGGTGGGCGCTATGGCAGTCTCCATGCTGACGGCGTGCAGCAGCAGCGAGGTTTCCAAGGTGAAGGATGCCCTGAAGGATGTTGGTATTGCGCATAACTCCGCAATGACCGCTGATGCCAATGATGCAATGAGCAAGCTGCAGAAGGCAACCAATGCTATTGCAGCAGGCGAGTTGGATATGACCAAGACAGAAGATGTGGATAAGGTTCAGGCAGAGCTGGCTAAGATGGCTGATTTCAGCTTCAATGATCCGGCTTCTGGCACCGCCACGAGCAAGTACGACCTCTACATCTGGACGAACGGCTCCTATGGCAGACCGGCTACTAGTGGCAAGACCTTCTATCCCTATCTGATGAAGGTTACTTCTGCCCATGTGTCTGATACTCGCCTGCCCGCACTTCTGGACAAGAACTTCATCAAGATGGGTGAGTTCGAGGCATCCGACCAGAATCTGGAGATCCTGAAGAAGGTTCTGAAGGGCGTCGATAGCGCAGGTGTCTCCTGCCAGAAGATTTATGGCATGGATGTTCTGCTGGTTGTTGTTGACAAGACCGAAACCGTGAAGGATTACACTCCGGAGACTATCCACACCGCAGCCTGATCCCCAATAAAAACTGACCCCAAGCCCCCGGCGGACGATAAGCCCGCCGGGGGCTTTCTTTATGCCCGGAAACGTCGTAAACCGCGCCTGAACCGCCGCCCGGCGGGGCAAAATGACAATATGCACAAAACAAAGCCGGGAAGTTTGGCAGGGTAAAAGCCGGAAATTTCAAATGAAATATTCAAAAATCGTTTTGAGTGTGGTATTATCTTTGTAAAATATGCCACAAAAACGGAGAGAATGCTCCGTGCGGCGGAAATGAGGGAAAAACCGATATGAAATACGCAAGCAACAACATCCGCAATATCTTGATCGCGGGCCATGCCGGCAGCGGCAAAACGACGCTGACCGAGGCATTGGTCTATTTTTCGGGCGCTGCCGAGCGTATGGGCCGGGTCGAGGACGGCACCACGATTTCGGACTTTGACCCCGAGGAAGCAAAGCGGAAGGCCAGCCTGTCGGCATCAGTCGTGCCGGTGGAGTATGAGGGCATCAAGTACAACCTCATCGACGCTCCGGGCCTGTTCGACTTTGAGGCAGGCGAGTACGAGGGCATCCGGGCGGCCGAGAGCGTGCTGGTGTGCGTGTCGGGACGCAGCGGCGTGACCGTCGGCGCGGAAAAGGCCTTCCAGCTGGCCCGCAAGAACGGCAAGGCCACGATGGTCTTTGTCTCCAAGTGCGATCTGGAGAACGCGAACTACTTCAAGATCCTCGAGGACATGAAGATCAAGTTCGGCTCCACCGTCTGCCCCTGCGTCGTCCCGGCCAAGCTCGACGACGGCACCCCCGTGTACATCAACCTGTTCAGCCAGAAGGCCTTCAAGTATGAAGGCGGCAAGCAGGTGCAGGTGGACCTGCCCGACATCGGCCACCGCTTCCAGGGCCTGATCGAGGCCATGAGCGAGGCCATCGCCGAGACCGACGACGAGCTGATGGAGAAGTTCTTCGGCGGCGAGGCATTCACCACCGAGGAGATCGTCGAGGGAATGCGCAAGGGCGTCAAGGACGGCCTCATCACCCCCGTGTTCTGCGGCAGCGCTGTCAACCAGCAGGCTCTGGATATGCTGCTGTACAATATGCACAAGCTGCTGCCCAGCCCGGAGCACAACAGCGTTCTGGCCGAGGATGCAAACGGCGAGCCCGTCGAGCTGACCTGCTCCGAGGCCGCCCCCACCGTGGCCTACGTCTTCAAGACGGTGGCCGACCCCTTCGTGGGCAAGCTGAGCTATCTGCGCGTCGTCAGCGGCAAGATCACCGCAGGCGCTTCTCTCGTCAACGCCCGCACCGGCGAGACCGAGAAGATGGGCAAGCCCCTCACGGTCCTGGGCAAGAAGCAGACGGAGGCCGAGAGCATCGGTGCCGGTGACATCGGCGCTGTGGCAAAGCTGGTCAGCGCAAAGACCGGCGACACCCTCTGCGACGCTTCCCGCGTGGTCAGGCTGCCCGCACCCGTCTTCCCGAAGCCCAGCCTGTTCATGGCTGTCACCGTCGCCAAGAAGGGCGACGAGGGCAAGATCAGCAGCGCTCTGGCCCGTCTGATGGAAGAAGACCCCACCCTGAGCTACCTCAACAACGCCGAGACCCACCAGCAGATCATCGGCGGTCTGGGCGAGCAGCACCTCGACGTGGTCAAGGCCAAGCTGAAGAATAAGTTCGGCGTGGAGATCGGCCTCGAGGCTCCGCGTATCGCTTACCGCGAGTCCATCCGCAAGGCCTGCCAGAAGCAGGGCCGTCATAAGAAGCAGACCGGCGGCCACGGCCAGTTCGGCGATGTCGTCATCAACTTCGAGCCCTGCGACAGCGAGCAGGTCGTCTTCGAAGAGAAGGTGTTCGGCGGCAGCGTGCCGAAGAACTTCTTCCCGGCTGTTGAAAAGGGCGTCCGCCTTGCCGCTGAGAAGGGTGTACTGGCCGGTTATCCTGTGGTCGGCCTGAAAGCCACCCTGCTGGACGGCAGCTACCACCCTGTGGACAGCTCCGAAATGGCCTTTATCATGGCTGCAAAGCTGGCTTATAAGGCCGCAATGCCCGAGGCCGGCCCCGTCATCCTCGAGCCTATCCACACCCTGAAAGCTCATGTCCCCAACGACAATACCGGCGACATCATGGGCGACGTCACCAAGCGCCGCGGCCGCGTGCTGGGCATGGAGCCCGACGAGGACGGCCTGCAGACCATCATCGCCGAAGTGCCTCTGGCTGAGCTGGCCAACTTCACCACCTTCATCCGTCAGACCACGCAGGGCCGCGGCTGGTTCACTACCGAGTTCGCCCGCTACGAGATCCTGCCTGAGATGCTGGTCCCCGCTGTGGTCGAACAGGCCAGGAAGCTGGGCAATCTGGATGAGTCTGGTGAAGATTGAGCCTGCCAATGAGAACAGCGCCCGGCTGTCTCCGGACGAAGCCATCTCTGCCCGACATGCCAAGGCCTCCCCTCGATAGGGGAGGTGGCACGGCGAAGCCGTGA
>ENA-OQKV01000691-OQKV01000691.1-human-gut-metagenome-genome-assembly--contig:-NODE-691-length-11637-cov-3.234666_pt1 | contig 11637 bp, 9 predicted proteins | sample MGYA00242655_ERZ504811 | MGnify/ENA primary metagenome ERZ504811 (study PRJEB26092, sample SAMD00036406) | human gut metagenome | host: Homo sapiens | study: EMG produced TPA metagenomics assembly of...
CGATAATAACCTTCTCGCTATTATCACAGTTTCTCTTATATGTTCTTATTACAGATAAAATAATGATTAAACTGTTGCTTTCTTATCATCTGTTTTTTCAAGAAGTTTCTTTACACCCTGGATTGTAACCAACACACCAAGGATCAGAAGCAATACGGCAAAAATCAGCTGTAATGTATTTCCAAGATCCAGCCCTGTTGTCAGGAATGCTTTTGTCAGTTTCACGATCGTCATACCAAGTGCTGTAAATGTAACAGCCAGCAGAATAACAGGAATAATTTCTTACCTAATTTTCCAATATATTCTTCGATGATATATCCGATTGTACGTCCTTTATTCTTTACGGATGCATACATAGATGCAAACTGGTGACCGAATACGACGTTCGTATCGGCCGGTACATAGTCAACCTTACTTTTTTAGCTTACTTAATGTTTTTACACTTTTTTGCATTATATGATTCCGGTTATCTCTTCTACAGATTTCACAAAATAATCTGCTCCATCCAGTTCTCCCTTCTCACCATAACCATACAGGCATCCGATAAACGGACTTTTACAGGATCTGGCACATTCCAAATCCTGTCTTCTGTCTCCGATTACTAGATAAGGTCCCGGATAGTCCCGGATAACTTCCTGCACGATCTCCGTCTTAGGGCAGAAACCATACGATTCACAGTCATAAAACTGTTCAAACCATCTTTCCATTCGGAATTCTTCCCAATGTGCTTTGCGGTATGCCACTTTACAGTTGCTTAAGATCACAAGATGATATCCTCTGTTCTTCAAAGCTGTAAGCATCTCTTCCGCTCCCGGATACCACACTGCCCGGTGCTTCCTGATCTGCCTGACCATGGAATCTCCCACGATCGCACTCGCCTGATCTTTGTATCTCTGATCTAATTCCGGCAGAAATGTATCCCACATTTCTCTGCTATTTAAGCCCAGCCATCCTGCGATCTGCGCCGTCTCTATCTTCTGTTCCTCTACAACATTCTGTTTTGACAACCACTGATAAGCTTCCCTGAACGCCGGTTCATAGATTCCAAGAGTATTATGTATCGTTCCATCATAATCAAAAATGATTGTTTTCACCATCGGCTGCACCTGATTAAAGCTGCTTCATCAGATTTACCATCTCAATTGCGGACAATGCACAGTCATATCCTTTATTTCCTGCTTTACTTCCTGCACGTGCGATAGCCTGTTCGATATTCTCTGTTGTGATTACTCCGAATAATACCGGAATTCCTGTTGCAAGTTCAACCTGCGCGATTCCTTTGGCCGATTCATTACACACCAGATCATAGTGGGAAGTATCCCCGCGGATAACTGCTCCCACGCAGATGACTGCATCATACTTTCCGGACTGTGCCATCTTCTGTGCAGTCAGCGGAATCTCAAATGCTCCCGGTACCCATGCAGCCGTAATGTTCTCTTCTTCTACCCCATGTCTTACCAGCCCGTCGACGGCTCCGCCCAATAACTTATTCACAATGATCTCATTGAATCTGGCAGCCACGATTCCGACTTTCATTCCCTCAGGTGCTACTACTTTTCCTTCTACTAAATTGATCTGTCTCATGATTTCTTCCTCCTGTTATTCATTAAATCTTTTTATAATTCTATTTCTTTGAAAATGTGTCCCATCTTTTCCTGTTTTGTCTTCATATATTTCAGATCATACTTCTGCGGTGGAATCTCCAGCGGTACTCTTTCATTGATCTTCAGTCCAAACCCACCAAGTCCATAGACTTTGTCCGGATTATTGGTCAGAAGTCTCAATGACTTCACTCCGAGATCCGATAATATCTGCGCTCCGATCCAGTACTCTCTGAGATCCGGTGCAAATCCCAACTTTACATTGGCCTCTACCGTATCATATCCCTGCTCCTGCAGTGCATATGCCTTGATCTTATTGAGCAGCCCGATTCCTCTGCCTTCCTGTCTCATGTAAAGAATGATCCCTCTGCCTTCTGCTTCTACCTGACGCATCGCTGTCTGAAGCTGCAGACCACAGTCACATCTAAGCGAGCCAAATGCATCACCTGTCAGGCACTCCGAATGTACCCTGCAAAGTACATCTTCACCGTCTCCGATATCACCTTTTACCAGTGCAAGATGATGTTCTCCTGTAATATCATTGATATATCCGTGAAGTCTGAAATCTCCATACTGCGTCGGAAGGTCTGCAACCGCCTCTTCTTTTACATGTTTTTCATGGATTCTCATGTAATCCTGAAGATCACGGATCGTAATAAATGTAAGATCATGCTCTTTTGCAAGTTCCCACAACTGTGGTGTACGCATCATTGTGCCATCTTCTTTCATAATCTCACAACACACGCCGCATTCTTTCAATCCAGCCAGTCTCACCAGATCAGTCGTTGCCTCTGTGTGTCCGTTCCGCACCAGGACTCCGCCTTTTCTGGCAATGAGTGGAAATACATGTCCCGGTCTTCTGAAATCTTCCGGCTTCGCATCTTCATCCACACATTTCATGATTGTATAGGAACGTTCTGCTGCCGAAATACCTGTCGTTGTATCAACATGGTCCACTGCAACGGTAAATGCTGTGCTGTGATTATCGGTATTCTCCGCAACCATCGGTGGAAAGTTAAGCCTTGCTGCAATTTCCGCACTCATCGGTGTACAGATAAGCCCTTTCGCATAAGTCGCCATAAAATTGATATTCTCCTGTGTTGCAAACTCTGCTGCACATACCAGATCCCCTTCGTTCTCTCTGTCCGGATCATCTGTAACCAAAATAACCTTTCCTTCCCTCAGATCCCTTAGTGCCTCTTCGATTGTATTGTACTGATTGTTTTGTGACATTCTATTTATCCTCCTGTTCTAAAATCCGAATTCCTGCAAAAATTCCATCGTAATTCCAGATTCTTTTTTCTCTTCTTCACTCTTTCCAAGACCTAACAGCCTTTCTACGTATTTTCCGATCACATCATTCTCCAGATTCACCGGATCGCCCGGCACTTTTTCCAAAAGCGTCGTTTCTTCTCCTGTATGCGGGATAACCGATACCTGAAATCCCTCTTCCTCTACTTTTGCCACCGTCAGGCTGATGCCATCTATACAGATGGATCCTTTTTCCACGATCAGATGTAATATCTGCGGCGATGTTCCGATAGATACCCAGATGGCATTCTCCTCCCGGATCAGAGACCGGATCACACCGGTTCCGTCAATATGACCGCTTACGATATGTCCTCCAAATCTTCCGTCTGCAGCCATTGCCCGTTCCAGATTCACCTGACTTCCGACTTTACAGCTTCCCAGACTGCTTCTCCTGATGGTCTCTGCCATCACATCTGCAGTAAATCCATCCGGCTGAAGTGATGTAACTGTCAGACACACTCCATTGACTGCGATACTGTCACCGATCTTCGTTCTTTCCAATACCTTCTTCGCCTTGACTGCCAGAACTCCCGACTCTCCGGTCAGCTGCATATAGCGGACCGATCCTTTCTCTTCTACGATTCCTGTAAACATGGCCCCTCCTGTTCTTTTTCACATACCTGACAGATTATACTGATGTCTTCACCGATCCGGCAGATATCCGTACATTTCAGTTTCAATGCTTCTGATGGAAGTCCGATGCCGATTCCTTGCACCGGTGTCTTACTGTTCTTTCCGCCAAATAATTTTGGTGCGATAAAACAGTGTACCTCTTTTACAATTCCTGCCCGCAGTGCACTGTCGTTCAGCGTGCCCCCGCCTTCCAGCAGAATGCTATCAATGCCCTCATTTCCAAGATATGTCATCAGCTTTTTAAGGTCTATCTGACCTTTTTCATCCGGACAGCAGACAGTATCCACGCCTTTCGCATGTAACCGTTCTATTTTTTCTGTTATTTCTTCGTTCCCTTCCCGTCCTGCATAAGCCACGATTGTCCGGTACTCTTTTGCACTTCTTACGATCTGGCTGTCAAGCGGTATCCTAAGACTGCTGTCGCATACTATTCTGACCGGACTTTTCCATCCTTCTACCCGGACATTCAACATCGGATCATCCGCAAGTACAGTCCCGATACCGGCCATAATACCCATATACCGGTGCCGCATATGCTGCACTTCCTGTCGGGCCGGTTCTCCTGTGATCCACTTCGATGCACCCGTCTTTGTCGCAATTTTCCCATCCAGTGTCATGGCATATTTCATCACTACATACGGTGTCTTCGTCGTAATATAATGGAAGAACACCGGGTTCAGACAGTCACATTCTTCCCGCATAAAATCCTGAACTACTGTAATTCCCGATTCACGCAATATCTGTGCACCTTTTCCTGCCACCTTTGGATTCGGATCCCTGGAACCAATCACCACTTTTTTAATCTTCTGTTCTATGATCGCTTCCGTACACGGCGGTGTCTTGCCATAATGACAGCATGGTTCCAGCGTAACATAGATTGTCGCACCCTCTGCCGATTCTGTAAGCGATGCGATTGCATTGCGCTCTGCATGAAGTTCTCCGCATTTTTTATGATAACCTTCCCCGATGATCCGGCCGTCTTTTACGATCACCGCACCTACCATCGGATTCGGATTCGTCCATCCTTCTCCCTTTTTTGCAAGCTGGATTGCCCGGAGCATGTATTCCTGATCCGTCATTTCTCTTCCTTCTTTCTTAGTTATACAAAAACCCCTGCAGGATACCTACAGGGGAAATGATCTGTTACATATAACTGATAAATGATCTGTTAACCAAAAAAGCTCTGAAATGAATCACCATCTCAGAGCTCAGACACTACATTCATCTATTAAAATAACTGTACCATCATCTTCTTTCATCCAGACTATACTGTCGGCTCCGGAATCACACCGGATCATGCCTCTCGGCCCGCGGGCTTTACCGCCGGTAGGGAATCGCACCCTGCCCTGAAGATTTCGTTTTTTTTATCATAATACTTTATATATCATTTGTAAAGCAAAAGTTTGGAAATCGCAACCTCCTTTTCACATTGATTTCATCTGCCAATTTTGTTATTCTATACGTATAGATTATTGTCACCTGAGAATACGCAGAATCTAAAGGAAATCAAATTATGAAAATAGAGAAAAAAATATGGCTCTCGTTGATCGCATCTGTCTTATTTGCCGTTATCTTTTCCATCTGGATATTCAGACAGGATACTGTTCGGAACGAACTGCCTTTTGATAACACCACCTCACTAAAAACAACAAGTTTTAAAATTGACGGTGCAAAAACAGAATCTGTGATCCTGTCCGATGAATTCCACACGCAAAAAGCGATTCTTTTCCAGACTACTCATACCAATGCAGAAGTCTGGCTTGATGGGAAACTTATTTATCAATACGGAAATGAAAAACACACACCCAAATTCATGAAATCCCCCGGCTCTTGCTGGCATATTGTAGACATTCCGGCAAACAGTGACACCAAGAAACTGACCATCAAAATCATTCCTGTATATCAGGGTTATTACGGGAACCCGGTGCATCTTTTTCTGGGTACGAGGGGCGATTGTATTCTGAAGATTCTCAGCCAGAGTCTCGGAATACTGATCCTCAGTTGCGGTGTTTTATTTTTGGGATTTCTCTCTCTTGTATTGTATATTGCAGTGATTCGTAAGAAACAGGAGGATTTTTCCGAAGAAACATCTAAAATATTCCTGAATCTTGGAATCTTCTCCCTGTTGATTGCCTTATGGTCCCTGAAGCAATGCGGTTTCCTGCAGTTTTTAGTCCCGGATGGAAGAACACTGTATTTTATTGACTTCTTTACATTTTATCTCTTTCCTGTTCCGTTTAATTTCCTTTTGTATGATATTTGCAAAAGTAAATTCCAAAAAGGTGCCCTGTTCCTGTCTGTTTCTTATCTGATCAATATGGGCGCAGCCGTCCTTCTTCAGTGTATGGGAATTGTCGATATCTTCCTGATTCTTCCGATCACGCATCTGATCATGTTTGTGAATGCAGCATATACGATCGGACTGATCCATTACGAGGCAAAACAGCTTGGAAACGAACTTGCCAGAAAGTTCAGATATCCAATGTACCTCATTATGTGTTTTTCCTTATCGGAACTATTGATTTATTATATCCGCAGATTCCAGCAGACATCTATATTCCTTCCGCTTGGGACTCTGTTGTTTATCCTTATGCTGATCTGGATTCAGGTATCGCAGTATTATGAGCAGTGTATCCAGAAGCAAAAACTGATCTACTTCCAGAAACTGGCAAATATAGATATGCTCACCGAAGCCATGAACCGGAATGCCTACGAAAACATGATCCGTTATCTGGACGAGCAGGAGCTGGAATTACATACAACCGGAGTTGTCTTGTTAGACCTTGATAATCTGAAGGAAATTAATGATAACTTTGGCCACGAAAAGGGAGATGAAGCCTTAAAGCTTTGCTATCAGTGTATCCGCCAGGCTTTTCCATCGGAACAGAATTGTTTCCGGATCGGCGGAGACGAATTTGCCTATATTTTCCACAAAGATGAAAAAGAACTGATTGCAGATAAGATCCATAAACTGAAGCTGCTTCTGAATGAAAAGGATCAGGATCTTCCTTATTCTCTCAGTGTATCTTCCGGCTATGCCTATTATCATCCTGATACCGATATGGATTTTAAAGATATCGTAAGACGCAGTGATACTATGCTTTACCGTGAAAAACGAAGAAAAAAAATGTCACATTCTGCTTCTTCTCATCCGATGCTTTCTTCCGGAAAGCAATCTCATACACAAGGAATCACGGATGAACTGATCACGCAGGAGAAAAAATATCAGCATATTTCACCGGCGGAATTATGCGGGATCATTGACCTGCTCAGTCCAAGTACCGATGGCTATCTGTACTTTGTTGATTTCCGGACCGACTTTTGCTATATTGCTCCACAGTCACTGGAACGTTTCTGCGTTCCTCAAAATGCTTTTTACAAAGTTATGGAAACACCCCGGGAGTTTGTATACGCCGAGGATTATCCGCTGTTGACCGCCGAATTCCGTGATCTGCTTACTACCAACCGTTGTATCCATAATATGGACTACCGCTGGCTGGATCTGAACAGGAATCCGGTCTGGATCAACTGCCGCGGATATCTTGTACGGGATGATTATCAAAAGCCGCTCTACATGGTTGGATGTATTAATGAGATCGGCGAAAAGCAGAAAGCAGATAATATCAGTGGACTTTTCGGCGAGAATGGTCTGATTGAATACCTGAAGACCCAGGAGACTCCTCTGGAAAATGGATTTCTGTTACGCCTTGGTATCGATAATTTCAAACCGATCAATGAAAAATTCGGATGGGATTATGGTGATTATATTCTCCGGAAAACTGCAGAGTGTATTTCACACTGTATTTCAGGGGAACAGCAGGTATACAAATTATCCTCTGATGAATTTATCATCGTGGATGTTACTTCTGACGATAAGCAGACAGCAGTACACCTTTACAATAAAATCAGGGAAAACATTAACCAGTTTATTAAAAAGAATCATTATACGGCAATCTTTACGATTTCCGGTGGGATTCTCCCATTTTATAATCTTCTGGAAAGCGAATATGATGAAATGATGAAGCGGACAGATTTTTCATTGAACACAGCTAAAAAACGGGGAAGAAACCGTTATTACATTTTCAATGAACAGGACTATCAACGGTTCTTACATCTGAAAGATATCAGCGATGTCCTTCATGCGGCAGTCATACATGACTTCCGCGGATTCTCTGTTGCCTTACAGCCATTGGTGAAAGCAGGCTGCAGACAGCCTTTTGGTGCGGAAACCTTGATGCGTTTTTCTTCCGGACAGTTCGGAACTATCTCACCGGCAGAATTTATCCCTATCCTGGAAGAAAGCGGACTCATCATTCCGGCCGGCCGCTGGATCATAAGGGAAGCTCTACAGGCATGTAAAAAGATCCGTGAAACAATTCCGGACTTCCAGGTCAGCATCAATATCTCACAGATACAGATTGAAAAGTCTGATGTGATACAGGATATCTCTGCTGAACTTGAAAATGCCAAACTTCCTCCGGAAGCATTGATCGTGGAATTAACAGAAAGTGCTTTGCTGGAAGACAATTCCAATGCACAGCATTTCCTGAAGGATTAAGAAAAGCCGGCATACGGCTTGCACTGGATGATTTCGGAACCGGTTATTCGAACTTCCATTATCTCAATGAACTTCGTCCGGATATCATTAAAATTGACCGTTCCTTTACCGCAAAAGCTATAAAAGATGCAAAGGAATATGATCTTTTAAAACGATTCTGCACTATGATACACCGTCTGAACATAAAAATCTGCATAGAAGGTGTGGAGACTGAGGATGAATGGGAAAAGATCCGGCTGATGGATCCTGATTATAGTCAGGGATATCTGTGGGGAAAACCTTGCTCTTTCGATGAACTTCTTCAAAAAGGACTCCGGTTTTAGTAAAACCGGAGTCCCTGAAAATCAAAAATGCTATTGTACTTTTTATGCCTTTATCTCTATGTTTTTTGAATTATAATCCTTCCCGACACCTAATACATTTTTATAATGCCTTGTCCATGAATGCAATAATACCCGCTTCGACTTCGTTCTTAATCTCAGCATAATTATGTATCTCGTGTCGGTATCCCGAGTACAGCTTCGTCGTTACGTTATGTCTGGTCTGCACCAACCAGTTACTTACCTGATATACACCGACACCATACTCACCTACCGGATCCTGATCTCCCGCAATATTATAGATTGGCAGGTCTGTCGGCACTTTTTCGGCCCACTTTGTTCCCTCGATCTGTAACATCATCTGGATGAAATCATATACCGAACGGTTGCTGGTCGGTCTGGTAAATGCATCAAACGGATCATCGGCATGATCCCGCTGTACATACGGATCGGCACAGATCCACTCATTTCCGATGCTGACCTCTCCACAGCGCTCACACATCCATCCCATCAGTTCTCCGGTATATGACGGATCGGATTCTTCTCCATGTCCTGCATCGATCGCTTCTTTTAATTTCTTTCCCGTCTCTTCTGCCCCGCGGAAGATTCCCGTTGTTCCGCAGATGGTTGCCCCGGCCAGTTCGTTCCCGTATTTTGCAATGAAATCTCTTGTGATAAAAGATCCCATGCTGTGTCCGAATAAGAAATATGGCAGATTCGGATATTTTTCACACACGATTCCTTTCAATGTATGCTCGTCTTCCATCATTGTATGCGGTCCTTTGTCTCCCCAGTCGCCCCACACATTATTGACCATTGCTGTCTTTCCATGTCCTACATGATCGTCTGCTGCCACGATATAACCCGCATCCATGAAGGCAGATATCATATGCAGATAACGTCTGGAATGTTCCCCAAATCCGTGGATCACCTGGACAATTCCCTTCGGTTTGCAAGCCGGAACATAGATCCATCCCTGGACCTGGTCACGTCCGTTGTAGGACGCAAAAGATACTTCGTGTAACATAATGTATTCCTCCTTTTCTATCTTATCCGTACGATTTTAGATTTTTTTATTCTGTACGGTTATAAGCTGTTCTTCAAAAATCCTCCGGTATTCCTCTTCCACCTCACCAAATGCTCTGACCTCATACCTCAGATCAATATGCAATTCGGGCGCTTCGCTCTCCTGTTTCTCTCCCAGAAGAAACGTCAGATCATACCATAGCATTGCCTTATCAATCGCATTCAACTGCATCTTCTCTTCCGGTGTCAGATCCGAACCGAGAAATTTTTCATAAATCATAGAAAGCATACGTTCTTCGCGTTCATTATATTCCGACAGTTCCTTCTTAAAAGGCGACGGAACATCCGACATATAACACTCGCTTGCATCGTGAAGCAGGCATGCAAGCACCATCCGATCCGACAGACCTCTCGCCTTTGCCTCTTTTGCACAGCAAATGCAATGTTCCCCGACCGACCAGAACGTCTTCACATGACCATTTCCTCTGCATATCAGGGACAGCGCATGTGCAATATCTGCTATGTCAAATAACTCCGGATCCGGTTCTGTTGGTTTAAAATGTTTTCCTGTGTAGGTCGTAATGTATTCGCTCATATCCTTCCTGCTTTCTTTTGTCTAATACTTGTCTAAATACTCTTCTCTTCCCTTTTCTTATATTCTCAATTATACTATAAGAAAAAAAGATAAGGGGGTTTTTTATGAATTTATTATCAATTTTCCAGCAACGCCACAGCATTCGTAAATACACCGGTGCACCTATTGATGATGCAGCATTGACACAGATCATTCAGGCCGGACTTCTGTCCGCTTCCAGCCGTTCGATCCGCCCATGGGAATTCATCGTCGTCAAAGACAAAGACATGCTCCGTCATCTGTCCGAATGCCGTACCGGCGCCGCCAGGATGTTAGCCGGCGCGGATGCGGCCATCGTCATCATTGCCAATGCCGAAGCCTCTGATGTGTGGATCGAGGACTGTTCCATCGCCATGGCAAATATGCACCTGATGGCAGACAGTCTCGGCGTCGGAAGCTGCTGGATCCAGGGACGGTTAAGAACTGCAACTACCGCCGATTCCGGCACTGCTTCTGTTACAACCGAAGATTATGTACGTGAATGTCTGGATTTTCCGGAAGGGTATAAGCTTGAAGCGATTCTGTCTCTGGGGATGCCGGCTGAGGAGAAAACACCTGCCGAACTTTCAAAGCTTCCATTTGAGAAAATTCATTATGAGAAATTTTAAAATCCTTCATTGTCTGCGGAATCTGCCCCCAACCAGACTTTACGAATACATAACAATTCCTGCCACTGGCAGCTTCTTACGAACGCATGGCGATTCAGAATATAAAACAGAGCGGTACCTTCATCGTACCGCTCTGTTTTTTTATATTCAACATCAATCGTTCTATTATCCTTTTATTCTTTATATATTCCCCGATTTTTTTGCTGTCTTTTTCTACTTATTCTTCATATATTCTTCCAGAATCTCCGCTGCTCTTCTGCATGCTTTCACGCACGGTCTGCTCTGATAATACTCTTCCGTTCTGACCGCAGGCTCTTCCAGATCTTCGCCCTTCTCCAGCCCAAGAAGTTCCCGGCAAATTAGACTTCCTTCCGATTCTTCAAATGCTCCGCAAAGCTTCTGCACAAGTGCATAAAGCTTCTTTTTCCCCGCCGCATCTTTCGGATCATCGTATCCGTACAGATCACCGATCACCATGACCATCCCCGTCACAGCACCACATACTTCACGAAGCTTGCCGAATCCTGCTCCGAACGGGCTTGCCTTCTTCGCTGCTTCTTCTACTGTTATTCCCAGCTCTTCCGCAAATGCTGCGTAGACTGACTGGCTGCAGTTGTAGCCTGTACGGAAGAGAGATTCCGCTTTGTCTGCTTTGTCTGCTTTGTCTGCTTTGTTCATTGATTTTCACCTCCGGTTGTAATTACCTCTTTATCATTCCATTTACATTATCATCAATGAAAGTTATATATTTTCTTTAACCGTTCCCAGATCTCATATGCTACAGGACACACCGCTATCGCATCAAGCATACCATACAAACTCCCCAAACGTCCCGATTGATCCGTATATGGATACTTCTTACAGCCATCCGGCTTGCACTCCTCTAAAAGACATTCTCCATTCTTTTGAAGAAAATCACATGGTTTATTTTTTCGTTAAATAAGTC
>ENA-OQKV01000693-OQKV01000693.1-human-gut-metagenome-genome-assembly--contig:-NODE-693-length-11607-cov-3.150784_pt1 | contig 11607 bp, 13 predicted proteins | sample MGYA00242655_ERZ504811 | MGnify/ENA primary metagenome ERZ504811 (study PRJEB26092, sample SAMD00036406) | human gut metagenome | host: Homo sapiens | study: EMG produced TPA metagenomics assembly of...
GTTTTTGATATTCCGGAAATTTATTACGGATACGGTCGGTAATAGAAGGAAAGACCGGCAGTTATTCAAAGCTTACGTTTCCGGTAATCTGTCTGTTCGCTCTTGGAATTTACGGACTGTAGTTTTTTACTTATGAAAGAACTGGAAGCAGATTTTAGAATCATAACCAGTACACAGGAAAGTGTAAGAAAGAAAAGCTGACCGGAAGGTTTACGGGTGGAAAACTGGTAATAGGAATCTGTTGCTGTAGTTATGCCATAGTACAATATGGGAAAATTTATAATCATGAAAGTGTATATTTGCTTGGTCTGTTCTTTGCCGGAACATATCTGATATTGCGAAGTGGTATGGCATTGATATTAAGTTATATACGGAACAAGCAGGAAAGAAACTATTACCGTCATCTGCTGCAACGCAATAAATTGTATTACCGTTCTAAAACGGTTGTAAGATATGGAGTCTTGTTTTTTATACTGAATTTTCTGGTTTGTTTTTACTTTGGATTTCAGGTAATTAGTACGGCTACGGCAGAGCCGGCAGCATCGTTATATCCATATGACTTTATGTGTATTGCGGATGATAATGATGAAAAGCTTTTAAAGAATTTGAAAGAAACATATAAGTCAGATATCCATATTGAGGAATATCCGATGGTGCGTGTTGCAACGGCAGATAAAACAGAACGTGACGAAAGGGGAGCGGAACAACGGATTCAGGGACAGGAGATTGGAATTTCAGAGACGACATATCACAGGTTAAAAAAGCAATCCATAAAGATTATAAAGCCAAAAAGATGGATCTGGACGCAGAAGGAAAAAAGGTTTATTTGGTACACCAGCAGGATCGTTCCGTAAAAGCACAGCCGATGGACTGGTTTTATGGAAAATCCCGGCCAAATCTTCACATAGGTGTACCAGCCGCAGAGTATGACTGGAGAGATAAGAAAAATACTTATATAGAAAGAGTGGTAACGGGAGAAGAAATAGGGAGTCTGACCGGATGCTATAGTACAGAAAAAAGTGAGAACATCGTTGTATTTTCGGATAAATACTTTGAAAAGGCAGAAAAAGAATGGAAAAAAACAGATGCAATCTGGGGAATTCCAGCCGAAGATGCAAAGAACTATTACGGAGAAGCAACGATAATCCAAGGACCGATAAAACTGGTGTTGATATCTGTAAAATCAGGAATAAATAATAGAAATAAGATGCTGGAACGGATAGACCAGTTGCTGGAAAAGAAAGAAGAGGCACACCAATATATAGGAAACTATGATTCTACCGTAAGATTTCATTATGGTTCGGAGAGTGCAAAAGCAGATATCATATCAGAAAGGGCCGTAAAAATTCTGATCAACAGTTATCTGATGATTATGGTCATAATCGTAGATATGATCATTTTCTATACGATGTGTCAGATGGAATTAAAGGAAATTATTTTACGAGAAAGATTTCTTAAAAACCTGGGGATGAGTGGAAAAGAAAGAAGAAAGGTTTATCGGAAAGAGATTTGTTTCTATTATGTTTCCCCGACATGTATCATGCTTGCAGCAATGGTATTATTCCTTAGAGCTGTTTTGAGAGCAAGGATGTTTCCAGAGGCCATAGCAGAAATGTGTATACGAATGGAAGGGGTGTTAACAGCTGGTGTACTTCTCTTAAGAATGCTGTATGTTGTGGCAGTATATCAGGTATTTTCCAGAAAGGCAGGGATGAGAGATGAAAGATAATGTATTATTAAGACGGAAAATATGTCCCGGAAATATGTGATTTCGGATCGGCGGGAGACAGAAATTGAAGTACTAAAAGACATCAATCTGGAAATCAGAGAACAGGAATTTATCTCTATCATGGGAAAATCCGGATCCGGTAAGACGACATTGTTAAAGTTACTTGGACTGATCGACCGTCCGACATCAGGAAAATTGTATTTTAAAGGAGTCGACAGCGAAGAACTAAGAGGAGACCGTCTTGCGAGGATCAGACGTCAGGACATGGGATTCGTATACCAGGATTATTATCTGCTGGATTCATTGTCTGTGTTTGAAAATATTATGCTTCCGATGATCCTTGATCATAAAGATGATAAAGTATGTAAAGAAGAAGCGGAAAAACTGGCGGTTTCTTTTCAAATCCAAAATCTTCTGGGAAAATATCCATATGAATTATCCGGAGGAGAGAAACAGAGAACGGCTATCTGCAGAGCACTGGTAAATCAGCCGGATGTGATCTTTGCAGATGAGCCGACCGGAAACCTCGATTCCCGGTCAACAGAGATTGTAATGGATGTATTCAGCACGATCCATTCTAAAATGCACAAGACGATCATCATGGTTACACATGATATCAGTGTGGCGGAATATTCGGAAAGAATCCTTTATATAGAAGACGGTAAGATCACAGAAGACAGATAATACCGGTTTCTATTATATGGTTCATATTATAAAAAAGTTATTAATCATTTCGTTATTGTGTAGAGACAGAATTCCGTTCTACCAGCCTGACATCCAAAGTTACATTTTCGCTTGGTCGGTCAGGATCAGCAATATTAGAAAGCTGTAATGCAATTTCATCGGAAAACTAACCAGACAGCTTTTGTGATATAAAAGTGTACACGGGAAGATACCGGGATGTATAATATTTTAGAGAAAGTATTTTTCGGAGATACACTAGTATTAAAATTTCGGAACATCCAGTTTTGGAATGATTTAATAATCGGAGGAGTGAAATATATGTATGAGCAGGATTATATAATAAGAATAAATAATGAAGTTATCAGAACAATGGTGAAATTATTATTAAACAAGGATATAGGTACACCTGTAGATATTTCAGATGGAGCAATTAAAGGTGAAAATAAAAAAATGTTAGAAGCTGCGAACGGACAAAGCGGTATAGACAATATTAAGAAGATGGAAGAGAAAATACTAACACTTGTAGATGCGAATAAAGAAGGAGCTTTAGAAAAGCACTTGTATTCTATGGATATCTAAATGAATTGACGGAAGATGAATTATTGTCCGGGAATTATAGCCATGAAAAAATTAAAAAAGGGCTGAAGATGGTTGCGGAGCATTATGGAATATTAAATGTTATTGATTTGATATACAGATAAAACTGTAAAACATACTTGACAAATATGACATAGCGGTAATTTAATAAAACCAATCCACAAAACCTATCGAAACAATAGGAAATATAAGGATTGGCTTTATTTAGTTTAAAGAACGGAAGGGAGCGTGCAGGATAATGACAAAAGAAAAGCGAATGTGGGGACGAATGCGATGTTGTTGCGCTTGCGCGCATGAAAAATAAAAATTACAAAAGCATACTAAACATAGTTGACAAATAGGAATTAAGGTAGTATAGTAAATTCATCAAGAAAACATACCGAAAAAGTAGGAAAGGTAGGAAGCAAAATGTCAAAGATTTATAAAGGAACATTAGGACTGATCGGAAATACACCACTGGTGGAAGTAGTAAACATAGAAAAAGAACTTGGTTTGGAAGCAACACTTCTTGTAAAGCTTGAGTACCTCAATCCGGCAGGAAGCGTCAAAGACAGAATTGCAAAAGCAATGATCGAAGATGCGGAAGAAAAAGGAATCTTAAAAGAAGGTTCTGTGATCATTGAACCAACATCCGGTAATACAGGAATCGGTCTTGCATCCATCGCAGCAGCAAAAGGATACAGGATCATCCTTACAATGCCGGAGACGATGAGTGTGGAAAGAAGAAACATCCTGAAAGCTTACGGTGCAGAGATCGTACTTACCGAAGGAGCAAAAGGAATGAAGGGAGCCATCGCAAAAGCAGATGAGCTTGCAAAAGAGATTCCAAACAGCTTCGTTCCTGGACAGTTTGTAAATCCTGCTAACCCGGCAGCACATAAGAAGACAACAGGTCCTGAGATCTGGAATGACACAGACGGAGCAGTCGATATCGTGATCGCAGGTGTCGGAACAGGCGGAACACTTTCCGGAATCGGTGCTTACTTAAAAGAGCAGAAACCGGAAGTTCAGATCGTAGCTTTGGAGCCGGCTTCTTCACCGGTACTTTCAGAAGGAAAAGCAGGCCCGCATAAGATTCAGGGAATCGGAGCCGGATTCGTTCCGGATACATTAGATACCAAGATCTATGACGAAATCTACAAAGCAGAAGCAGACGAAGCATTTGAGACAGCAAAACTTCTTGCTAAGAAAGAAGGAGTTCTGGTAGGTATTTCATCAGGAGCTGCACTTGCAGGAGCTATCGCACTTGCAAAACGTCCGGAGAACAAAGGTAAGACGATCGTAGCATTACTTCCGGATTCAGGTGACAGATATTATTCAACACCATTATTTACAGAATAAAAAGATATAGAATCCGAAACAGAACGGACAGTATCAATAAATAACGATAAAATTATGAAGAAAAAGGAGATCAACCCAATGAGCGAAAAAATCACAAGAGAGAATAGAGAGTTAAAATTTGAAACATTACAGTTACACGTAGGACAGGAAAGTCCGGATCCGGTTACAGATGCAAGAGCAGTGCCGATCTATCAGACATCTTCTTATGTATTCCGCAACAGTGATCATGCAGCAGCACGTTTTGGACTGGCAGATGCAGGTAACATTTACGGACGTCTTACAAACCCTACGGAAGACATTTTCGAAAAACGTATTGCAGCACTGGAGGGTGGAGTTGCAGCACTGGCAGTAGCATCCGGAGCAGCAGCAGTAACATACACGATCGAGAATCTCGCACAGAACGGAGATCATATCGTAGCAGCTAAGAATATTTACGGTGGATCATTTAACCTGTTAGAGCACACACTTCCACAGTACGGAATTACAACCACATTCGTTGACATCTTCGATTATGATGCAGTAGAAGCAGCAATCCAGGACAACACGAAAGCACTCTATATCGAGACACTTGGAAATCCAAACTCAGACGTTGTAGATATTGAGAAGATTGCAAATATCGCACATGCGCATAAGATTCCGCTCGTTGTAGATAATACATTTGCAACACCTTACCTTGTAAGACCGATTGAGTACGGTGCAGACATTGTTATCCATTCAGCAACAAAATTCATCGGTGGACACGGAACAACAATCGGCGGGGTCATCGTTGACAGCGGTAAATTCGACTGGGAAGCATCAGGAAAATTCGCTTCTCTTACAGAGCCAAACCCGAGCTACCATGGAATCAGCTTTACAAAAGCAGTAGGAGCTGCAGCATTTGTTACAAAGATCCGTGCGATCCTTTTAAGAGATACAGGAGCAACCATTTCTCCGATCCATTCATTTATCTTCTTACAGGGACTCGAGACATTGTCATTACGTGTAGAGCGTCATGTTGAGAATGCACTGAAAGTAGTAGATTACCTGAACAACCATCCACTGGTAGAGAAGGTTAACCATCCGGCTGTATCTGATGATCCGGAGCAGCAGGCATTATATAAGAAATATTTCCCAAATGGCGGAGGATCTATCTTCACATTTGAGATCAAAGGTGACGCACAGAAAGCAAAAGATTTCATCGATAATCTGGAACTCTTCTCACTGCTTGCTAACGTTGCAGATGTAAAATCTCTGGTTATCCATCCGGCAACAACAACACACAGCCAGTGCACAGAAGAAGAATTACTGGATCAGGGAATCAAGCCTAATACAATCCGTCTGTCAATCGGAACAGAGCACATTGATGACATTATCCAGGATCTGGATGAGGCATTCAAAGCCGTAGAATAAGAAATAATGAAGGAGTGTGGAGATATATATGAAACTTTCAATGAAAAGCAGATATGGTCTGAGAGCGTTGATCGACCTGGCCATCAATTCAAAAACTGAACAGGTGGCGCTCAATAGCATTGCAGAGCGGAACAAGATATCTCCACAGTATTTGGAACAGGTATTTGCAAGTCTTAGAAAAGCAGGAATCGTAAAGAGTATAAAAGGCTCCCAGGGCGGCTATTTCTTAAGCCGTCCGCCACAGGAGATTACCGTTTCTTCTATTATAGAAGCTTTGGAAGGTGACTACCGCATCGAAGATGAGGAACTTCCGAAAGAAGGAAAATATACCGGGAGTGTCGAAGCAATCCAGAAACTGGTGATCGACAGGGTAAATGACAGCGTGACAGAGATCCTCCAGTCAGTAACCTTGCATGATCTGGAGAAAGAGTATCAGGAATACATTGATTACGGACAGGATATGTATTATATATAACATCAGTTCACACAAGCGTTGAAAGACTTGCAATTTGTGCTTGCACAAGGATTGCAGGTCTTTCTAACGCTTGGAGGGAGCGCCCGCTTATGAGTAAAAAGTAGCTGAGAAGCAGCGGAAAGCACCGAAGGTGCGGTTTTACGAATGGGCGCGGAGTGAACGTCCGGAGAAAACAACAAAACATACTGTATTAGCGGGAAACCACTGGTACAGTATTCTTTTTTGTGGTAAACTTTTCTAGCATATATTTGAAAGATAAATGTGTTTTAAACACATTTTAGTTCCTTGACAGACAGGGGAAAACGTCATATAATACCAGATAAATAACAAAACCTATCTGGTTAATAGGAATAACTGTTGCATGAACAGCAATTCACAAAGAGAGGTTAAAAGATATGAAGACAATCACGATAGAAGAGTTATTACAATTAGATCAGAATACAATCACAGTACTGGACGTACGTCCTGCAGATGCATATACCAGAGGCTCTGTACCGGGAGCAGTCAGCATTCCGCTTGCAGAAGTAGAAGAACGTATGGAAAAACTTCCGAAAGAAAAGCCGGTGTATGTATTATGCCATACCGGTGAATGGAGTGTCGATGCTGTTTATGAACTGGAAGCAGCCGGATATGATGCGGCGAATATTGAAGGCGGATATCGTTCCTTTTTGAGAAAGAAACTAAGTGAGTTCGTGCAGGATGAAAATACTACCGGAGAGAAGCAGAAAGAGATTGAACGCAGTATCATCAAGAAATTCCGCAAGGGAATCTGGAGAAAGTTCACGAAAGGAATCAGAGAATACGATCTGATCCAGGACGGAGATAAGATTGCAGTCTGTATTTCCGGTGGAAAAGATTCCATGCTGATGGCAAAGCTTTTTCAGGAACTGTTAAAACATGGCAAAGCGAATTTTGAATTAGTATTTTTGGTAATGAATCCGGGATACAATGAAGATAACTGGAAGATCATCCAGGATAATGCCAAAGTACTTGGAATCCCGCTTACGGTATTTGAGACACAGATATTTGATACGGTAGCAGATATTGACAAGAATCCATGTTACCTTTGCGCAAGAATGAGAAGAGGCTATCTGTACTCTCACGCAAAAGAACTGGGATGCAATAAGATTGCGCTCGGACATCATTTTGACGATGTGATTGAGACGATCCTTATGGGGATGTTCTACGGCGGAAAGGTGGAGACGATGATGCCGAAGCTCCATAGCCAGAATTTCGAGGGTATGGAGCTGATCAGACCAATGTATCTGATCAAGGAAGATGACATTATAGCATGGAGGGATTACAATCAGCTCAACTTCATCCAGTGCGCATGCAGATTCACAGAGAACTGTGTATCCTGTGGTGGCGGAAGAGGTTCCAAACGTGACGAGATGAAGGAGCTGATCAGGGAATTCAGAAAACAGGGAGATATTATCGAAAAGAATATTTTCCGGAGTGTACATAATGTCAACTTAAGAACGATTATCGGATACCACAAAGATGACATGGAATATAATTTCCTGGATGATTACAATGAAAGAGGTAAATAAATAGTGAATTACGGATTTGAGACACGATGTATACATGGAAACGGAACAGATGAAAAGACACATTCTTACGGTTCGGTAGCAGTACCGATCTACCAGGCAGCGACATTTGCCCATCCTGGTATTGGACAGTCTACCGGATATGACTATACGAGAGAGAGTAATCCGACAAGAACAGAGCTTGAGCATACGATGTCGGCACTGGAAGGTGCGGTAGATACTGTAGCATGCGCAAATGGTATGGCTGCGGTAGGTCTTTGCATGGAGTTATTTGACCGCGGAGATCATATTCTTTGTACAGATGATTTGTATGGTGGTTCTGTAAGAATGTTTGAGTCTGTCGGCGGGAAGAGAGGATTGGAGTTCTCTTATGTAGATACTGCAGATGCAGATCTTGTAGAAGCAGGTATCCGAGAGAATACAAAAGCACTTTATATCGAGACACCAAGTAATCCGACCATGCGTGTCACAGATCTCAGAAAGATGAAAGAAATCGCAGATAAACATGATCTGAAGATTATTGTTGACAACACATTTCTTTCACCATTATTTCAAAGACCGATCGAGCTGGGGGCAGATCTGGTTATCCACAGCGGGACAAAATTCCTTGGCGGACATAATGACACACTGGCAGGATTCCTGTGTTCGGCGGATGAAGAGACTGCGAAGAAGATCCGTTATATATATAAGACAGTCGGAAGCTGTCTTGCACCATTTGACAGTTATCTGATTTTGCGAGGAATTAAGACATTGTCTGTAAGATTAAGGGCACAGCAGGATAATGCGATAAAGATCGCAAACTGGTTAAAAGGACATGAAAAAGTAAAACAGGTCTATTATGTAGGTCTGAAAGAGCATCCGGGATATGGAGTAAATGCATCACAGGCAAGCGGATTTGGAAGCATGATTTCTTTCAAAGTAGACAGTGAAACAACAGCAAGAAAGCTTCTGGAAAGTGTAAAACTGATCGCTTATGCGGAAAGTCTCGGAGGCGTAGAGTCACTGATCACTTACCCGATGCTCCAGACACATGGAGATCTGCCGGTAGAAGTAAGAGAGAAGCTTGGAATCACAGAAGATTTCTTAAGATTGTCAGTTGGAATTGAAAATGCAGATGATCTAATCGCAGATCTTGAGCAGGCACTTGCGTAGGAGGATGCACAGATGAAGTTCGATTTTGATAAAGTAGTGGACAGACATGGAACAAAATGCCTGAAATATGATTTCGCAAAAGAAAGAGGGAGAAGTGATGATATGCTTCCGCTCTGGGTGGCAGATATGGATTTTCAGACAGCACCGGGAATCCAGAAAAGCTTAAGTGACGCAGTCGCACACGGAATCTACGGATACAGCGAAGGAAAAGATGATTACTTCCAGGCAGCAGCCGGATGGTATGAGAAGCATTTCGGATGGAAAGTAGAAAAAGAATGGCTGATCAAGACACCGGGCGTGGTGTTCGCACTTGCGATGGCAGTGAAGGCTTACACAAAAGAAGGTGATGCAGTTCTTCTGCAGCAGCCGGTTTACTATCCGTTCAGCGAAGTGATCACAGATAACCACAGAAGGCTGATCAATAGTCCGCTTCAGCAGATAGACGGACATTACGAAATTAATTTCGAAGAATTCGAGCAGAAGATTGTCGAAGAAAATGTAAAATTATTCCTGATGTGCAGTCCGCACAATCCGGTCGGACGTGTGTGGAAGGAGTGGGAACTTCGTAAGATAGGAGACATTTGTCTGAAACATAACGTGCTGGTAGTCAGTGATGAGATCCACAGTGATTTTACATATGGAGAGAATATACATCATGTATTTGCATCCTTAGATGAAAAATACGCTGCAATCACTACAACGTGTACCGCACCAAGTAAGACATTTAACATTGCCGGACTTCAGATTTCCAATATATGGATCTCGAATCCGGAGCTTCGTGCGAGATTCCGGGCGGAAGTGACAGCAGCCGGTTACAGCCAGGTGAATCTGATGGGACTGGTTGCATGTCAGGCAGCTTATGAGACCGGTGAAGAGTGGTTAAAAGAATTGAAAATTTATCTAGAGGGAAATCTGGATTATGTCCGTACATTTTTAAAAGAGAATCTTCCGGAGATCAAACTGACAGAGCCGGAAGGGACTTATCTTTTATGGTTGGATTTTAAGAGTCTCGGCATGAAAGAAGAGCAGTTAAAAGATCTGGTGGAGAACAAAGCAAAACTCTGGCTTGACAGCGGAGCAATGTTTGGACCGGACGGAGAGGGATTTGAGCGTATAAATATTGCATGCCCACGAGAAATTTTAAAGCAGGCATTGACACAACTGGCTGAATCGGTGCATGATAGGTAAGTGAGAATACGTTAAAGAAGGGAATTTGACCGGAATAGATGGTAAAAATGTGCGGATGTTTGATCATTATTACTGCGACCAGGAGTATGAACAGAAAGATATCATCAGAGTGTTGGATCAGCCTACATGTTGTAACCGAATCGTACCGTGGAAGTATTTTAATAAGACGGCACTTAACATGTATTCCCTTGGACCGTACGATGGGCGGGAAGCTGTCATTTTATTTAATGAAAAGACAAGACTTACGGAAGAAGAGACCATCGAATACTTTATTTAGAGGTGAAAGTCGGAAATGAACGAAGAAATCAAAAATGAAATCCAAAAACTGAAAAAGGAAAAAGATGCTGTAATCCTGGCACATTATTATGTAGATGGGGAAGTGCAGGAGATTGCAGACTATGTAGGAGACTCTTATTATCTTGCAGAGATTGCAACCAAAGTTCCGGAGAGCACGATTGTTTCTGTGGAGTCTCTTTCATGGGAGAAAGTGCGAAGATCCTGAATCCAAAGAAGAGAGTCGTAATGGCAGACGGTCATGCAGACTGTCCGATGGCACACATGGTAGACGTAGATAAGATCAGGGAAGTGAGAAATGAATACCCGGATGTATCTGTAGTCTGTTATGTGAACTCAACCGCAGAGATCAAAGCAGAGTCAGACGTATGTGTAACATCGTCAAATGCACTGAAGATCGTGAAGAATCTTCCGAATAAAGATATCTTCTTTATCCCGGATGAGAACCTTGGTCGTTTCGTGGCAAGTCAGCTTCCGGAGAAGCACTTCATCTTTAATGATGGATTCTGCCATGTACATACGAGTATCCACAAAGAAGAACTTCAGAAAGCCAAAGAGGCGCATCCGGAAGCACTCGTACTGACACATCCGGAATGTACAGGAGATATTCTGGAATTATCTGATTTTATTGGAAGTACTTCGCAGATTATCGATTATGCTACAAAATCAGAAAATAACACATTTATCATCTGCACAGAGATGGGAGTATTCTATGAATTGCATCAGAAAAATCCGGAGAAGAAATTCTACTCCGTAGGGCACAGACAGTTCTGTCCGAATATGAAGATGGTGCGTCTGGAAGGTGTGAAGGAAGCGCTTGAGACTATGCAGACGGAGGTCAATCTAGATGAAGAGATGCGTCAGAAGGCAGCACTTCCACTGGAGAAGATGCTGAAATTGGCAGCGCGGTAAGCCAGGGGGACAGGTAAAGTGGCTTTTTTAGTGTCCCGGATGGCTCTAGTAAAAAAAGAAAATAATTAAGAGAAAGACTTCGTATCTGATGTAGGATGCGAAGTCTTTGTTAGTATATCAAAGTATATAAGAAAAGTTGTTAGTGGCAGATTCTGTAGATGAGTTATTAAAACGTAAGCGCAAAATAATTCGACGGATTGTGTTGCCCTAAAAATCATTCCATAATAATCATTAGAAAATGCAAGCATTTCACTTTATCTTCTCTTGCCAGAAATGATAGATGCGAGCATTTTACTCTA
>ENA-OQKV01000694-OQKV01000694.1-human-gut-metagenome-genome-assembly--contig:-NODE-694-length-11606-cov-2.614601_pt1 | contig 11606 bp, 8 predicted proteins | sample MGYA00242655_ERZ504811 | MGnify/ENA primary metagenome ERZ504811 (study PRJEB26092, sample SAMD00036406) | human gut metagenome | host: Homo sapiens | study: EMG produced TPA metagenomics assembly of...
TTTTTGGTTTGCGTTTCTTTACCGGTCGAGGATGCGGCCATCCACCGAGAAGGTGACGACATTCCAGGGGATGAACTTGCCGCTGTTCTTGAGGGCAGTGACGGCGGCGTGTTCAAGACCTCCGCAGCAAGGCACCTCCAGGTCCGCGAGGACAGTAACGCTCCTGATGTCGTTATTGCGGATGATCTCAGTCAGCTTCTCGCTGTAGTCCACAGCATCCAGCTTGGGGCAGCCGATGAGGGTAACATGGCCGCGCATGAACTCCTGATGGATGTTCGCGTAGGCGTAGGCGGTGCAGTCGGCGGCGATGAGCAGCTTGGCACCGTCAAAATAGGGTGCATTCACCGGCACGAGCTTGATCTGGCAGGGCCACTGGGCCAGCTGCGAGGGCTGGGCGGCGGCAGGAGCTGCAGCCGGTGCGGCCTGCTTGCGGTCAAACTGGCGCATGGCGCTGCCCGGGCAGCCGTGGAAGACGGGCTTTTCGGCAGCGGCAGCAGCCTTTTTCTGCTTGTTTTCCAGCACAGCCTGCTCGTCGTAGGCAGCGGCCTCCCGCTCCTCGAAGGTGATGGCACCGGTGGGGCAGCCGGGCAGGCAGTCGCCGAAGCCGTCGCAGTAGTCGTCGCGCATGAGCCTGGCCTTGCCGTTCACGAGGCCGATGGCACCCTCATGGCAGGCAGTGACACAGGCACCGCAGCCATTGCATTTTTCTTCGTCTATATGAATGATTTTACGGATCATATCCACACTCTCCTTCTCTTGATGGGCTTATTATAACAGATGCTTCGTCCCATTTCTGTTGTCATGACCACAAAGAGAGAGGAAGTTTTTCTCAGTAATGCACGACATTGCCCGCATTGCGGATGCGCGCCAGCACCGGCTCTGCCTCCGGGCTGCGGAAATAGTCGAAGCTGGTCTTGGGCAGCAGCGTCTCGAGGGTATCCCAATCGCCGCTCTGCAGGCACTGGCGGACGGTGGAAGCACTGATGGCCTTGCCGTTTGCTTCTTTGCGGGGTACAACGACACACTCGATACCCGCTTTGGGCAGCTGCTCGCACATGATCTGGTTGTAAAGCCCCGTCACCTGACTGGCAGGCTCCTCGCCCACATAGCGGGCAGTGATGTTCAGCGCCGCCGCGATTTTCGTAAAGACGGCGAGGTCCAGCCGGGCGTGGCCGTCGATGACAGCTGCCTCATCCTTCAGGAAGTAACTGGGGAAGGTGGCATTCGAGATGATGTAGGGGCCGCTGTCGTGGAGCACGACGTTGGGCAGATGGGCCACGCCCGCCTCCACCAGCTTCCTGCGCACGGCAAAAGGCACGAGGCTGGCGTCCTCACTGACCACGAACAGGTGGAGCGTGTCGCAGGCGGCAGCGGCTTTTTCCACAAGATATTGATGACCGAGGGTAAAAGGGTTCGCGTTCATGACGAGGGCCGCACTTTTGCCCTCGGTTTTGGTCTTTTCCAGATCGCGCAGATAGGCCCCGAAACCGTCGCGGCGATTCTCCATGAAGACAAGGGTATCCTCCACCCGGGCGATCTCGTAGAAGCCGAGGTCGCCGAAAAACTTGGAGCTTTTCACCTTGGTGTAGAGAAACAGGTGCATATTCCCCCGCGCACACTGCACCTCGATGAGGTGGGTGATGATCTGGTTCAGCAGACCCTCGCCCTGATGGGCGCTGCTGACGGCGAAGCACCGCAGGGTGTTGCCGAAGCAGCTGCCGGTGCCGATGACGTTGTATTCCTCGTCGAACATGGCGCAGATGTAGTCCAGATTGCCGTCGCGGCGGATGCCCTCCTGACCCAGCAGTGTGTCGATTTGGGCCAGAACGGTTTTATCGGTCGGATAGACCTGCGAAATGGTATATTCACTCATTGATATTCCCCTCAGTAGTAACAAAATGGAGCAGCCAGGTCAGCGCCAGCAGGTCGGCACTGCCGCCGGGCGAGAGATTTTCCGCAATGAACCGGTCATCCAGTGCCGCGAGCGCATCTTTGTCCGGGTAAGGTGTCTGGGCGAGAAGGGCTTTCAGCTCTTCGGTGAGGGCCAGCTGACGCTCCCGGCTCGAGCGGGCGATAATGTTGGTATCGGTGCTGTTGGCCAGGATGGCCAGCAGTGCGCCGCCGCCAACGCGGTCGAAGTTGTAACCCTTGGCAAGGCCGGCTTCCAGCACCGGCAGACCGACATTCAGCACCGTGGGAAGTCCGGCTTCCACCTGCCCGCGCACACCGGTGATGCCGTACTGGATATAGAGCTTCTGGCCCACGGTGGCGGCGTTCTCGGCAGTGACGCCCGCAAAGTCCTTCTCGGTCAGGCCCGCCGTCATTGCGGATACTTCCGCCAGCACCCGGGCAGCGTCGGCCCAGAGGGAGCGGTCGAGGCGTCCCAGCGCCGCGCAGACGATGCCCACCGAAAAGACCGCGCCCTTGTGGGTGTTGACGCCGCCGGTGGCGTCCAGCATCTCGCCCTCGGCCTCACAGCCCAGAGGCCGCAGGGCCGCGAAGGTCTCGGGCGCGGGCTGTTCCGCCGTCTCGCGGCCCGTCCGGGCGCAGGCTTCAAAATAGGGGTAGAGCGCCGCGGCGCTGTCCATGAAGGTGAAGACGTCCATGTCCTTATGGCTTCCGCTGTTGCGCCGGTCCACAAGGCCGGGCTTCGGGGTGGTGGTCACTTCGTAGAGCAGAGCGCGGACGGCCAAACGGGCCGCGTCGGCGATGTCCTGCGCGTCCCGGGCCTCGGTCAGGATCTCCGTCGTCTTTTCCTGCAGTTCGGCCACGGTATGGACGCGGCGGCTGCTGCACACCTTAGCAGGCCCGCCGCAGATAAGACAGCGGCGGCCTTCGAGGTCCAGCTCCTCTCTGTCCACTTTGAGGCCGTCCGGGCGGATGACGTCCATGTCGAACAGCCGCCCCAGCGGGGTGGCGTCCTCGATGTCGGTGGTGAATTTCTTGATGGTCAGCGGGTCAGCATCCAGCACATAGAACGCCTCACAGCCGGTCACTTCCCGGACGGCGTCCTGATACAGCGGCGTCAGCTTTGCCCGCAGAAACTGCTGGCGCAGCAGCTGACGCCCCCGCCCAAAGCCCCGCCGGATGAGGGACGAATCCTTTACCGGGCCGCAGATATTCATGGTAAAGCAGATGAGCGGCTTGTGGTACCGGGCCAGCAGCTCCTGCTGGTGCTGCACCCGGCGCTCCCGTGCATCCAGCATCTGGACCAGCGAAACAGTCGTTTCCATGGTTTTCTCCTCTCAGCGGTGCTTTTTGAGCATGTCCATAAAGAGCTGCACCTGCGGCAGGGCGGCTGCGTCTCTCTGGCAGAAAATATAGGTGCGCCGGACGAAGGGCTCGCCGTTCTCGAAGGTGCAGGGCTTGACATAGCCCTTGAAGTTATCCAGCGCCACTTCCGGCATCAGCGCCCAGCCGAGGCCCCGCTCCACCATTTCGCGGCAGACCATGATGTTATCCACCACAAAATTGCCCGCATCGTTGGTCACGCCGTTCTCGTAGCGCCAGCGGGCCATCTGGGCGCTGATGGTGGCGTCGCTGCTGTGGTCGATATAAAGGTAATCGGAGATGGGCCTGTCCTTGTTCTCCTCGCTGCAGATCAGGCAGATATTCTCCTGCGAGAGCAGGAACTGGGTGCCGTCCCACGGATACTCGCCCCGCAGCACTGCCACGTCCAGCGAAGAGTCCAGCATCTGCTGATAGATGTTCCGGCTGTGGCCGGTGGCGATGTCGAGGCGTACCTTCGGGTAGGCTTTGTGGTACTCGGTCAGCACCTCGGGCAGACGGTAGTAGGAGAAGTTCACCGAGATGCCGGCCCGCAGGGTGCCGCAGGCTTCGCCCTGGATGGAGGCCAGCTGGCGGCGCATCTTTTCCATCTCGCGGGCGGCGGCGGCGCTGTGGAGCAGCACCTGTTCACCGGCCGGCGTGAAGCGGATGCCCTGCCGCGAGCGCAGGACGATCTCCACCCCCAGCTCCTGTTCCAGCGCCTTGATGCGCTTGGAAAGTGCCGACTGGGTCATGTACAGTTTGTCCGCTGCGTGGGTGATGTTGCGCGTCTCGTCCAGCGCGTGCAGCAGCTCGTAATCTTTTTCGTCCATCGTAGCTCTCCCCTATTGCCCTTTATTTTATCATTCCTGTTTGCGCTTCATCCAGGCGCATTTTGCTCAGATTCCATATCTGTTATTCATAATACAACAGATTTCAGCAAATGAAAAGGGGGATATTCGCCTTGATTTTCCCGAAAGTTCATTCCAAGATGGAATAACTCGGCACTTTCTTGCAGTTTTCTTAACCCTGCCTTAATTCCATCTTAATGCGGTGTTGTTGTACACAACATCTTCATTTTTTCTCTGCCGACAGACGGTCTTCCTCCCGCAGTACAGCAAACGCAGCTCTCTTTTCATTTTTGCCTGAAAAATAAGTAAAAGTCCAGTTTATTGGACAGTATTTGCATTATCATAAAAACAAGAAAAAACTCGTTTCTTTCGTCTTTGTCACATTGCAGATTTTTCCGTCTGCTTTTTGTGCAAAGTCCCAGAATTTTTCGTTGAAAAGCGCGTTTTGTTGACAGCCGCTTTTTGAAAAGCGTATCCTTATTGCAAACCAGAGTCAGGAGGTCATTTTATGGAGCACTCCACACGTCTTGCCCACATCAGCGAGGACGGCACCCGCACCCAGACCGTCTACGACCATCTCGCCGGCACTGCCAGACTGGCCGGTTCCTTCGCAGCCCCCTTCGGGGCGCAGAGCGAGGCCGAATTTGCCGCGTGGCTCCACGACGTCGGGAAGTACAGCGACGCCTTCCAGCTGCGGCTCAAAGGCGGCCCCAAGGTGGACCACTCCACCGCCGGGGCGCAGGAGGCCCTGCGGCGGGGGCATCCTCAGGCCAGCTTTGCCATTGCGGGACACCACAGCGGCCTGCCCGACGGCGGGAGCCCCGCCGATGACCCGGGCGACGCCACCTTATATGGCCGGAGCAAGAAGCCGGTAGACCCCTACGACGGCTGGCAGGAAGTAACGCTCCCCGCCTCGACGCCGCCCGCGTGGGCCTGCGCCGACCCGCTGAGCCTCGCGTTCTTTACCCGGATGCTCTACTCCTGCCTCGTGGACGCCGATTTCATCGACACCGAGACCTTTATGGACGGCAAGGCCGCACCCCGGGGCAGCGGCACGGACATCGCCGCGCTGCGGGACATCGTTTCCTCACAGGCGCAGCGCTATCTCAGGGCCGAGTCGCCCTCGCCCGTCAGCGTCCAGCGCAACACCGTCCTCCGCGCCTGCCTTGAGAAAGGCGCTCACGGCCCGCAGGGGCTCTACACCCTCACCGTACCCACCGGCGGCGGCAAGACCTTTGCCTCCCTCGCCTTTGCGCTGGAGCACGCCGCCGCCCAGAAGATGAAGCGGGTCATCTATGTCATCCCTTATATGTCCATCATCGACCAGACCGCCGCCGTCTTCTCGGGCCTTCTGGGCGCAGAAAATGTTCTGGCTGACTTCTCCAACGCCGAGTACAAGACTGTTGAGCAGGACGACCTGACCCCCGCCCAGTACCGCCAGATGCTGGCCAGCGAAAACTGGGACGCCCCCGTCGTGGTGACGACGGCGGTGCAGTTCTTCGAGTCGCTCTACGCCAACCGCAGCAGCCGCTGCCGCAAGCTCCACAACATCGCCGACAGCGTCATCATCTTCGACGAGGCGCAGACCCTCCCGGGCGACTACCTTGCCCCCTGCGTCAGCGCCATCGCCCAGCTCATCCAGCATTACCACTCCACGGCCGTCCTCTGCACGGCCACCCAGCCTGCCCTTGAGCCGCTGTTCCGGCGCTTTGCGCCGGAACTTCACCCGCAGGAGATCACGCCCGACGCGGCCCGCCTCTACGAAGTGCTCCGGCGCACCACACTGCAAGACCTCGGCACCCTGCCGCAGGAGGAGTTCGCCGCCCGGCTGGCCCGGCACCCGCAGGTGCTCTGCGTGGTCAACCGCCGCAAGACGGCCCAGCAGCTCTATGAGTCCCTGCCCGCCGAGGGCAGCTACTGCCTGACCACCCTGCTCTGCGCCGCCGACCGCCGCCGTCAGCTGGACGACATCCGCCAGCGGCTGAAAGAGGGTCTGCCCTGCCGGGTGGTGTCCACCTCTCTCATCGAGGCGGGCGTGGACGTGGATTTTCCCGTCGCTTACCGGGAGCAGTGCGGTCTTGACTCGCTCTTACAGACTGCCGGGCGCTGCAACCGCGAGGGGCGGCGGGGCGCAGAGGAAGACATCGTCTACCGGTTCCGGCTGGACGAGTGTTCCACGCCCCAGATGCTCAGGCAGAACGTCAGCGCGTCTGGACTACACCGCCCGGCATCAGGACACACTGGACACGCCCCGGGCCATTCAGCGCTACTTCAACGAGCTCTCCGACCTGCGCGGCCCCGACGCCGTGGACAAGCACGGCATTCTGGATGCCTTTCTCCGGGGCATCCGGGGCTGCCAGTTCCCCTTTGCACAGGTAGCGGAGGAATTCCGCCTCATCGAGAACGCTGCCCGCACGGTCTATCTGCCCGTCGGCGAGGGCGCAGCCCTCTGTGAACAGCTGCGCAGCGGTCATGTTACCCGGACGCTGCTGCGGAAGCTGGGCGTTTACAGCGTCTCCTGTTATAAGGACCAGTTCGACAAGCTCGACGCCGCCGGGGCGCTGGAACTGCGGCCCGATGGTTCCGCCATCCTCACCGACACCGGCTGCTACAGCGAAAAGACCGGCCTTGCCATGGATGTGGAGACCGGCATCGGCCTTTACTTCTAAAAAGAGAGAAGCGGCAAAGCATACGCCGCCTTGCCGCTTCTCTCTCAACGCATTTGACACTAATCAAATATTTCAACCCGCATCGGCGGCATAAATACCGCCAACGACACAACTAGTATAGGTCAGCACCGACCTGTCCGCAACATGTTTTTACACATTTTATTGACAAACCCTCTACAAAGTGCTATATTGAACTCAAGGAGACATATCTAACGCATTTGAACTAAACAAATGAAATAATTTTTGAAAGAGGTGGTTGCAATGGCTAACATTCATCTTAGTCTGAAAATTCAACTTCACCCGGAAAGGAGGCGATGCTGATGTCCATGCTCATTGAAGTATGGGGCGACTATGCCTGTTTCACTCGTCCGGAAATGAAGACCGAGCGTGTGAGCTACGACATGATCACTCCATCCGCCGCGCGGGGCCTTGTGGAAGCCATCTACTGGCACCCCGGGCTGCGTTATACGGTCGACCGCATCTATCTGCTCAAGCCCTTCGGCCTCGACCCCGAGGACGAAGCGTCCACCGAGGAGTACACCCAGCGGCCCATCCGGTTCACCAACATCCGGCGCAACGAGGTCAAGTCCACCCTGCTGTCCTCCGCCGCCCTCAGTGCGGCCAAAGGCGGCACGCCGCCGGTGCTCTACACCTCGGAGGACATCCAGCAGCGGGCCGCGATGGTCCTGCAGGACGTCCACTACGTCATCGAGTGCCACTTCGATTTGACGGACAAGGCCGCCCCCAGCGACAATCCCGGCAAGTTCCAGGACATCCTGCGCCGACGCCTGCGCAAAGGCCAGTGCTATCACCAGCCCTGTTTCGGGTGCCGGGAGTTCCCGGCCAACTTCCGGGAGTGGCCGGGCGGCAGCATTCCGGCGCTGAAGGTCACGCAGGACCTCGGCTTCATGCTCCACAGCCTCGATTACTCTGATTCGGCCAACATCCGCAGCCAGTTCTTCCGCGCAAAGCTGGTGGACGGCGTGATGGAATGCCGGGACGTGGAGGTGTTTACATGATACTCCAAGCACTCACCGCCTATTATGAACAGCTTCTGGCTCAGGGCAAGGTGGAGGCCCCCGGCTGGGACAGTAAGTTCAAAGTCAGCTATGAACTGCGCCTCGGCCCCGACGGCCAGCTCCTCGCCCTCAACGACCTGCGGCAGGAAGTCCCCAAGGGCAAAAAGACCGTCATCTCCCCCCGTGAACTCCCTGTCCCCCACCGGGTCAAACGCGCCTCCGGCGTCGCCGCGAACTTTTTGTGCGACAATACGTCCTATCTGCTGGGCGCAGACGAGAAGGGCAAGCCCGAGCGCTCCCGCCAGTGCTTCGAAGCCTGTGCCGCCCTTCACCACAAGGTTCTCGACGGCATGGACTCCCCTGCCGCCAAAGCCATCCTCGCCTTTTTTGACCACTGGGACCCCGCTGCGGCATCTACCCACCCGCTGCTGGCAAAGCAGTGGGCCGACCTGAACAACAACGCGAACCTTGTGTTCGGCTACGAATCTCCCGACGGCGCCCACTGGCTGGCCACCACAGATGACGCCATCCGGACCGCCTGGCAGTCCGCCTTTGACACCTCTGATGCAGACGCCGAGATGGCCCGCTGCCTCATCACCGGCAAAGAGGCCGGCATCGCCCGCATCCACCCCGCCATCAAGGGTGTGATGGGCGCACAGGCCGCCGGTGCGGCACTGGTCTCCTTCAACGCACCCGCTTTCTGCTCCTATGGCCATGAGCAGGGTGCCAACGCCCCCGTCAGCGAGTACGCGGCTTTCGCCTACACCACGGCCCTCAATCTGCTGCTGGCTGACCGGAACTGCTGTCAGCGCATCGGCGACACCACCATCGTCTGCTGGGCCGAAAACGCCGTCCCTGCCTACTCAAACGCCATGCTGATGTTTTTCTGCGGCGGTGCCGAGGCACACGGCGTCTCGGAAAGCGACCTTGCCGCCGCACTGAAAGCCCTTTCTCAGGGACGTCCCGTCTCCTTCCTCGATGACAAGCTGGACCCGAACCAGAACTTCTATGTGCTGGGCATCTCGCCCAACGCAGCCCGGCTCTCCGTCCGGTTCTTCCTGCACAGCAGCTTCGGACAGTTTGCCAAAAATCTGCAGGACCACGCCGACCGGCTCAGCATCACCCGCCCCGCCTTCGACAAGCGGGAAAACCTGTCGGTCTGGGCGCTGGCGCAGGAGACGGTCAACCAGAGATCCCGGGACAAAAATCCATCGCCCCAGCTGGTGGGCGATCTGCTCCGGGCCATCCTCACCGGCGGACCCTATCCCGCCACCCTGCTCAACGGCGTGACCCTCCGCATCCGGGCCGAACGGGAAGTCACCCGGGGCCGCGCCGCCATCCTGAAAGCCTACTATCTCTGCAACTACCCCACCGAGCTCAACAAGGAGGTATTTACCGTGAGCCTGAACGAAAGCAGCAATGTCCCCTATGTTCTGGGGCGTCTCTTCTCTGTGCTGGAGACGATCCAGAGCGTCGCCAATCCCGGCATCAACGCCACCATCAAAGACCGGTACTTCAACTCGGCCTGTGCCACCCCGGCAACAGCCTTCCCCACGCTGGTCAAGCTGGCTCAGAAGCATCTGCAGAAGATGAGCACCCCCAACGAGGTGCATTTCAGCAAACAGCTCACCGAGCTGATGGCCCAGCTGCCCGAGACAGGCTTCCCGGCGCGGCTCAGCCTGCCGGAGCAGGGTGCCTTTGAGATCGGCTACTACCACCAGACCCAGAAACGCTACGCCAAAAAGAATGAGGAGGAATAAACCATGTCTGAGCCCATCAAGAACCGCTATGATTTCGTCATCCTGTTCGACGTCGAGAACGGCAACCCCAACGGCGACCCCGATGCAGGCAATATGCCCCGTATCGACCCCGAGACGGGCTACGGTCTGGTGACCGACGTCTGCCTCAAGCGGAAGATCCGCAACTATGTCGAGACTCTGAAAGAGGACGAAAAAGGCTATCGTATCTACATCAAGGACGGCGTTCCCCTCAACCGCAGCGACGCCGAGGCCATCAGCACGCTGGGCATCGCCCCCGACCTGAAAGCTGCCAAAAAGGCCGACCCCGACATCGATGCCAGGCTGCGGGACTATATGTGTGAGAACTACTTCGACATCCGCACCTTCGGTGCCGTCATGACCACCTTCGTCAAGGGTGCGCTGAACTGCGGTCAGGTGCGCGGCCCCGTCCAGCTGAGCTTTGCCCGCTCGGTGGACCCCATCGTCCCGCAGGAAGTCACCATCACCCGCGTGGCCATCACCACCGAGGCCGACGCCGAGAAGAAGGGTACTGAGATGGGCCGCAAGCACATCGTGCCTTACGCCCTCTACCGCGCCGAGGGCTATGTCTCGGCCAACCTCGCCCGGAAGACCACCGGCTTCTCCGAGGATGATCTGAAACTTCTGTGGACTGCCATTCTGAATATGTTCGAGAACGACCACAGCGCCGCCCGGGGCAAGATGGCCGTGCGGGAGCTCATCGTGTTCAAGCACGATTCTGAGCTGGGCAATGCCCCGGCCTATAAGCTCTTCGACTCCGTCGCCGTCCAGCGCAAGCCCGATGTGGACGCCGCCCGCAGCTACCGCGACTACACCGTCACGGTGGCAGACACTCTGCCGGAAGGAGTCACCTGCGAGAGGCTGTCCTGATGGGCGGTGCAGACGACTGGCTGCCCTGTCGGGCATCCAGCACTTCTGCTTCTGCCGCCGCCAGTGGGCGCTCATCCATCTGGAACAGCAGTGGGCGGAGAACCGCCGCACCGTCGAAGGCCAGCTCGACCACGCCCGCTGCCATGACGCAAACCAGACCGAACGGCGCGGCGGCCTGCTCATCACCCGAGGGATGCAGGTGGTCAGCCGTCGGCTGGGCCTGAGCGGAAACTGCGACGTCGTCGAGTTCCGGGCCGACCCGGAGGGCATCCCCCTGCAAAGCACGGAAGGGCTCTGGAAGCCCATGCCTGTCGAGTACAAGCATGGCCGCGCCAAGGCCAGCGACGCTGACCGGCTGCAGCTCTGCGCACAGGCCATGGCGCTGGAAGAGATGCTGGTGTGCAGCATCCCGGAGGGTGCGCTCTTCTACGAAGAGACGCGGCGGCGGGAGGTCGTGCCGCTGACCGAAGAACTCCGCCAGACCACCCAGAAGATGGCCGATGAGATGCACGCCTATTTTGCCCGGGGCTATACCCCCAAGTCAAAGCCCGGCACCCACTGCAACGCCTGCTCCCTCAAAGAGCTCTGCCTCCCCGTGCTGTATCAGCGCGCCGACCCGAAAGCCTATCTCCGCGCCCATCTGGACGAGATGCAGGAGGCCGCGCCATGAGAAAATTTTTGAACACGCTCTACGTCCTCAACAAGGACGCCTACCTTTCCCTCGAGGGGGAGAACATCGTCCTGCTCTGCAACAAGGCTGAAATTGGCCGGGTCCCGCTCCACAGGCTGGAAGGCATCGTCTGCTTCAGCTATCCCGGCGCAAGCCCTGCCCTGATGGGTAAATGTACCCGCCTCGGGGTCGATTTGAGCTTTTTCAGCCCGCAGGGCCGCTTTCTGGCCCGGGCTGTAGGCGAAGAACAGGGCAACGTCCTGCTGCGGCAGACCCAGTACCGCATCGCAGACAGCGAGGCAGAGAGCTGTCTCTATGCGCGCAATTTCATCCTAGGCAAAGTCTATAACGCCCGCTGGGTGCTGGAACGGGCCACCCGCGACCACCCCCAGCGGGTGCCGGTGGAACAGCTCAAGCGCACCAGCGCCCAGCTGGCGGCAGCGCTGCCCCTCATCGAGCAGTGCGACGACCTCGACCAGCTT
>ENA-OQKV01000697-OQKV01000697.1-human-gut-metagenome-genome-assembly--contig:-NODE-697-length-11597-cov-2.490410_pt1 | contig 11597 bp, 14 predicted proteins | sample MGYA00242655_ERZ504811 | MGnify/ENA primary metagenome ERZ504811 (study PRJEB26092, sample SAMD00036406) | human gut metagenome | host: Homo sapiens | study: EMG produced TPA metagenomics assembly of...
GTGGCCTGACGGGTGATGTGATTATTGACATTGACAAGACCCCGCATATTCTGATTGGCGGCAACACGGGCAGCGGCAAGAGCGTCTTGGTGCAGTGCTTGCTTTGGCAGGCAATTCAACAGGCAGATGTTGTATATGTGGCTGACTTCAAGGGCGGCGTTGACTTTTCTTATGTTTGGCAGGAGTTTGCCTACATCATTACAGAGGAAAAGAAACTCCTTGTGCTTTTGAACCATTTGGCGGATATATTAGAAGAACGTAAACGGCTTTTTAAGGAAGTCGATGATGTCAATATCACCGAGTACCGCGAAAAGTCCGGAGATTATATGCAGCGTATTGTCTTTGCCTGTGACGAGGTGGCAGAACTGCTTGACAAGACGGGCGCGGATAAAAGCCGCAAGGAACTGCTGGCACAGATTGAAGCTCGTCTTGCATTGATTGCCCGTCAGGGCCGTGCCTTTGGCATTCATCTGATTCTTGCGACCCAGCGCCCGGACGCTAATATTCTGCCGGGGCAAATTAAGAACAATATGAACATTCGCATTTGTGGCCGCGCAGACACTACACTGTCTACCATCATCATCGGGGACAGACGCGCAGCCGAGCAGATTCCGCACGATGCACAGGGGCGCTTCATTATGGAAGACGGCACGGTGTTTCAAGCGTATTATTTTAGCGACGATACAATTTCAAAGTGGTAAAAACAATGGGTGGGTACAAGTGGTGCCCACCCTCTTTTTGTGTTGCTCGTATCAATTAACAGAAATATAATTGAATTGGAATGATGCGTGTGATAGAATGACATCGAGGTGATAAGATATGAAGAATACGAGGACAAAAATCCAGTTGCTCATTCTTGCAGTGACAGTGATTCTTAGCATTGTTGCCTTTATGTATTTGCCAGATGTAGCAGCTGTGCAATGGAACAGTGCGGGGGCAACAAACTATTTGCCGAAGATATGGGCGGTGGTAATCCCGCCTGTTAGCAGCCTTATAGCGATTATATTTTGGAATGGATATTCTGATTTTTACAATGCTAAATCCGTCTAAAAGTGGAGATAATGTAGCATTAACATTTATTAAAAAGGCGGTAATTACTTTTTCGCGGCTTTTTCATGTGTCGGAATTGGTGCGTAATATCGCTATGATTGCTATTGAACTAAGCAAGTTCCATGTTTGCTTTTGGATTCTGTTATCCCATCGGGATAAGGAGATGTGGGTTGTTCCGCGATTAGCCTAAAAAAGAGGGATGGGGAAATGTCAAGGGGACTGTGGAATACCGCAGCCCAGTTTGCAAAGCGAGGATATGCCGCAAAAGCCCCTTGATATTTCAACATCCCTCTTTTATCCTCGCGCGGAGGAACAACAGGCATCACTTCCGGGTGAGCAGCCGTATGATGCCGATGCCGCCCGGATACACAAAAGTGTTCGGGTTTGCTCCCACATGGTGCACCAAAAATGGGGCTGTTGCACATGTGACAGCCCCTCTTTTATTCGTAGAATCGAAAAATAAAAAGCATGTTTTTGTGAAAATAAAAGCATGTGCAACAGATTTCCTTGAAAATCAGAAATTTTCAATGGATTTGTGATGCACATGCTTTTTCCTATTGTTCGATTATATGTCTAATTCTTAGGGGCGATTCTGCACTTTCATCCAAAACGATGTGCGACAGCCCCGTTTTTAGGAGTATATAGGGTAGGGTGCAATAAGGAAAAGCTTCTCTAAATATTCCTCAAGAACAATCCATCAGCCTTATGTACAGCAACATCTGTTACAACATCCTGAGTTCAATCCTGACTCTGTGCCATGTGATTCTATTGGTACTATTACCGCGTTAGAGAATGAAGTTAAACGTCTGGTGTCTTGGGCGATAACCAAAAGCTGCGAGAGAACAAATTGATTCGGCTGTAAAAAATAGCCGGTTTTTTACGATATTTTTACGACACTAGCACAAGAATTACTGCGTTTACGACCTGCTTTTTACTGTTTAGGACGCAAAGAGACATACAAAAGCAAAAAAGCGCGTTGTAAAGTAGATTTACTTTGCAACGCGCTTTTTTAAGCTAGTAACAGGAATCGAACCTGCAACCTGCTGATTACAAATTTCTAATTCTTGGCGTTGTATCGTTAAATAGCGTGCAATATTGTGCGATTAATTCGCATATCTGCTTGTTGTGCCTTTTAGTGGTTTTTAGTAGTTTTCAATGCAATTATGCCCAAATTATGACCATTTTTGCAGTCTTATAAATGGGAAAAGCGCCCCGCTAAGGGCGCGCTGCCTGTTATGGGTTCTTCCCGCCGGGGGTGTTGGTGCACGGGTCAATTTTTCGTGGTGTAACCCTCGCGTTGCTGGTTGATTTTCTCTGCCTTTTCCCATGCTTCGCCTTCTATTCCCTTTTCGTGCAGATAGTAGCTCATATCGTCGTTGAAATCATAAAAAGACTGGTTCAGTACGTCCATATGGTCAATGACGCTATAAAGCGCGTCCAGTTCGCTATTATTGGCAATCGTGCTGCTGCATTCCTTGTACCACGAAAAGAGAAAATGCGCGTTTTTCAATGCGCAAGCAAACCGCGTTTGCAGGTCGCACAACTCGCCCCACAGCATCGTTATTTCTTTAAGGTCGTTTTTCTGGTCGTTCATTTCAATTCTCCTAACGCCCGTCAAGCCGTTAGCGCAGCCTTGTCGGTTAATCTTCCCGGATCTTTTTCTCTCGCGCTTCATCACAAAGATACTCACTCAATATTGTAGCTTCCATCATTACTGCATCTGTTGCAGCTTCAATCATTGCCGCAACTTCCCATGCGTCATACTTCCCGATTTGCTCCTTGTTGGCGTATACAAGCTCGTGTGCAAGTGCGTTTGCCGCTGCTGCTAACCAATAGGCATTCTGCCGTTCTTTATCCTCACCGAGAACAACGACCTTGCTACGGAATATGAATACCGGCATGAGGGCGTGAATGACTATATCACCGCCCCCCAGGCAATATCCCGGAGCTGATCCGGCGGGTTCTGTTCTTTGTGGAATGAAACGAGCTTACATATCAAAACATCTGCCTCCACAGCGGGGAAAGAAAAAAACCGCTGACGGGCAGAGGATTTCGTGCGCTTTCCTGTATCACTGACGGATACGGCGGTTTTGAGTAGATCAAGGCCGCCGTTTCTTTTTGCTTCGACGACCCCTGCACCGTGTTCTGGCATGGCGGCTTTAGGAGGGAGCCGCCATGCAACGAAAACTACTTCGACAAATTCCGACAGGGGTTAGCCTGTCAAAAAAGCCGTCCCCCGGCAGCGGGGACAAGCGGCTGTGCGTATGTACTATACTATGTAGGAAAAGAACATATTGCTTTTTGTTTCGCCCAGCGGGTCTTTGATCTGCCGGGCGAATTTTGTTATTTCCTGCGGTCTGCTATTCGGCGCAAAAAGAAATTTCAAAAAAGTGAAAAAAGGATGCGTTTAGCGGGCAGCCAGAGAGATTCCATTCGCTCTATTGGCGGAAAGGGAGAGAACCACCACATCCCCCATAGAAAGGGGGTGAGAAGATGGAAGCGATCCCCCGCAAATACGGTGAATGGGGCCAGTTTGACCGCTACTGCAAGCTGGTTCTGTACCATGAGGCGATAGATTATCTGCGGGAAATGAAGTGCCGCCGCGACCGTGAAGTGTCGCTGGACGCCGTTTCCCCGGCTGATTGGGACAAGCTCTCGACCGTAGATCGGTATTCCTGCGACAGCTTTACATTCAGTTCGCATGGCTATGACCTACATATCGACAACGAGCTTGTGGCCGAAGCGTTTGCCAGCCTGCCAAAAGACGAGCAGAGTATTTTGATTCTCCGCTTTGTTCTGGATTTGACTGACGAAGAAATTGGCCGCCTGATGGGAATGTCCCGCAGCGCAGTACAGCGCCACAGGACAAGCACCCTGAAAAACTTGCGTATAAAATTGATGGCGTTCATGCCGGAGGGAGGTTAAACGCGGATGAAGCAATCCAGTTACAAGGGCAAAAGCCCTCTGCCGGATTTTGTGATCGACGCGGCCTGCGCCGGTAACGCCGAAGCCGTGGAGCGTGTCTTGCAGCATTACGACGGCTATATCAATAAGCTGTGTACCCGGACGCTCTATGACGGCAGCGGCCAGCCTCATATCTGCATTGACGAGTATATGAAGCGCCGATTGCAAATCAAGCTGATCCATTCCATCGTTAGTCCCATTGGCGACTGACGGTTAAGGCCCCGGCCATAGACAGGCGGCTTTCCCTTTCCCCGCCTGCCTGTTTTCCCGGCGGCCCCTTTGCTCCTTGACAAATACGCCCGCAGGACAATGGCGGCGCGTCATAGGGCAGACGGATACATTCTGTCTGCGCCGAGCCGGGCGGCAGGTGCGCCAAGAGGCTTTCCCTCATTGGGGTAAGCGGAGCGATTTTACCGGGCCGTAAAGCAGGTGTGGCAGCCTGCGGGCGACGACGCGCAGACAGGACAATGATACTCCCTTGCCGTCGTAGTCCGAGCGTTTGAAGCGTCGCAGGCAACGAGCAGGGCCGCGTGAGAACCACGCGGGGGTGAGATTCCCGTGGAGCTGTGCCAGCAGCCATCCGTTATTTTCTGCCCACTTTCGCAAAAAACAACCTTTGTTTTGAAAAGAAAGGGGGCCATGTTATGAGTAATAACGATGTGCCTATTTGGGAAAAATACACGCTTACCATTGAGGAAGCGTCCAAATATTTTCGGATCGGGGAAAACAAACTGCGTCGGCTTGCCGAGGAAAACCCCACCGCTGGCTGGGTGATCCTGAACGGCAACCGCATCCAGATCAAACGGAAGCAGTTTGAAAAAATCATTGATTCCCTTGACACAATATAGTGAAAAAGGGCCTTGCGCGTGTTATAATAGGTTATAAGCGTGTCAAGGCTCTTTCCGTCATGGAAAGGAGCATGACGAAATGCCAAGAAAAGAACGAGATGAAAAAAGACGGGACAACAAAGGCCGCCTTTTGAAGTCTGGAGAGAGCCAGCGATCAGATGGAAGATACGCTTACAAATACATTGACACCTTTGGAGAACCCCAGTTTGTTTACTCATGGAAGTTAGTACCCACCGATAAAGTACCTGCCGGGAAACGGCCCTGTCTTTCCCTGCGCGAGAAGATCAAGCAGATACAGAAAGACCTTGACGACGGGATAGACACCATCGGCAAGAAAATGACCGTGTGCCAGCTTTATGAAAAGTACATCCGGCAGCGCGGGAATGTGCGGAAAGGAACCCAAAAGAGCCGCCAGCAGTTGATGAAACTTCTGTCCGAAGATAAGCTGGGCGCGGCCAGCATTGACAGCGTGAAGCTGTCCGACGCGAAAGAATGGGCCTTGCGTATGCAGGAAAAGGGCGTTGCCTACAACACCATCTGCAACAGCAAGCGTTCCTTAAAAGCCATCTTTTATATGGCCGTACAGGACGATTGCCTCCGCAAGAATCCCTTTGACTTCCAGATCAATGAGGTTATCAACGACGATACCGTACCAAAGGTGCCGCTTACCCCTACACAGGAAAACGAGCTTTTGGACTTCATGCAGAACGATCCCGTCTATGCCAAGTATTATGACGAGGTGGTGATCCTGCTGGAAACCGGGCTTCGTATTTCCGAACTCTGCGGCCTGACGCCCGCTGACCTGAATTTTGAGAAGCGCTTTGTGAATGTAGACCACCAGCTTTTGAGAAGCACCGAGGACGGCTACTATATCGAAGCGCCAAAAACAGAAAGCGGATTCCGTCAAGTGCCGATGAGCGCAGCCGCCTATGAAGCGTTTGAGCGCGTGTTGAAGAAGCGCAGGGACGGCAGGTGCATTGAGGTTGACGGTTATAAGGACTTCCTGTTCCTGAACCGGGACGGCCTGCCCAAAACCGCCGTCAACTATGACGCCATGTTCAAGTGCCTTGCCAAGAAGTACAACAAGTGCCACAAGGAGCCGCTGCCCGATGTGATGACGCCGCACACCATGCGGCATACATTCTGTACCAGAATGGCAAACGCGGGCATGAACCCCAAGGCATTGCAGTACATCATGGGACACGCCAACATTGTAATGACGCTGAACTATTACGCCCACGCTACTTTCCATTCCGCACAGGAGGAAATGGAACGGCTGCAAGCCAAGGCAAAACCCACCGCAGAGGCCAAGCCGGAAGCTACGGCGGAAAGCGCCGAGGAAACCAAGGCGGCATAAGTAGTACGCAGAATTTACTACTGCTTTTACTACTTTTGAGAGCGAAAACATGAGGGGTAATAAAAAGATTTGTGAGGTTCTTCCGATATGAAAAGTGCCGGAAAAGCCCGGAATAACGGGCTATACCGGCATATAAGAACATCTAAAGAGATAATTAGAAATCTATTAAATGATTATGCACAACTAACTATATAAAAGTATACTGCACATCGGCAAAAAGTCAAGGGCTTTGCGGCAGATGAAATTTATCTGAAGCGAATCGCGGTAAGCTGATTGAATGTGAATTTACCCAATACGGTGCGAATAGCAACTGTATCTTCCCAAGGATACACTGTTTTTTACAGCAAAAGCAACGCTGTATCAACGGATTTGGAGGGCGCGACAAATTATATGGAGAAGCTCCTAAAAGCGATTATCATGTGTGTTCTCTTTTCAACAGTTTGTGAGGGCATAGTAAGGCAACATCGCACAATTCCCAGCCTATAGCTTAAGAGATGCTCCGACGGCTGCGCTGCCAGAAATCATACGTTTAAACGATAGAATTTGCTGTTTGCAGCGGGGAACATCATCACAATGATAACTGAGAAAAAATCTCATTATATGAGCGCCGCAGGGTATTGATCGCAACCCTTTATGAGCGGCACAATGATATAGTTGGAAACCGTGCTTTTGAGTTCGATGCAAGTTTCCATACCATCCGCAACGATATTCGGGTACTGGAATTGAAATATCCAATCTATACAAGGATGGGCGCAGGTGGCGGCGTGTTCATTCTGGATTCGAGCCGACTGCAACAGCGTTGGCTGACAGTAGACCAGCGGGAACTGCTAATGGGTGTGTGCAGCGTTTTAGATGATGAGTCGGGCCTTGCTGATGAAATCCATCATAGGCGGACTGCCGCCTTGAATTGTTAATGCTGTGCAAACAATTAGCACTTGCTGTTGACGGAGTGCTAATTATCAGTGCATACTAAATTTGCAGATTTGTTCTGTACCAGCACCTTTACAACTGAATACACAGCATAACAGGTACTTTACTTTCCCGGTGGAGCGCACAGCAAGGTCAAGGCAGACCCTAACCCACGGCAGGGAGAGAACATAATGATACTCCAGATGCCCCACAGCTTCAGATGGGGTGACCGCGCAGGGGTTGTAATCAGTAAAATTCTTGCAGAGTCAGTGTACGGTCGTTGCCAGCGGCTTGCCTGTTATGTTCCTAAGTCTAGAGGCAAGCGGCAAATTAGACATTTTTCTTCAGCATTTATTTTGATGTACACAGATTCCTTTATTATTTACATGACCGTGTGATTGACGCCAGTATGCGTATTATTTGATTTTTATTGAATTTACATCAAGATTTGCGGGGAAAGTGTACCCTCACGCCCGGATAGAACAGAGATAATATATAAAGAGCCCGGAGGGCCTTACCAAATCGGTAAGGTTCTCCGGGCTCTTTTTTCTCCCCCGGAAAGTGTATTCAAGAGAGTTACACAGAATAACGATACAGCACGGAAAGGTAGTGAACTTATTATTAGACCAATTCTGAGAGATTGTGCTAAATACGCACGCGAACCGCCGAAGTGAATCAGAACTGATTCACTATTTGAGTACAAAATCGAAAAAGTGAATCAAATCTGATTCACTCGCAGTAACCGCCCAAATCTGCCCCGTGTGGGGCAGATACTCCGCGTCGCACACGGCGCGACATCACCTGCAAAACCGCCGTTTGGCGCGTTTGTGGGGCTGTGTGGCGGCGCGAGCCGTACAACTTAACACTAGAGAGTAAAACTTACTACACGCAAAATTACGATACTATGAGATAATAGATGTATACCAAACAAGAAAGGATGATGCAAATGACTTTTACGAAACTTTCGAAAGCAATCACTGCAGAAGAACTGCTCTCCACACCGCTACCGCCCGTAAAGTGGATTATCCCCCGGCTTACTTCCCGCTGGTCTTGCTTTATTTGCCGGTCCCAGCAAGGCGGGCAAAAGCTGGCTGACATTGTGGCTTTGCCTGCAGGTCGCACAGGGTAAGCCGGTGTGGGGGCGAGAAATTGAGACCGCGCACCGTGCTGTATCTCTCGTTGAGGACACGCTCAACCGCCTGCAAGACCGTTTGTTCCGGCTTGTGGGCAGCGAGGATACACCGGAAAAGCTGATTCTGCAGACCGAATGTCCGGGCATTGGACAAGGCTTGGAGGAACAGATTACCAGCTTTCTTTACAACCATTCAGATACCGGGCTGGTAGTCATTGATACCTTGCAGAAAGTTCGTTCCTGCGACAAAAGTGGCAGTATGTACGCCAGTGACTACAAGGATGTTAGTACGCTGAAATCCCTTGCAGACAAGTACGGCATCTGTATTCAGCTGATTCACCATCTGCGTAAGCAGGCAGCATCTGACCCATTCGACCAGATTTCCGGCTCCAATGGTCTGATGGGCGCAGCGGACACCACATGGGTCATGCAGCGCAAGCGAACGAGCAAGAATGCTGACATTATCCTGACCGGGCGCGATTTGGACAGGCGAACGCTGTATCTGCATGAGGAAAACTGCATCTGGCTGCTGGACGAGGAAGAAACCGCCGAGGAGCAGCGGCTGAAGGCTGTGCCGGAATACCTTTGGAAAGTTGCGGAGTACGTCGAGCAAGCCGGAAAGTGGCAGGGAACAGCTACCGAGTTGTTATCTGAAACTGGTGTTGACGGCGTTTTGCCCCATATGCTTACCCGAAAAATCGTGGAACACTTTGACACGGTATTTGCGCCAAAGGGTATCCACTATGAAACTCATCGCACATCGCAGACGCGCTTACTGAAGTTTTCTCAAACTGAAAATGACGCTGATGACGCTAATGACGCTGATATTGACATAACTCAATTATCTGGCTGGGATATCTCAAGAATAGAGTCACAAGCGTCATTAGCGTCATCGGCCAAGCCTTGGCGCGGAAAATATGGGGCGTAACCCTATACAAAGCAACCACTTTTGACGAAAAAAGAAATCGTATGTGCGTAAAATATTATATTTACAAAGAATGACGGTATTTTTGAAAATGTTGAAATGGAAAAATGACGCTAAAATCAGCAATGACGCTGATTTGATTTACAAGCAAGGAGGTACAATGGCTTACATCAAGAAAAAATCCGAACGAAAATTCAAAATCACTGTCTGCAACGGCTATAAGGTCAATGGGCAGAAACGGATGAAAGCGCAAACGATAATAGTACCGCCGGAAGTTCCCAAGCGTGGGATTCAGCAGTATGTTATGGCCGAGGCCGAACGCCTTGAGAAAAAGTTCAAGTATGGCATTGAGGAAAGCGACCAGACGCACTTTGACCGCTACGCCGAGGCATGGTTGAAACGGCAGGAACCGTATTTCAAGGCCACTACGCTGGCCGGATACAAGAGAAATCTGGAAATTGCCTATCTGCAAAGGCGGGCGAGGCTGTCAACAGCGGTGCGTATGCGCCGTTCATCTTGACCGTTGACTGGCTCGGCTGGCTTTGCTATTTCTGAAAGATACAAAGTGCCGCAATGGGAAGATACATACTCAAAAGGGATAATCTCTGCCATAGTCCTTCAAACGCAATTATTGTTCCTCTATAATTCGGCTTATCAGCCATTACAAATAGCGCAAAAAAGACTATTGCAAAGATAAAGCAAATTAAAGATAAAATTACCTGATAACCCATTAGACACTTTGAAAAAATAATAATCCGACAAACAATGGTGCAAGTGTTAAAAGTAGAAACCTAATTACTGAACCATAACCATGTATCTTTGCGGAAAGAGTTTCAAGGCTTTTGGTTTCTCCAACTGAAAAAATCCCGGAAAGAATACAACCGCCTACGGCGTAAATCACAATGACGGAAAAAAGCATTATGGATATAGAACTTGATACTTGTGCGACAGTAGGATAAAGCTGTAAGGTGCTGATTAAAATTGCAACTCCAAACGCAACCAGCCAAATGTTATAAATTGAATGTAATGGTGCTTTTGAATTTCCTAAAACGCTCATTACTTGTGTCAAATGATTATAGTCTTTGTAAAATGGAGCTAACAAGAATGGAATAATTAAATCTAATGCCAAAAGCACCGGCAAAAAATGAGATAAATAATTCTTAATCATTGGTTTTACCTCACTTTTAGAAAATGAAAATCGCAATATGGCGAACCATTTCCTAATGTGCCAGTTCGTTCAAAACGAATTTTGGGTAATAAACCTGAAAAAGAAATATCATCATTTTCACAATACACACAACATAACTCTGGACAATCATACATTTTTGTTAGTTCCCAATAAATGCAATTATGCAAATTGAAGTGTATCTCTTTGCCATTACATTTAACCCATTCCGTTGTCCAACCGTCATCGGGAAAATTTTTTCGCATATGCTTTTTTACACCTAACCGATAGATGGTATATGCAAAAGGTATACTTCCTAACTTTTTCATTTCTTCTTTTTGAACGTTTGCGGCTTTATGGGTTTCGTTTCTAACATATTTTAACGCTTCATTTTGGTTTATACCCTCTCCTCGAAGTGCCTTGTAATAAGCCAACGTTGGAAATAGCTTTAATTGCAAATGATTTTGAATTGCGGCGTTATTGCGATAGTCGGCGTTATTCAGAAGTTATAATTTAAATTTTTTCTGCTTGCTCAAAAATCAGCTTTCCTTTTTCTTGCCCAAACTGTTGAATACAATCCACTTCTAAAAAGGGAAGCGTAGTTTCATTTAGTTTCATCATCATTTCCTCCCTTGAAGTGGCCTAAACCTTTCAAAATCTTTACAGCAACCTCTTTCATTACATCAGCTTTGACTACAGCTATTCCTTGTTCCTCATCGCCTAAAACGAGTAGAGTGTCTCCGGGATTTATGTCAAATATTTCTCGCGCTTCTTTGGGAATGACAATTTGTCCGCGCTCCCCAACCTTAACAGTTCCAAATATGTGCTTTCCTTTTGGCATGGACATTGTACAGCATCTCCTTGATTCATGTTTTTCATACTTACATGAAAAGTATACACCACTTCAAGAAAAATGTCAAATCACCTTTACTGATTACGGAATAATGGGGATAGCCGTCTTTCATATTGTGGTGTTACTTTATGGCACATGAGCATTCACCTATCGTTTCAAGCTGATTTTGAAAGCAAACAACTTGCCGCTGGATTTGAATGTGCATAGCTTGCGCCACACCAATGCCAGCCTGCTGATTTCGCAGGGCGTGGATGTACGAACGGTTGCCAGCCTGCTGGGCCATGCACAGGCAAGCACAACGCTGGATATTTACGCCCATGCATTCGACAAGAACAAGCGCAAGGCGCAAGAAAAACTTGGAAAGGCGATTGGATTATGACGAGAAAAATCAAGC
>ENA-OQKV01000699-OQKV01000699.1-human-gut-metagenome-genome-assembly--contig:-NODE-699-length-11582-cov-2.650371_pt1 | contig 11582 bp, 13 predicted proteins | sample MGYA00242655_ERZ504811 | MGnify/ENA primary metagenome ERZ504811 (study PRJEB26092, sample SAMD00036406) | human gut metagenome | host: Homo sapiens | study: EMG produced TPA metagenomics assembly of...
GCCATTGCGCCACATAATGTGCTGCCTGCCGCTACCGACGGCAGTCGGCTGCAGACTACATAATAGACACTGTGTCTAATTATTGGAGTGAGCACTGCACTTCATAACAGACGGAGGGGAATCATATGGAACATAACGTCATCATCATCGGCTCAGGTCCCGCTGGATACACAGCGGCCATCTACCTTGGTCGCGCCGGATTGAATCCTGTACTGGTCACCGGCGCTCTGGCCCCGGGCGGGCAGCTGGTGAACACCACGGAAGTGGAGAATTTCCCTGGTTTCCCTGATGGCATTATGGGTCCTGATTTGATGGATCGCATGCGCGATCAGGCTGAGAAATTCGGCACGCAGTTCATTGCCGATGATGTCGAATCCGTGGAACAGGTGGAGGCCGCAGATGCCGCTGACGCACCGCAGCCCCTGTACCGACTGAGCCTATCTGACGGCTCGGTGTTGGAATCTCGTGCCATTATTGTGGCCACTGGCTCGAATTTCCGTAAGCTTGGCGTACCTGGCGAACGCGAACTTTCCGGTCATGGAGTGTCGTACTGCGCCACTTGTGACGGTTTCTTCTTTAAGGACAAGCCCATTGTGGTGGTCGGCGGCGGTGATTCGGCGTTTGAAGAAGCACTGTTCCTGACCAGATTTGGCTCATCAGTCACGCTGATTCATCGTCGTGATTCGTTCCGCGCCTCCCAGATCATGGTGGACCGCGCACAGTCGAATCCCAAGTTGACCTTGCTGACCAATACCGTGGTTACCGCCATCCACGGAAGCGCCTCGGAAGCAAAGCCCGCCTCTCCGGCCATTACCATTGGCGGCCTGAAGCTGCCCGCGGCCACGGCTCCCCAAAACGTGAGCAGCATTGATATTCGTAATACGGCAACCGGTGAGACTGGGACTTTGGATACCAGTGCGGTATTTGTGGCCATCGGTCATACCCCGGCTACCGAGTTCATTGCCGATGTGGTCAGCACTGATGATGATGGATACATCACGGTTGCAGAAGCTGGTACACACACCAGCGCCCCTGGCGTTTTTGCCGCCGGTGATTGCGTGGATCGCACCTACCGTCAAGCCATTAGCGCAGCGGGCATGGGTTGCCGCGCCGCATTGGATGCCCAGCAGTATCTGACCGCATAGTTGGTAGAGCATTACTCAGTAATCAGATATACACAATGGCGCAGTACGAATTCATCCGTACTGCGCCATTGTGTATATCTGATATATCAGACGTGATGCCTTACAGCCGTCTTATCTCATACCCACTTGCCGTCGGTGCTGGACTGGTTGGGCACCAGCAACTGCAGGATGCGGTCCATATCTTCAGGGGACGAGAATACGATTTCAATACGGCCATGTTTGGCGCTGCCCTTGATGGAGACCTTGGTATCAAAATGATTTTCCAGGCTCTGCTGAACGGCGGATCCCATCCACGGATTAGTCTTTGAAGTCTTCGGCTTCTTAGGCTGCTCTCCCGAAGCAACGGCCATAGCCACGATTTCTTCCGTACTGCGAACCGACAATCCTTCCGCGATGATGCGAGATGCCAGCTTATCCATCGCTTCTGGACCGCTCAGACCCAGCAAAGCACGCGCATGGCCGGACGAGAGCACGCCAGCGGCCACTTTTTTCTGTACTGTTGCCGGCAGGTTCAACAAACGAAGCGTGTTAGCAATCTGAGGACGTGACTTCGAAATCGATTTCGACAGCTGCGCTTGAGTCAGACCAAACTCCTTAATCATCTGCTGATATGCAGCTGCTTCTTCCAGAGGATTCAATGCCACACGATGCAAATTCTCCAGCAAGGCATCACGGAGCATATCGTCGTCCGTGGTGGTTTTCACGATGGCTGGAATCGTGGTCAATCCAGCCAGCTGAGAAGCGCGCCAGCGGCGTTCGCCCATGATCAGTTCATAGGGGCTGTCCAGATGGCCAGTGAACGGGTTCGTTGAAGACTGCTCGCCGGGCTGTGCTTGTTTGGCCTCGGCAATCTGCTCACTGGGACGACGACGCACCACGATGGGCTGCAATACACCCACTTCTTTGATGGAAGCGGCAAGCTCATTGAGCTCGTCTTCATCGAAAATCGTACGCGGCTGATGCGCATTGGGGCCGATTTCCTGCAAGCTGAGTTCAGCGAGATAGCCGCCTTCAACGGGCTTCAGTTCCTCTGGAGCCTCTTGTTTGTTGGCCTTATCCTCAGCCGCATGCTTGTTCTTCGGTGTTTCACGTGAAACATTGTTCGATGATTTCGTTGCGGCTCGAGTGGTTGGCTTATCGTCACTGCCGAAGAATAGGTCACTCGGATGTGCGATATCGTCCAACGCGGGCATGGCCGCTCGCTTGCCACCAGTTTTCTTGACAGCAGCTCCCTTCTTGGGCTGTGATGGAGTCGTTGCGGTCTTGGACTTAGGCTTCACCGCTTCATCTGGTGCCTTCGCGAGCTCCGCGGGATCCTCCTCCCCTGGCAATGCAGGGAATAACGCGCCAAGTCCTTTACCGAGTCGTGATTTGGTTGCCATTACTTCCTCCTCGCATCAATGGCTTCAAGCACATGCTGTGAACGTCGAGCGATTTCCAATGCCGCTTCGCCATATGCTATGGCACCTATGCCGCGGGGATCATAGGCAATAACAGGCTGTGAAAAGCTCGGAGCTTCCGATATCTTCACCGATCGGGGAACGGTGGTATCCAGGACAATATTGGGGTAATGGGACTTGACCTCACCATAAACCTCACGGCTTAACAGTGTACGGCGGTCGAACATCGTGACCAGCATGGTGGAGACCAGCAGAACCGGATTGAAATGCTGCTGCACCAGGCCGATGGTGTTGATCAGCTGGCCCAATCCCTCCAACGCATAGTATTCGGCTTGAATGGGGATCAACATCTCAGTGACCGCGCACATGGCGTTAATTACCAGCAAACCCAAGCTCGGAGGGCAATCGATGAACACGTAATCGTACGCGGTATCTGTCTGTTCCAGAAAACGATCGAGCGCTTCTTTCAGCAACGTGTTACGATTCGGTAAGTCCGCCACTTCAAGTTCGGCACCGCTCAAATCGATGGACGCAGGAACCACATCGAGCGAAGAAAAATCAGCGCTTGTCGTGATGACATCCGCGATTTCCGCTCGCCCTTCAATTACATCATAAATCGACCTATCTCCTGAAGAATGTGAAACAGCAAATGCCGTTGACGCATTGCCCTGGGGATCCATATCAATGACCAACACATGCGCTCCGTGCTGAGCCAGCGCTGCGGCAAGGTTTACCGTCGACGTGGTCTTACCGACGCCGCCTTTCTGATTGGCCACGGCGATCAAGCGTGTCCGTTTCGGCTTGGGAAAGGAGGCATGGGTCAAAGCGTCATATCGGGAGCTTTCGTCGGCCATCTGACTACCCAGCGCAGAACTCTGCCCATCAAAAATACGACGGAGGGTTTCGGAAGGCGATTCCATCATTGTGTCATGATGATCGTCTGCTGTCATCGTTCCTCCTTATTCAATGTACGTTCCAGTGTTCCTATTCGTATGGACATGATTTGTGTTATCCACATCCCCTATCCCCTATTGTGGATAAGTGTGGACAAGTGGATAACCACAACGGTCACATCTACAATCCACCATCGCAAAAGTGAGGTTTTTCAACGGTTTTCACCGATACCCACCATAGGGGATAGAGTTGTGGATAACTCAATTCATGAAGTACAAATGTGGATAACTTCAACATCGGTGCCATCATCAACGTTTGTCAACAATTACCACATGTGTCGGTTCCAGACCTGGACCGACCTCCGCTTCCACCACTCGGGGACGACGGCCACCATAGCGTGAAATCTGGCCACTGGCTTTGTCCAGTTCCGCTTGTGCCGAACGACCCTTGAGCGCAATAAGCCGACCGGTGGGTTTCAGCAGAGGCAATGTCCATCCAGAAAGCTTGGTCATCGGTGCCACTGCACGGGCAGGTCACCACTGCAAAAGGATGCATCTCGCGTTTGCGAACCCTATTAATCACTTCATCGGAACGACCACGGATAATAGATACATTCTTCAACCCCCATCAGATCAACGCACTCGGCAAGCCATTCAACACGGCGTTCCATTGGTTCAATCAGCGTAAAACTGCACTCCGGCAAGCAACACGCCGTCACCAGCCCAGGGAAACCTCCACCACTGCCAACGTCAGCAACGGTTCTAAAACGAGCTCCATCTGTGGCCTCGCGCACATAAGGAACTATCGCTGCGGAATTGAGAATGTGACGTTCCCAAATAATGTCCACATCACGAGGTCCAATCAAGCCGCGAGGTTCTCCCTCTTGGGAAAGCTTGTCATGGAATCTCTCTAATCGGGGTAAAGCATCCCCCAATACACGGGCCAGCACCGGCGATTCCTGTAACTCATCCACCATGACAGTCCCCTCCTATGTTTCACGTGAAACATGTGGCATAACTTGAGGCGCCGCTTATAACGACGCCTCACATATCACCGCACAGAAAACTTCAGCATATACCTTTGTGGTGCAGGTGTATACTCACTCCTGATCGTCGACCTCTTCTTCTTCGACGTTATCTTCGTTCTTGTTACGAAGATATACGGTCACATAACGATGCGGTTCTTCACCATGGGAGCGAGACTTCAGACCTTCATCACGCACCACGTCATGAACGACTTTACGCTCAAAGGAATTCATCGGCTTCAGATCCATCGGTTCGCCGCTCTCCTTAACGGCATCAATAGCATCGAGAGCCACATCGCGCAGGTGCTGGCGCTTACGCTTCAGGAAACCATCCACGTCCACAATCAGGTGGGAACGTTCGCCGGTCTTCTGCTGCACAGCCAGACGAGTAAGCTGCTGCAAGGCATCAACCACTTCGCCATTGCGACCAATCAGATGTTTGATGTCTGTATCGTCATCAGCGACGATCTGAACAGTTGGGCGGTTGTTACGAACACCCATTTCGATATCGCCCTCATAGTCGGCGATATCCAGCAAGCCTTCAAGGTAATCGGCAGCGATGTCAGCCTCTTCGTTGAGCTGATCAATCGACGTCACGTCATCCTGTGCCATACGCTACTCCTTCATGTCAGGTCTGATTCTCAAGTCTAAGCCCTGCTCCCCCGAACAGGATTGGTTAGTGTCGGGGCGTGTCCGATGTTTCACGTGAAACATCGGACACGCCCCGTCCTCATTATTCTTTCTGCGCTTACGAACCGGCTGTTGCCTCTGGAATCCTTGGCTCACCTTACGCGCGGCTTCTTCCTTAGCCTTAGCCAAAGCCTCCTCTTCAAGGGAAGGAAGACCGGCCTTTTCACGACGAGCATTCTCGTTGCGATGGTCACGCTTTTCCTTATCTTCTGCGGCAGGAGAACCTGGAGTCGGGAAGCAATACACCTGCCACAGCGTACGGCACAAGTTGCAAACGTTGTTGGTCAGCCAGTACACCAACACGGCGAACGGGAAGGAAGCACCCGAGAAGATGTACATCACCGGGAAGAGCCACAGCATGGCCTTCTGCATGGTCTCGGTCTGCTTGTTCATCGAAGCAGCTGCCATGTTGCGCTTCATGTTGATGTACTGCATGAGCCACAAGCAGAAGCACATCAGGAACACAAAGACACCGATGACCACCTTGCCGGCAGTAGCTGCACGGGTGAAGTTATCGGTCACACTGACAATGCCGAACACATCGGTCTGGGTGAACTGCTTGGCGGTGGCCACATCAAAGGCACCGAGCGGATCTCGCTTGCCGTTGGCGATGTATGGAATGGCGGACAGCGTGTAGAACATGGACATGAACACCGGGCCCTGAATGAGCATCGGCAGGCAGGAACCTGCCGGATTGACGTTATTGTCCTGGTATAGTTTCATGGTCTCACGACTCATGGCTTCCTTGGAAGCCTGATCCGTCTTGCCCTTGTACTTGTTCTGAATGCGCTGCATCTTCGGCGCCAATGCCTGCATCTTGCGCATCGACTTCATCTGCTTGTAGAACAGCGGGAAGATACACGCCTGCACCACCAGCACCAGGATGATAATGGCAAGAATCCAGGAGACGCCGACCGGGCTCATGCCCAACATGACAAAGAAGTCATGCACAATCTTCATGATCCAAGTCTGCAGCCACTCAACAGGGGTCAGAATCTTGTACAGGAATCCCCAGAACCCGCTATCCAGCAGGAATTGGTTTTGATTGATCATCGTTGGGCCTCTCTTTGGGTTGTGGCCAATGGCGTCAATCGAGGCTCCTCATGAGCCTTCGACCACGAAAATCGATAAAAAATGGAATAACGCTGCGGCACGTCGTCAATTCCCCCACGGCTCCACGGCCTGCAACGAAGCAATCGCAATACGGCAAGCACTCCGCCTTTGCAAGCGCCATACCGTTCAAAAGCCTCAATGGCATAGTTTGAACATGTCGGGTAATACTTGCAACAGGGCGGTCGGTTCGCAGAAATGTGACGCTGGTACCAACGCACACCACGAATCATTACCGCCCTGATGGAAGTAGACATGTGTCATTCCGCCTTACGAGCCACTTTGGCAAAGCCGGTGGCAAACTGCTCATCCAGAGATGAGAACGATGCGGATGCCGCACTTGGTTTTGCGCGCACCACGATATCGCAGTAAGGCGGCAGGCTCTCTTCATGAGCCTTAGCCAGAACCCTGAACCTGCGCTTCACCGTATTACGGGTAACCGCATTGCCCACCGATTTGGAGACAGCCAAACCCAGACGACGATACGTCGTCCGATCATCAGATTGATGATCATTACGCATCAGGTAATGCACAATGATGTCTTTGCCACCCACTTTGCGCCGGCGTTTAAGTACGGCGACGAAATCACGATGGCTTTGCAGCCGCTCCACCTCGACAGCCTCGAGGAACTGATCCGAGGGATCAGGCGGACAGGCTCTTGCGGCCCTTGGCGCGGCGACGGTTAATCAGCGCGCGACCGGAACGAGTGCGCATACGCACACGGAAACCGTGCTTCATGTGACGACGACGGTTGTTCGGCTGGAACGTCCTCTTCATATCAATTGCTCCTAGGTCTATTTGGCAACGCTTCGCGCTGCCCTCACGTGAGTCAAGCTATACCAACCTACTCTGACCCCTACCCTCAAGTCAAAATACGTCAAGAGTTTTCACATTTCGACACGTCGAGGAAATCTCGGCTCACCTCTTTGAATCGGCATAAACTCAACCATCTCACCCCAAAAGTTATCCACAAATTACATGTATGTTATTCACATTTGAGCAATTCCAACACGCGACTCGGTGGATAACTTCCTCACATCGGAGTAAACATTATCTACGTAATTCATTCGTTGAGTAGTTCAGAAGGGGCCGACCATGGTTGATGTTTCCGGTGACCCCACAATCGAAGCTGCCCATATTTGGTCAAACACACTTACCCTTCTTAAGCGCAACAGCACTCTGACCGCACGAGAGAAGGGATGGCTTGAGGGAATAGTTCCTGAAGGTGTGTTCGGCTCAACCATCGTGCTGTGTGTGGATAACAATGACACACTGCAGGCCATTCAAGGCAATCTCAACGAATCATTGTTGCAAGCACTGCACACCGCAACCGGTGAGAACATGTTCCCCGCGTTCAAAGTAGTGCCGCGCAGTGAACCGCAACCGGTCTCCCCTTATCCAACGAATGCTTCGCCGACTCTCACTGATTTCGGCAAGGAACCGTATGGCGCGCCGGAACCTGTGATTCCTGCTGTTGAACAGCAGTTCTCTGTGCCGCAGCAAAAAATGAATCGCGATCCGGAAACTCATCTCAATAAGAGTTTCACTTTCGATTCGTTTGTTCCCGGTGACTCTAATCGCTTCGCGCGAACTGTTGCATTGGCTGTGGCAGAGGGATCAGGCCAGGATTTCAATCCGTTGTGTATTTATGGCGGTTCCGGTTTGGGCAAAACACATTTGCTCAACGCCATCGGCAATTACGCCTTGGTAAAGGATCCCGGCCTGAAGGTTCGATACGTCACTTCCGAGGAATTCACCAACGACTTTATTGACGCTCTGCAAAATACCAATCAGAGTCAAGGCCAGATAGCGGAATTCAACCGCCGATATCGCCAGGTAGATGTGCTGCTTATTGATGATATTCAGTTCCTAGGCGGCAAGGAAGCCACTCTGGATCAGTTCTTCCATACGTTCAATTCGCTGCATCAAGCGAATAAACGCATTGTCATTGCGTCTGATGTGGCTCCAAAAAACCTGAAAGGTTTTGAGGCTCGACTGATTTCCCGCTTTGAATCCGGCCTGACCGTGGATGTCAAGCCGCCGGATTTGGAGACACGTATCGCCATTCTGCGCATGATTGCCGCAATGAACGGATCGAAGATTCCCAATGACGTTCTGGATCTTATTGCCGAACGTTTCACGGAGAATATACGTGAATTGGAAGGCGCGCTGACCCGCGTCACCGCCGTTGCCTCGCTGAGCAACCAGCCGGTGACCCGCGCTTTGGCGGAGCAAACGCTTCAAGACTTCTTTACCACCGATGTGGAAATCAAGCCCACCGACATCATCGGTCAAGTGGCAAAGTACTTCCACTTGACGTTTGAGGATATCGTCGGCTCATCACGTACCAAGAACGTGGTGATTCCCCGACAGATAGCCATGTATCTCGCTCGCGAGATGACCAGCATGAGCCTGATGGATATCGGCGAGGTGTTTGGAGGTCGCGATCACACTACGGTAATGCATGCTTGCACCCGTATTGGCGACAAAATGCAGCAGAAACAGGAAATCTATAACTACGTTATGGAACTGACTGTGCGTTTGAAGCAGAACGCAGACTGAGTATGCCTATGGCTTCCTTTACGGGAGCCATTTTTTTATATCTGCGCATATCCGAGAGAATCGTTCCTGAAGACCGATTTCGGCACTTTTTCAAACCGAGCCAGAAAAAGTGCCGAAAACCGTCCTCAGAATCGATTCTCCTCGCCGATAATCATGTTCAACACGCCGTGCAAAGACCCAATAATCATGAAAGTTATCCACATAGTTGTTCACAAATGTGGGCAAACTCGGCGGATAACTCGTGGATTACCCACTATTTTTCGGTGGAAAATTGGTGCATAACATGGTCTTCTGTGTGGAAAACTTAACAATTGACTTTTTCCTGTGGATAAGTCGCCTATTTATCCACACGCTATACAGAAGTTATCCACAACACTCCCCAGTGGATAAGCCGTTACCGCAGTAGCCCTCCATCCACTTATCCACACTATCCACCGCACTTATTACGACGATTACTTACTTGCATACATAAGATCACCGTCATGGTGATAATCGGCCGCATCAAGCACGCAAGCAAAAGAACCAACCAACCGCTAGAATGTTCTTCAGCAAAACCGACGAAGGGAACAACCTGACATGAAAGTCGAAATCGATACCGCCGCATTGGCTGATGCCGTGGCCTGGACCTCCCGCGTCATTGACGCTCGTCCCTCCAACCCAATTCTCGCTGGCGTAAAACTTGAAGCCATTGACGGCACCCTGCAGTTCTCTGCATTCAATTACGAGATTTCCGCTCGTCACCACATCGAAGCTGGTGTTGATGAAGCCGGTTCCGCTCTGGTTCTGGGCAAGCTTCTGGCTGATATCACCAAGTCGCTGCGTTCCGAAAAAACCTACCTGACCACCGATGGCTCCACGCTAACCATCATCTCTGGCAAGTCGAAGTTCACGTTGCAGCTCATGCCCGATGCCGAATACCCTGATTTGCCGGTTGTGCCGCCTATGCTCGGCCAAGTTGATGCCCAAACTTTCGTCCAAGCCGTGAACCAGGCATCCGTCGCCGTCTCCCGCGAAGAAAACCGTCCGGTACTGACCGGCGTGCGCATGCAGTTCCAGGACGACAAAGTCATCATGACCTCCACCGACCGCTTCCGTTTGGCTCGTGCCACGTTCACCTGGACCCCGCAAGACGCCAGCGTGGACACCATCACCCTAGTGCGTGGCTCTTTGCTCAAGGACGTGGCTCGTTCTCTGGACGAACACCAGAACATCCGCCTTGATTTCGATGCCGATAACCCACGTTGCTCGGTTTTGAAAATGCCGGTCGCGTATCCACTTCGCAGCTCATCGACGGTGAGTTCCCGGCTGTCGACCGCTTGTTCGCCGATGAATACCCGATTCAGGCCGTAGTGAACAAGCAAGATCTGCTTGACGCCATTAGCCGTGTGGCTCTAGTCGCCGAGCGCAACGCCCCGATCCGCATGATGTTCACCGGTCAGGAGCTCGCCTTGTCCGCCGGTTCCGCCGACGAAGCGCAAGCCAATGAAACACTCGATATCGATATGGATGGCGACGAAATCACCGTGGCATTCAACCCGTCCTACCTCAAGGAAGGTTTGTCCGCGATTGCCGAGCCGTTTGTACGCATCAAGATGACCACGCCGGTCAAGCCGGTGGAATTCAACGGGCAGCAGGAAGCCGATTCCGATGAATCGATGGACTACCGCTACCTGCTGGTGCCGATGCGCTTTAACAGCTGACGCAGAATCTCTCACATACTGCACATGCATATCTCCCGTCTTGCACTCGACCACTACCGCTCATGGAGCCAGGTAGTGGTCGATTTCGTACCAGGAGTCAATATCCTGGTCGGCAAGAACGGCTTGGGCAAAACCAATCTGGTGGAGGCCGTTGAAGTGCTCTCCACCGGAGCTAGTCATCGTGCCTCCAGCATGCTGCCGCTTATCGAACGCGGCCAAACCACTGCCACTATTCGCGCCAACGTAGTAGACGACGATGGGCAAAGCACCACGTATGAGGCATCGATTCATGCTCGCGGCGCGAATCGGGCACGCATCAATTCAGGAACCTCGCTCTATTTACGCGATATCATCGGCCGCATTCCCAGCGTTTCGTTTACTCCTGAAGACCAGAGATTGGTATCGGGTGATCCTGGTGCCCGGCGAACGTTGCTCAACCAAGCCGGAGCCCTGCTGGAACCCGGCTATATGCAGTCGTTGCATCAATTCACACGCATCGGCAAGCAGCGCGCCACATTGCTGAAGCAGCTTGGCGCCAGCGCGAATACTGGGCAACCGGTGGATGCCGTATTAAGCGGTTTGGAAATATGGACCGGACAGTTTATCGAAGCGGGTGTGGAACTGACCCGTATGCGTGCGAGAGTCATCGACTTGCTGGCTGAGCCGTTTGCCGCGCTGTACGCTGAGTTGACTGGCAACGATGACACCGTCAGCCTGACGTATGCGCCGTCATTTGACGAAGTGCTGATGCAAGACGATCCACGATTGAGCATCAGTGAACATTTCCAGCGCATCTACCCTGGAGAAGTGGCTCGAGGCGTCAATCTTATCGGCCCTCAACGTGACGATTTTGACCCCTGAATCTTGCTGATATGCCAGCCCGCGAATTCGCCTCGAACGGCGAGATGTGGACCATGGCGCTGGCCTTGAAAATGGCGCTATTCCAAGTGATACGCCAGAGATTGGGCCTTAAGCCCTATCGTTATCCTTGATGATGTGTTCGCCCAGCTTGACGACAACCGTCGTACCCAGATTCTGGATTTTGCGCGCCGGCAAG
>ENA-OQKV01000702-OQKV01000702.1-human-gut-metagenome-genome-assembly--contig:-NODE-702-length-11535-cov-2.467742_pt1 | contig 11535 bp, 7 predicted proteins | sample MGYA00242655_ERZ504811 | MGnify/ENA primary metagenome ERZ504811 (study PRJEB26092, sample SAMD00036406) | human gut metagenome | host: Homo sapiens | study: EMG produced TPA metagenomics assembly of...
TCAGGATCCCTGGCAGCGGGCCGTAAGCGGAACGCTTGGCGCCGGCGGCGGCCAGCGAACGCTGGACCCACCTTGAGGTCGGCGAGGAAGTTGTCGCAGGAGTGGTACATGAGGTCGGCATCGCGTTCGATGGTGTAGTGCAGACGGTCGGCCATCACCAGCATGACCGCGCGGTGCATCTCCTTGGTGGAGATCAGGGCGGCCTTGTCGGTCAGACGCTCGCTCATTTCCTTCTGGTGGCTCCAGAGGCTCTTGAGCTCGGCGCTCGGCGGCGTGGTCTCGGCTTCCATCGTGAGGTTGCGGCCCACGGTGCGGGTGGCTTCCTCAAGGGCGGCGATCACGTGATCGGAGAACTTGCGGGCCACGGCGCGGCTCACCTTGGCGGTGACGTTCGGGTTACCGTCGCGGTCGGAACCGATCCAGCTGCCCGGGTGGAAGAACGCGGGGCAAGCGGGCTCGACGAGACCGGCCTTATCGCCCAGGACCCAGTCGTCGAAGCGACGGTAGACCTTGGGGATGGTGTGGAACAGCGTGTTGTCGAAGATGTCGAGAATCGTGTCCGCTTCCTCAACCGGGGTCGGCTTCTTCAGCGCGATCGGAGAAGTGCGGAACAGGGCGTCGATCTCGTTGTAGAGACGGCGCAGGCATTCCTTCTTATCCGAGCCGCCGAGGCGCTTGTACTCCTCAAGCAATTCGGAAACGCGGCGAATCTTGCCTTCCACGGCCTTACGACGGGCCTCAGTGGGGTGCGCCGTGAAGACGGGGTGGAATTCGAGCTGGTTGAGCAGTTCCTTGGCCTTGGCCGGGCCAGTCTCATTGATGAGCTGGTGGTAAGCGACGGTGAGCTCGTTGATCGGGTCGACCGCCTGGTCAACGGGCACGTTGTTCTCGCGCTCGTGGAGCACGGAAACGCGGTAGTTCTCCTCGGACAGGTTTGCCAGATGGAAATACGTGGCGAATGCGCGGGCCAGCAGCTGGGCATCGTGTAGCGTCATGTTGTCGATGACGTTCACGGCCTCTTTCAGGCCATCCTGTGCGGGGTCCGGATCCTCCAACTCGGCGAAGTGTTCAGCGCTGGCTTCCACCGAGTAATTACGCACGGTGTCGAACGTGGAGAGCAGTTCGGGGTTGTATTCGCCCAGTACGTCACGCAGGATCTTCAAACACAGATCCATGTCGTCCTTGAGGCTTTGGGGAAGATCATGCTCCTCGGGGCCCTTGCGGCCAGTTCCGGTGGTGACGATGGCGGCGTCAGCAGGAGTGATCTGTTCTTCTGGTGTTGCCATATAACCTCCTTTGCCGAATATCAGGTTGCTCGGTCTGACGGTCGTCCGCGGCTCCTCCGCGGTTGTTGAGGCCGTCCGTTGCGAGCCCACAGCCTGTATTCAACGTGGTTGTTGTGTGAGTAACAGTGTATCCCCACGAAATCGCCACTTACGTTACGAAGTCCATATAGTGCGCAGCGGTGATGTTCATTTCGGGGGGTATTTGCCCGAATATTGGACAACATATGGGACGATGTCCGAAGCGCGGAAAAATCAGGCATCAGGCGATTGCCGCAGGGGTAGGCAGGGAGTAGTAATGGACAACGTGAGCGAACAGAAGAAAAATAATGCGCCTGAGGCGAAAGGCGCATCGGCCGTACGAAAATTCCACACCCACTCTATTCCGCTGGACATGGAAGACATTGCGCGTGACTGGGATAAGCCGGTGGTGGATGCCGGTATCGCGGCCAAGGCGAGCGTTATTGTGCGCGTTGGCATGCTGGATTTGGGGGCCGGCACTGGATCGTTCCGCGTGCGTGAGATGATGCACCGCATCGCCTATCCATTGGGCGTGCATGTGCGCGCCGATGTGAACCTGACGGACATCGAAGCTACCTGCACCGATGGCCGCAATCGCATCACCGAAGTCGTGGATTTGCCGACTACCGGCGTGAACACCGAACGAATCTGGCTGCTTGAGCATTTTGCCGACTGGTTCTCCGTGAACCTCGGTAAGGGATCGATGTATCACGTCGATTCGCAGTTGTCTGATGGAGTGGTCAAACATCTTGATGAGCGCGATGCCTCGCAGTATTCGGCTGATCTGTCCAAGCGGCTGCGTGAACGGGCCAAGGTTCGTGCCGCTGCGGCCGACGGCAGCGTTGATGATGCTTTGGATGTGGCGTTGAGAGCCAAGGTCACGGTTACCTCTGTGGCTAAATCCTTGGATGATGACAACGAGGAAGCGCACCGTCTGCTGGCGGACAGCGAGAAGGTCACCCCGATTGAAGACAAGGCGGCCGAGGAAAAAGCCTACGATGATGCCGAGGTGTTCGCCGGCGATTCCAACGAGGCGGTCGAGGCGGCCAGTTCTGCCGGGGCCGAGAGCCTGACGCGGCATGAGGCGGGAAATGCTCCGGACAATGACGAGAACGCTGCCGGCGAGCCGGCGCGTTCTGACGGTTCGGGCGTGCGTGCATCGGAAGGTGACGCTGCAGATGCCGCGACTGAGCCGAGTTCGGCCAAACGCAAGAGTCGCGTGCCCAAGGAATACGCCGAACATTTCAACGAGCGTTCCGATGAAGAGAAGGCCAAGGGCGGCATCACTGTGCGTCAGGCACACGAGCGGCTCGATCTCATCGAGCGCCGCAAGCCGTTGTACAAACCGTGGTTCTCCGGCTTAGCCTCCGCTTTGGCTTGTGCGGCCTTCGTGTTCCTGCTCGGTGGTGGCCCGTATGACATGATTGGTGCGTTCGTAGGAGCGGGCCTTGGCCAGTGGATGCGCCGGCGACTATTCGCGCATCATCTGAACCAGTTCTTTGTCACCTTTGTATGTGTGGCTGCGGCGGCGCTCGCCTGCACGGGCACTTTGCGACTCATCGGCATCTTCGACCCGGTCGCACTTTCGCATGATACGGCCTATATCGGTGCCATGCTGTTCGTGATTCCGGGCTTCCCGCTTATCACCGGCGGCCTCGATATGGCCAAGATTGACTTCCCCTCTGGCATTCAGCGCGTGGCCTACGTGCTGTGCATCATCCTGATGGCCACGCTCGCAGGCTGGGCCGTGGCCGTGATGGTGCACCTGCACCCGGAAGGTTTCGAGCCGTTGGGATTGAACCCGTGGGTCAACGGTTTGCTGCGGTTCGTGGCGGCGTTCGTCGGCGTGTGGGGCTTCTCCGTGCTGTTCAATTCGCCGCAACGTATGTGCCTGACGGCCGCGCTGATTGGTGCAATCACCGACACGTTGCGTTTGGAATTGCAGGACTTCAGCGTGGCACCCGAGATGGCGACCTTCATCGGCGCATTCCTGGCGGGTATTCTGGCCTCTGCATGGCGTTCATCCGTCAGGCGCGGCTGGCTGCCCACCGCACCTTGGCTATCCGCGCATCTGCCTGACTGTGCCGTCTATCGTAATCATGGTGCCCGGCTTGTATATGTACCGCGCGATGTGGTACCTCGGCAGCTTCGACACTGTCAATGCTCTGGATTGGGCATTCCGCGCATTTATGGTGATTGTCTGTTTGCCGATCGGTTTGGCGATGGCTCGCGTGGTCACCGATAAATCCTGGAGATACGACATTTAGCCGTTGTGCTGGCTCCCCTCGGGTGAGGGGAGCCAGCACAACAAACATAGCGTCTCAGTATGGTGACACTGGAAGGCGCTGAGACCTTGCATCCATTACCATCGGGCGAAGTGCGTTGCAGTCGTGTTCATGGTTGCGGCGGCCGGCACGGCGCTGGTTCAGCGCCCATCACACATCAACACAAACTCATGCCATGGCGATAGCCGCTTGGCGTCATGATCGAGGAGGGTCGTTGGCCAACGATTTCTGGATTCTGCTGGCCATGGTCATCTATTTTGCGGCCATGCTGTCCATCGGATTTATCTACTCCAAGCGCTCCAACTCCTCCTCCAAGGAATACTTCGCGGGTGGTCGCGGCGTGGGGCCGTGGCTCACGGCACTAAGCGCCGAAGCCTCCGACATGAGCGGCTGGCTGCTCATGGGCCTGCCGGGCTTGGCCTACTTCACCGGCGCGGCCGATCCGATGTGGACTGCCATCGGCCTGGCTCTCGGTACCTATCTCAACTGGAAACTTGTGGCCCGCCGCTTGCGTCGCTACTCGGTGGTGGCCGGTGACGCCATCACTATTCCTGATTTCTTCGCCAAGCGATTCCATGACGAGAAGGGCGTGATTTCCACTATTGCGGCCGTAATCATCTTGGTGTTCTTCAGCGTGTATGTGGGCAGCTGCTTCGTGACGGTGGGCAAGCTGTTTGCCACGCTGTTCGGCTTCGACTACCACATCATGATGATCATCGGCGCGGTGGTCGTGTTCGTCTACACCGTGGTGGGTGGCTATCTGTCTGTGGTGATGACCGACTTCATTCAGGGCATGCTCATGTTCTTTGCGCTCGCGGTGGTGTTCATCGGCACTGTGGCCAGCGCAGGCGGCATCGACAACACCGTGGAATTCCTGCGCTCCATCCCCGGCTATCTCTCCGGCACGCAGGTGGCCGCGCCCAAGCTGGACCCGGCCACCGGTCAGCAACTGGTCGAGGCGGGGAAGGTCGTGTTTGGTGCGCCCTCCGATTATGGCATTATCACCATTATTTCCATGCTGGCGTGGGGCCTGGGCTACTTTGGCATGCCACAGGTATTGGTGCGCTTCCTTTCCATCCGCAGCGTGGAGGAAGTGCGTAAGTCCCAAATCATCGCCACCTCTTGGTGTGTGATTTCGCTGGGCTGCGCAGTGTGCATCGGCCTGGTGGGTCGTGCCATGATGCCCACCGAACTGTTGACCTCCACCGACGCGGAAACCATTTTCATCGTGCTGGCGCAGACCCTGCTGCCGAGCTTCATGTGCGGCGTGGTGGTCTCCGGCATCTTCGCCGCCTCGATGAGCTCCAGCTCCTCATATCTGATTATTGGCGCTTCGGCCATGGGTGAGAACATTTTTCGTGGATTGCTGCATAAGAAGGCCACGGATCGGCAAGTCATGATTGTGGCTCGTGTGACGCTGGTGGTTATGTTTCTGTTCGGCATTGTGGTGGCGTTTGACCAGAACTCTTCGATTTTCCAGGTCGTCTCCTATGCGTGGGCTGGTCTCGGCGCATCGTTTGGGCCATTGATGCTGTGCTCGCTGTATTGGCGTCGTGCCAACAAGGCCGGTGCCGTGGCCGGCATGTTGTCTGGTACGGCGACCGTGCTGATTTGGCATAACCTCGTCAAGCCTTTGGGTGGTGTATTTGCCATTTACGAGCTGCTGCCTGCGTTCATCATTTCGTTGCTGTTCATCGTGGTGGTCTCGCTGTTAACCGCCCAGCCGAATGAACGCATGCTTTACGAATTCGACCACTACATGGATGATCCGCTGCCTGGCACCCTGCCGTCCGGCACCGTGCTCGTCGACGAACCCATGGAAGCCATGGAGGCCGAAGTCCGCAGCGGCAAGTGACGCGTACCCGCTGCGCGGTTGGCTTGGCGCTTTATCCTTTGGCCCCGCGAAGTCGCATGAATTTGCCGGCTTCGTGGGGTTTCTTCGATGGAAGGATACATTTAGCCTGCTCTGCAAGGTCATCGCATCCACTGATGCCTCTTTGTTGAGGCGCGGCTGTCTCTATTGAGCTATTCACGCGGTGTTATCGGAATAATTGGAAGCAGCGGCTCGACATTCAAACGTTTGTACAGCGGAATACGGCGTAATTTTCGGGCATCGCTGACCTGTCGAATGGTCTGCCGCGTAGTGAGCTGAACCGTTTTGCCCGTGACCTCTTGTATCCTTTCGGCGACTCTTCGGGCAAGAGCCTCTTCTCCCGCTTCATCGCCAATGTCTAATTTGGTAACTTGAATGTACTTCCAACCGGCATCCTCTATCATTTGACGGCGTCGTGCGTCGTTCAGCCATTGTCCGGCGTGATGTGAGCCCTCGTATTCGATACATATCTTGAATTCAGGGTACGCAAGGTCAAGATATATGGGTTTGGTGTTGTTACCCTACGAATATCGGATAATTCACTAGTGGGCAATCCAAGCCATATTTCATGAGAGCCAGGCGGGTTCGTGTTTCCATGGAGGAATCCGTGCCGGCGCGTGCCAAAAGTAGAGCGTGGCGGCACTTCTTATATCCGCGGAACAGATACGAATTAGCGCCGCTACTCTTTTAAACGGCGCGTACTTGAGCCTCGACCTCGTCGAGATACAGAGACAAATTATCTGAGGTTGTTCTGCAGAGTCTTCGATCTCGGCGCATCATGGAATCTGCGAGAACGACAAGTTCCTCAAGTTCAAGATACGCGGCGAACATGGCCCATGTGCAAGCCGGCGAAGTACATGTGAACTGCCCGTCAACCATGACCGTGTCTAGTGGGAAAGGCCATACAACCACTTTGATTCCCACAACGTGTCGCTTGGCATTGGCGTGTGGAACCGCAACAATGGTTGCAGTTGCAAGGCCTCTGTGTTTGCTCAATATGCGGGGCGCCTCGATTGATAAAAGCTCCAACGCCGTTGTCAGGGCATAGGGCGGTCGCCAGCCGCTTCGCCGTTGCACATCTGCACACGTCTGCATTCGTTGATATTTCTGCATTGTCAGCTCTGTCAATGCGATTGAGCTGCCCATGATGATCACCCCCTCGTGATGTTCTGCTTTGTGTTTGAGAAGTGTAGGGGTTGACTGCCCGCTCTGTCTACCGCCTCAATTTTTCGGTGGATAGATGTGGATAAGTCAGTGGATAACTGGGGGTATTCGTTGAGGTCTGTCAGACCAGTGTGGCTCCGAATACATTGGATAAGTCATGCGGAGCCCTAAATGAGGCCTGCCCCTGCCCCTTGCGCACGCCCTCCTTACCGCTGGTTCTGGTTCACGTGGGGTGATGGGCGCGGGGAGGTGGAACCCGTGCCCTTTGTAGGTGAACCAGCGCGTTGGTCTAACAGTCCCATTCATGTTGGCTGCAGGACATCCGTGATTACAAGGAACGCAGGGATTTGCGGGTCTGATGGCGGGGCACCATCGACGGCATGATTAAGCTTGAACGAAATCCCCATGGCGTTCAAGCAAAGGTGGCATGATGGCGGGTATGAGTAGCTTGGTGCGTATTGTCAATGCCGGTGTTCCGGGGTCTCAGGACCGCGTGGACGTGGTTCTTCGCGATGGGGTTGTTGCGTCCGTCAATCCTGCCGGAACGGACCTAGCCTCGCATGGCGCAATGCCGGCTGGAGCGCATACGGCATTCTCGGCGCACACGTCGAACGCCGCTGACACCGGCAGCGCCCCGACTCCAACGCCAGCCGCCGCACCTGCTGACGAAACCACCATCAATGCAGATGGCCTGTGGATCATCCCCGGCCTGTGGGACTGCCATACGCACTTCACGCAATGGGCCAAGACGTTGGGCCGTCTGGATCTCATCAACGCTCGCTCGGCTGCTGAGCGATGGATATGCTGCACCGTCACTTGGACGAGCGACGCGCCGCCGGCACGCTTGACCCGGATGCCTTCGTGGTGGGCATGCGATTCCGTCACTCGCTGTGGGCTGATGATGAGCAGCCCCACGTTAGCCGCCATCGACGCCGTGACCGGCGACCAGCCCGGTGGCCCTCTCCCAGCGCGGACATGCACTGCGGTTGGGTGAACTCTGCCGCGGCTCGCAGACTTGGCGTACATGTGGACGAATCCGGACTGGTCGGCGAGCTCGAATGGTTTAACGCCTACACCGCCTTCGACAAAGCACCGGGCGCCGCCGAGGAGACCGATCGTCTGCTGCGCGAGGCCGAACAGGACGCCGCAAGCAAGGGCGTGGTCGGCATCCGCGATTATGAGATGGCCGAAAACATCGACACGTGGATCAAGCGTTTCAAGGCCGGCGTCAATAACCTGCGTGTGGATGCCGGCGTATACCCCGAACGACTGCAAGCCGCCATCGACGCGGGCTGGCATACCGGCAGGGAACTTCCAGACAGCAACGGGCTCGGCCGCGTGGGTGCCATGAAGCTCATCTCGGACGGTTCCCTCAACACCCGTTCCGCTTATTGCTCCACGCCGTATTCGGGCATCGAGCCGCCGACGTATGGCACGATGAGCTACGCGCCACAGCAAATTGAAGACTATATGCGCTTGGCCACCGAGCATGGCTTCGATATTGCCTGCCACGCCATTGGCGACGAAGCGAACACCATTGTGCTCAACGCAGCAGCTGCCACGCACGCACATGGATCGATCGAGCACGCGCAGATGCTCAAGCCCGTCGATATCCCACGCTTTGCCGAGTTGGGCCTTACGGCCAGCATCCAGCCGCAGCATGCCATGGATGACCGCGACGTCATTACCCGTTTCTGGGCCAATCCGGCTGGTATCCCCTATCCGTTCAAAGCCCTTCATGACGCAGGTGCCATGCTGCGCATGGGTTCCGACGCGCCTGTGGCCCCACTGGACCCGTGGCTGGCCATTTCCGCCGCCGTGTTCGGCATCGAAAGCTCCGATCGCGAGCCGTTCCAGCCCGAGCAGTGCCTCGATGTGCGCACCTCACTGGCGGCTTCGACCGCAACGGGTCGTGACCATCTCGCAGTCGGCGACCCGGCTGATGTGGTATTACTCGACACTGACCCGTACTGCGTGTCCGCTCCTGAAGCCATGCGTGCTATGTCGGAACATGTCGTAATGACGCTGTTGCGCGGGGAACGTATGTATTGATGCAATCCATCGCATGAAGTGACTAGATGCCTATTTCGGCGGTCGTGTTATACGAAGAGTGGCGTTGAATTTTCGAATTGAGAGCTACGAGCGTCTGATTTTCCGTTTCAAGGGGCGGATTTGAGTTTCTCCGGAGGTCTATCTCCGTTTCAAGGGGCTGCTCATTCGCTGAACCTTCAGTAGGAACCCATCTGTACTAACGTCATTCCGCCATTTTCATGCCGTGTCTACTTGGGCATCAGCCCCTTGAAACGGAGATAGACCTCCAGAAAACACGAAATCAGCCCCTCGAAACGGAGATAGGGCAGCAAAAACCGTCATGAAGCACGAATAAGGGTTTTTGGCGAGCAAGCTCTGTCATGTTTGCAATGGACTCTGTTCGGATCTCATGCTGTGAGGTAGGTTTGCGCGCCCATGCGCGCTATTTTGACTATAAGATGGCGTGAAATCAGCGGCCTGCTGTGTCACAATGCAAAAACGCCGTGTCGATCCCAGTTGAGGCGACACGGCGCTTGCTGCGAGTAACGGAAAAAATCAGTACTTCATGCCCATGGCTTCGCGCACCTGGTCGAGGGTTTCCTCGGCGATGGCGTTGGCGCGCTTGTTGCCGTCGTGCAGGATGTCGCGGATGGAATCCATGTCCTTGGCCAGTTCGGCGCGGCGTTCGCGGTGCGGGGCCAGGAACTCGTTGACGGACTCGATGACGTACGCCTTCAGCGCGCCGGCACCGGAATCGCCGATCTCCTCGGCGATGTCCTCGGTCGACGGCCGGTCGACCAGACCGGCGGTGGTCGAGCAGGGCGGAGACCTGCGGACGCGCACCGGTCGAAGGTGATGCGACGCTCGGAGTCGGTCGGGCGTCTTCTTGATAAGCTTGGCGGTCTCCTCGGCTGTGGCGCCCAGCATGATGGAGTTGCCATATGACTTGCTCATCTTGCGTCCGTCAAGACCCGGGATCTCCGGCGCTTCGGACAGAATTGCGGCCGGCTCCGGGAACACCGGATTCTTCTTGGCGTAACGCTCGTTGAAGCGGCGCGCAATGGTACGGGTGATTTCCACGTGCGGCAGGTTGTCCTTGCCGTATTGGCACGACATTGGCCTTGCAGAAGAGGATGTCGCACGCCTGATGCACCGGGTAGGTGAGCAGCAGGCCGGTCAGCGCGTGGCCGGAAGCCTCCATCTCGGACTTCACGGTCGGGTTGCGGTGCAGCTCGGCCTCGGTGACCAGGGACAGGAACGGCAGCAGCAGCTGGTTCTCGGCCGGCACGGCGGAGTGGGTGAACATCATGGTCTTGTTCGGGTCAATGCCGGCGGCCATGTAGTCGAGCACCAGGTTCAGCACGTTGTCCTGAATGTGCTCGGTGGTGTCGCGGTCGGTGATCACCTGATAGTCGGCGATGATGATGTTCGTGTTCACGCCGCGCTCCTGCATGGCGACGCGCTCGCGAATCGAGCCGAAGTAGTGGCCCAAGTGCAGGCGGCCGGTCGGCCGGTCGCCGGTCAGCATGGTGAAGCTCGACGGCTTGGCCTCAAGCTTGGCAAGCGTTTCGTCCGAACGCTTCTTCGCCGCGAGGAAGCTCGCGCTCATCTCATTGCCTGCCGCTGTCAGTTGCTGCTCGTCGGTCATGCGAAATCCTTTGAATAGGCCTCAGATAAACGCTTTTTATGGTAAAAGTGTGAGCCGACAACGAACAAGCCGGTATTAGTGGTACTCTCTATTGTTGATGAATCGAACAGCACAGTAATTCGCAGGGGGTCAGATGGGCCGCGGACGTCAAAAAGCAAAACAGCAGAAAATTGCCCGAAAGCTCAAGTACCTGACCACCGATACCGATTACGATGAGCTGGCAAAAGAGCTAAGCGAGCAGGAGCCGGGGACGGGCTCTCCTGACCCGTTTGCCGACGTTGATGACCAGTATGCGGACAAGGATGTGGATTCTGCTGCTGACGCCGACGCCGCCAAGGTCTCGCCCGCCGCGCAGGCGGACGACCTCGACGAGTACGCCAAGTGGGCAGCCGAAGCCGCCGCAAAGGCGACCAGCGGCGAATTCCCGGCCTCCGCGCCGGCCGCGCCCAAGCCGAAGCCGGCCCCGCGCAAGCCGATTCCGATGCCCATGCCCTCAGCGCTGAAGCCGAAGAAGAGCTGAACTCCATTACTTATTAGCCGCGGATCGATTGACTTACTCGGCGATATTTGGGGTGCACTGAGGCGTGCTGAGACGTTCGCCGTATCGGGCTTGGAATTCTTGACGTGATAACGCCTTTGTGCAGTTTGAATGCGCGAATGCCGTGCAATGACGTGCATAGGGGAGGGAACGTGCCTGATATCAGCGGGCGGGATGGATCGAAGCCCACCATGCTCATCATGGACAACGACCGCATGGCCTTGATGGCATTGCAGTCGATTCTGGCGAAGGCACTGCCCGACTTCGAATTGTTGCCGCCGGTGAGCGAAGGCAGCAAAGCCATTCAGCTGTGCACGGCCACCAAACGCCCGCCTGCTGTGCTATTGGCCGATATCGCGATGAACGACATCAACGGCCCGGATGTGGTGCGTGCAATCCGCAGGGAAAACGCGACCACGGCGATACTGGCCATTACCGCCTCGATTGTGGGCCGACATGCCAAAGAGATGGCCCGGGCCGGCGCGCAAGGCATCATGAGCAAGAACGATGATGTGCGGTTGCAGGCCGTGGCGATTCGTCAGGTACAGGCCGGCAAAACATGGGGCGATGGTGGCGACGTGCGGTTCGAGACCGCGGCCGTTGCGTCCGCGCGCATCAAGGCCGAGAAGGACAACCGGCTGAGCGCGCGTGAGATGGAGGTTGCGGAACTGTGGTCCCGCGGCCGGACCATG
>ENA-OQKV01000705-OQKV01000705.1-human-gut-metagenome-genome-assembly--contig:-NODE-705-length-11480-cov-3.607152_pt1 | contig 11480 bp, 10 predicted proteins | sample MGYA00242655_ERZ504811 | MGnify/ENA primary metagenome ERZ504811 (study PRJEB26092, sample SAMD00036406) | human gut metagenome | host: Homo sapiens | study: EMG produced TPA metagenomics assembly of...
GTTACTTCTTTAGCCGTGTTGTCTGTGTTTACAGCACCTACAAGACTAGATCCATTTGTCATGTCTAGTGCGATGGTACTGATTGAATCAGCCATAATATTACCACTTAGTTCTTGGTTAGATGTGCGGAGTGTAAGATGACCGCCGTTCTCACCAGTTTTTCCCCAACGGGAGTCGGCAGCTGCTTTCACTAAGGTAGAAGTGTTCGGCATAGAGATGGCATTGTTAGAAAGGTCTACTTCAGCAGTAGTGTTGTTTACATAGAGGAACGCACCTGTAGCGTGAGTTGTAAGTGTATTATTCTCTGCTTTCAGGCGAGCAATACCGTTTTCAGCATCACCAGAGAAGCTTTGATATAGCATGAAACCATTATCTTTGTAGCCTGTTACATTGGAGTTCGTAAGGGTAATAGAATTTTTACCTTCTACGACGCCAATTTCACTGTTATTCGCTATGCCGTTGACATTGTTCACTATAATATTACCCGTGGAGTAGATAACAGGACTGCCTTCGCCAGATGTCGTAAGTTTGGCTGCTTCTGTGGTGATAGTGCCTTCTCCGCGATCTGTAGCAAGTGTAGCAGAGTGAGCCCCTTCAGTGGTGATAGTTAGGTTTTTGCCATTTACCGTACCTTTGTAAGTAGCATCTAAACCACGAGAGGAATCGCTTTTGGTGTGAATATTAGTATTTTCTACGTTGATAACAGAACCTTCACCAGTGGCAAAGACTGCGTTAGAGCCTTTAGAATTAGATGTAATATTACTGCCTTTAATATTGATTTGGCTCCCCTCGATACCGAGGACTACTGCATTTTGACCACGGAAATTGCTGTTGTCATCGCTTGTAGTGTCGCCTGTTTTATCGAAAACGCTATTTTCAATATCAATTACCGCTTTATTTTTACCGATGAAAGCATTCTGATCGGCCGTTGTGTTTGTCATCGATTCGTGAGCAATGGATTTGTTTTCTGTAGCGATAGTTGTGCCTTTAAAAGTACTAGGATCTACTTCAACTTGTGGTGCCATTCCATTAGGGGCTCCATTCTGCATAGCTGTTGGAGGCATACCGTTAGGAGTGCCAGAAGGAGGATTCCCATTTGGAGGTATTTGGTTAGACGTGCCTGTAGGGACATGACCGGCAGGTGGTTTGCCGTGAGGTGCACCGGTTGGAGGTGTGCTTCCTTGTGCAGATGGTACTGTTTTAGTTTGTTCTGTTGTGGTTACAACTGCTACGTTGGTATTAGTTTGAGTCTCTGCAGCTAATGTTGGGATAACTGCTAATGTCGATAAAGCGGCACCAAGGACTGCAGGTAACACCCAACGACGTAATTTTCTATATGATAAGCTATTCTTTTTAGTTTTATGTTGTTTCTTTATAGTTGTTTTATTCATGATTAATATCTCCCAAATTATATACATACATTTTGAAAATACAACAAAATCTAATTGCGTAAAATTTAGAATGATAGAAGTATAATTTCTTACAATGAAAAGGATGTGAAGCATAGAAACAATCTTTTTTATTCCTTTTGACTTATCTGTGGTGGTTTACTTTTTATCGATTTTTCTAGTATAATATACCTCAGTACATATTTTATTTTGTACTGATTCTGCCGTATATCATAGAAAGGAATTCCAAATTCGTAAAGGCGAATAGCGCAAGTACCCGCGAAGGCAGTCGTTAGGGTAGACGAGGTGAAGAGTGATCGAGTCATCAGCGGATGCTCTTCCGGCATATTCATGTCGTAACAGGTATTAAAAAGCCCATCGGTAACGATGGGGACAAAGTATATCTGAATGAATTGTATTGAACTAATATTTAATACATTAAATAGAATATTAATCTAGAATATTAATTAGTTAGCCTTAGTTTTTGCTGGGGCTAGAAATACCCCCAGTTATAGGAGGATATACGTATGTGCGGTATCGTAGGATACATTGGCTTTAATCAAGCATCTGATTTCTTGTTGGACGGTATGGCAAAGTTAGAATACCGTGGTTATGACTCTGCAGGTATTGCTGTTATCGGCCCTGAAAATGTTATTAAAATTCAAAAGAAGGTTGGCCGTCTTGCTAATCTTGAGGCAGTTGTGAAAGCAGATCCTAATGAAGGAACTGTAGGCATTGGTCATACACGTTGGGCTACACACGGTCGTCCATCCGACATGAACGCCCACCCTCATGCATCTGAAGATGGTAAATTTGCTGTTGTACACAACGGCATTATTGAAAACTACATGCCTTTAAAAGAAGAGCTTATTGCAAAAGGGTACCATTTCAAATCTGAAACTGATACAGAAGTTGTAGCTCATTTGTTAGAGGATATGTACGATGGCGATTTCGTGGGCACAGTACGCCGCATGCTAGCTCGTGTTGATGGTGCGTATGCTCTTGAAATCATCTGCTCCGATGAGCCAGATAAAATCATTTGTACTAAAAAAGAAAACCCATTGGTTATCGGCCTTGGCAAAGGTGAAAACTTTGTAGCATCCGATATTCCAGCTATCATTAACTACACACGTGATACATACATCTTGAGCGATGGTGAATTAGCTATCGTAACTCGCGATAATGTATCCGTATTCGACCGTGAAGGTAACCCTGTTGATAAAGAGGTATTCCATGTAAATTGGAACGCTGAAGCAGCAGAAAAAGGTGGTTATGAGCATTTCATGTTGAAAGAGATTCATGATCAACCTAAAGCTGTTCGCGATACATTCGGTACACATATCTCTGAAGATGGTAAAACAGCAATCTTTGATGAGCTAAATTGGACTGCTGAAGATGTAGCAGCTTTCAATAAAATTCTCATCGTTGCATGCGGCACTGCATACCATGCAGGTCTTGTAACAAAACAATATATTGAAAACTTGGCGCGTATTCCAGTTGATGTGGAAATAGCATCTGAATACCGTTACAGCAACCCATTGACTGATGATAAAACATTATGTATCGTTATTAGTCAATCTGGTGAAACATCCGATACATTGGCGGCTTTGAAAGAGGCTAAACGCCTTGGTGCCAAATCATTGGCCATTACCAATGTTGTTGGTTCCAGCATTTCTCGTGAAGCAGATAACAAAGTTTACACATGGGCTGGCCCTGAAATTTCTGTAGCGTCCACAAAAGCGTACACTACTCAATTAGTAGCGGGCTTGTTATTCGCCGTATACCTAGGTCAATTAAATGGTAAATTAAATCCAGCCTTAGCCGAAGAAATTCTTAGCGGCGTTAAAAACCTACCATCCTTGATTCATGAAATCTTTGAAGTAGACGAAGATATGAAAGCCTTTGCTAAACATTATGGCTTCAAATCTGATGCATTCTTCTTGGGCCGTGCTATCGACTATGCAGTAGCGATGGAAGGTGCTTTGAAGTTGAAAGAAATTTCTTACATCCACGCTGAAGCATATGCTGGTGGCGAATTGAAACATGGTACATTGGCTCTTATCGAAGAGGGCGTACCTGTTATCGCATTGGCTACACAAGAGGATGTGTACGATAAGATGATCAGCAACATCCGAGAGGTAAAAGCTCGTGAAGCTATTGTAATCGGTATTGGCATGAAAGGTGACGAAGAATTATCTAAACACGTAGACCACACAATTTATGTGCCTCGTGCGAATAAATTTATCGCTCCAATCTTAGCGGTTGTACCATTGCAACTATTGGCGTATTATGCAGCAATTACACGCGGTGCAGACGTAGATAAACCACGTAATTTGGCTAAATCTGTAACCGTAGAATAATATATAACCAACAGTGTCAAAGCACTGTTGGTTTATTTCAATATAGGGAGACTATTATGGCAGTTATATTTTCCGGCATCCAACCAAGTGGGGAGTTAACACTTGGTAACTATTTGGGGGCTTTACGTAATTTCTTAGACTATCAAGATACTGATGAATGTTACTATTGTATCGTTAACCAACATGCGATTACGGTACCGCAAGATCCAAAAGAATTATTTCAAAACACTCGTAATTTGGCTGCATTGTACCTTGCGGTTGGCCTTGATCCTAAAAAGGTAACATTGTTTGTTCAATCTGAAGTACCTGAGCATGTTAAGCTCGGTTGGGTTATGCAATCTATTAGCTATGTTGGCGAATTAGAGCGTATGACTCAGTACAAGGATAAGTCTCAAAAGCAAGGGGATTCTATTCCTACAGCATTGCTTACGTACCCACCATTGATGGCGGCAGATATCTTGCTATATGGTACAAACTATGTTCCTGTAGGTGAGGACCAAAAGCAACATCTTGAGTTGACTCGTAATTTGGCAGAGCGTTTTAACCGTAGATTCGGTGAAACTTTCGTAGTACCTGATATCAAGGTAGGCGAAGGTGGTGCTCGCGTTATGAGCTTACAAGAGCCAATTAAGAAAATGAGTAAATCTGATGATAACCAAAATGCTACCATTCGCCTTTTGGATGCACCAGATTTGATCGTGAAAAAATTGAAACGAGCTCAAACTGATTCTGATAATGCGGTTCGCTATGATAAAGAAAATAAACCTGGCATCTCTAACTTGATGGGAATCTACCGTGCTATTACAAAAGACAGCTACGAAGCTATCGAAGAAATGTACGCAGGTAAAGGTTATGGCGTATTTAAATCCGATATTGCCGATCTTTTAGTAGCAACCCTTGAGCCAATTCAACAACGTTACAATGAATTGATTACAAGTCCTGAGTTGGATGTAATTCTCGATGAAGGGGCTGCTAAGGCTCATGCTAAAGCGAGTCAAATGTATCGTAAAGTAGAGCAAGCTATGGGCTTGTGCCGTAAATAAAATCATATAGTAGACTTTCAATTTGTGAGGTAAACCATGACGAAACAAGAGGCGATGGAACGCTTTTCATCAGGTGCCGTACAACAGAGCTTAGAAATACATCGTGGTATACAATGGACCGGTTGCATCATCGGTCTAGTTGCGTGTGCGTTGATTGTAAAATATATGCCTTCAGACTGGGCGGAACGTGTATGGTATTATCTGTTGTTGCTCGTGATATTATGGACCCTTCATAGATTAGGTGAAAGTCAAGCTTTTATCTGTGAAAAGGGCCTCGTGTTAAAACGTAGGCCTTTTTCTGTGAAAGAATACTTTCACAGTTTATTCTATGGGGATGAATATTTCGTCTTTGTTGATTATGAGCATATTATTGGATTCACTGAGGAATGGCGTGAGTTGCAAGCAATGAATGGTCATGGTGGGATCTATGTGATACCACTTGATCTGCATCAGGTGGCGTACAAGGATAAAATGGCGATGATTGAGGCCATTCATAAACATACGCAGTCATAAAGTATAAGTACGTAGCATCATGCAATATAGGCATACAGAAATATAAATATAGGACTACAGAAACATAAAGCAAATGAATCTAGAATCATAAACTATATATGTGGAGAGTCTGTAAAATAAAAAATGTAAAATTCATCGAATTAACTATTTACAACTTTAATGAACTAAAGTATAATACAATCATTAAGTACGGAATCTAAATCTGTATTGAACATATTATTAAGTAGTAAATAGGCGATAATCGCCGTGGAGGATAGTTATGAATTGGAAAAAGATGATGGCCGTTGGCCTTGCAGCCGTGTCTATGATGGCATTTGTAACAGGTTGTGGCGGTGACGCTAAAAAAGCTAGTACAGAATTGCCTAAGAAAGTTGTTATCGGTTTAGATGATAGTTTTCCTCCAATGGGCTTTAAAGATGAAAAAGGTGAAATCGTTGGCTTTGATATCGACATGGCTAAAGAAGCAGCTAAACGTGCTGGCATGGATGTAGAGTTCAAAGCTATCGACTGGTCTAGTAAAGAAGCGGAACTAAAATCTAAAAAAATTGATGCTTTGTGGAATGGTTTAACAGTCTCTCCTGAGCGGGAGAAGAATATTTTGTTCTCCAATACATATATGAAGGATAAACAATACGTCATTGTTCGTAATGACGATGACTCCATTAAAGGTAAAGCCGATTTAGCTGGTAAGGTAGTAGGCGTGCAACAAGCTAGTACTGGTGAAGCAGCATTGCAAAACGATCCAAGCGGTAAGACTGTTAAAGAAACAAAATCCTATGCGGATTTTGTAAGTGCCTTCATGGATCTTGGTATTGGTCGTGTTGATGCGGTTATTGCTGATGGTGTAATCGCTCGTTATCTCATGACAAAAGAACCTGGTAAATATAAAATCGTAGAAGGTACTGACTACGGTGTTGATAATTTCGCTGTTGGCTTCCGCAAAGATGATACTGCTTTGCGTGACAAAATTAATGGTATCTTAGCTGAAATGAAAAAAGACGGTACTGCTGATAAAATTGCTGAAAAATGGTTAGGATCAGGCGCAGACTTAGATAAGAGCGATGCTAAATAGTACAATTCGTGATATACTAATAGTACTATGGTCAGTAGGTACAACTGATAATTAAAGAACGAAATGTACACTAGAGAAGCGGCCAGATGGCCCTTCTCTAGTCGTGTTTTGAAGGAGTCTTTCATGTTAGATTATTTATTGCAGATTATCCCAACCATCGCTGATGGTTTAAAGGTAACCGTATCGCTATTCTGTATTGTATGGATTTTATCTATTCCTGGTGGCATTTTAATGGCTATGTTACGCCTATCTAAATTGCCTTTAGTAGATAAGCTTGTTGATGCTTTTGTATATTTAATGCGGGGCACACCGTTGATGCTACAAATTTTATTCGTCTATTATGCATTACCAATCATCACAGACGGTGCTATTCAAATGGATGATGCGACGGCAGCAGTTCTTACCTTCGTATTAAACTACGCAGCTTATTTATGTGAGATTTTCCGTGGGGGCATTCAATCTATCTCTCGAGGTCAGTACGAAGGGGCGAAGGTGCTTGGTTTTACCTATGCACAAACTATGCGTAAGATCATCTTGCCACAAATGTTTAAACGTGTATTACCTCCTCTTGCGAATGAGACGATTAACTTATTGAAAGATACATCTCTTGTATATGTATTGGCGATGAATGATATCTTGCGTATTACAAAATCTATCGTACAACGTGACTTTGATATTTCTGCATTCCTCGTGGCAGCATTATTCTACTTGATCTTTACCTTTATTTTAACGAATATCTTCAATTACTTAGAACGAAGATTTGCTGTATACGAAGATTAATCTAATTCTATGATAGTTTGTCGTATGTAATGATGTAGCTAGTTTTATAGGTGAGATACTTTTATTTGATGCTATAGATGCGATTTTGTAGATGAGATATTTTTACTTGAGGTGTTAGTTATATACTTAATATGACGACGTAAGAGGTACTTATGACATTTGTAAATATGGAGCGTATTGAAAAACGCTTTAATAATCAATCAGTATTGCGCGATGTGTCGCTCAAAATGAATAGAGGAGAAATCGTTTCTATTATTGGACCTTCTGGTTCAGGTAAATCAACATTTTTACGCTGCTTGGGCCAGTTAGAAACGATTGATGGAGGCTCTATTACCGTTGATGGTACGGTTCTTGCTAGTACTGAAAATGGGGTTGTAAAATACGCTTCTCCTCAAACTCAGCATGAATTATTGCTTCGTATGGGGATGGTATTCCAATCTTTTAACTTGTTCCCACATATGACGGTATTAGATAATATTATGATTGCTCCACGTATGGTAAAAGGTATGAAAGATGATGAAATCTCACCGATTGCAGAGCAACTACTCAATAAAGTAGGGTTATGGGAAAAACGTAATATGTATCCATCTCGCTTGTCTGGTGGTCAGCAACAGCGTGTAGCTATTGCTCGTGCGTTAGCGATGAATCCTGAAATCATGCTATTTGATGAACCTACATCTGCTCTCGATCCAGAGCTTACTGGTGAGGTCCTTAAGACGATTAAACAATTGGCGGACGATCACATGACGATGATTATCGTAACCCATGAAATGAACTTTGCTCGTGAAGTATCGGATCGTGTTATCTTTATGGCTGATGGTGTTATTCAAGAAGAAGGAACACCAGAACAAATTTTTAGTCATCCGCAGAACGAAAGAACGAAAGCGTTCTTGGATAATATGTTATAGGAGGTTCTATGAAGTTACGTTTATTTGCGGCAACCTTAGCTGTCATGGCTTTGGGAACGACTTCTATTATGGCGGAAGGTTTACAGAAGACGCCTGATATACCTTTATCTATTGTGGAATCTCAGAAGGATTCCGCATCTATTTTGCCAGAACAATACAAATCCTATGCTACTAAGATGAACACGGTGGTGAAGGATTACAAAAATGGTTATATGTTCTCGATTCCTTGGCGTGTAGCTGATGGCGTTATGTTAGATATGGACGTGCGTAGTGAAAGCGAACATATTCAAGGGTATTCCTTCAATTTAGCGGGCCCTACGCAAGAGGATTCCTATACAGTATCTTTTACTAAGCGCAATAATACACCACAAGAAGGAATATCTCAAAAAGAATGGAATACAACTTGGTATGGTGTACCTATTAAGGGCATGTCTAATGAGGAGTATTTAAATATCTGGCGCCAACATAGCAATAACTTTGAGCATAATGATATTGTTGGTGGGTTCTTTGCTAAGAAAGGTGCAGTTTCCGCACGCTGGGATAAGAGTACACCAAAATCTTATGCAGATATGACATCTACAGAGCCGGTTCAGTCTGTATTTGAAGCAGAATTTATCATGGAGAAAGATCCAACTCATCGGTACAATTTGTCTAGTACGTATGCACCTGTTCGTGCAGAGTTTATGGAGCTAGGTTTGATGGAGCATACAATTCCATCCTTTGAATTGATCAATAAGCGCGGTTCTAATGCTATTAAAGGGGTAAAAAAAATATTAACCGGCACAAGCGATATCAGTGTAGCTGAGGGCATCAAGTTTGCTTATCCAAAAGGCTTCACCCGTCTTAATGAAAAGGGCAAGATTGCTTTTACCAAACATAATATACGCCTTGATATTGAGTCTTTTACAATCCCTGTACAAGCTGTCAGCTCCGGTATGCCAACTATGATGGCTAAGCAGATGCTTGGTGATTATTATCTTAAACAATTGGTTGATGTGAACAAGGCCACGATTACTCGTTATGAAACGCATATCATTGACGGTAATGTGATGTTCTATTTGGCGGGCCATATGAAAAATCCAAATACATCTGATACATCTGTAGCGGAACCAGTATCCTTTGGCGCAACGATTATTCTTGGCAATGAAGGTAATGTAGCAGTAGCTCGAATGATTGGTCCATCCGGTAGTAATCTTGCTACTCAGGAACTTATAGATATATTAGATGGCTTTAAATTGACGACTACACTCAATACAAACCAATCGTCTCAAGTTCTTTAATATACACATAATATTCTTTTATTTGTATAATTCTGTACGATTTGTGCTATAATGTAATAAATCCTCAGAAAAAAGAGGAGTTTTCCTTGATGGTCTAGAATATATTAGTATAGGCTAAACGATATTTGATCATATCCCCTTTGAGGGATTAGGAATAGGAGGGGTTATTATGGTTACCTACAAAACTATTGTCGTACCTACTGATGGTTCTGAAAATGCTAAACGTGCGTTGGAACATGCTCTCGCTGTAGCGGATCGCAACCAAGCTGAATTGATTGTTGTTCACGTTGCAAATATTGTGTCTGCTATTTCCAATTTTGATCAAACACCAATTTCTGGTGGATATGTATCTGAGCAAATTGCTGAGGATATGGAAGAAACTGGTAAGGAAATTCTTAATGATGTAGTGAAAGAAATTCCTGCAGGCGTAAAAGTTAAAAGCGTATTTGAAGTTGGCTCCCCTGGACCTGCACTACTTGCAGTGGCAAAAAAATATAATGCTGATCTCATCGTAATGGGTAGCCGTGGTCTTGGCCCTTTGAAAGGCTTATTCATGGGTAGCGTAAGTAGCTATGTAACTAGCCACTCCACTTGCCCTGTATTGATCATTAAATAATTTATATCTTATATCTTATATCTTATATAGATATGATAAAAAAAGAGACTTTGGTTTCTCAAAGTCTCTTTTTTATGTTAAAAATGATATAATGTCTATATGTATGCCATACATATTGGTGTTATACGTTAAGACGTATCGATTAGTGACATAGAAGAGCTACAAAAAAGAATGGATAGGATTAAAAAAGGGGGATTATATGACCGACAAACAAGAATCATTGCTGAAGCTAGCAGAACTGTTTAAAATCTTGGGTGATCCTACACGCCTTAAAATAGTAGAGCTATTACTAGAAAATGAAATGTGTGTTAATCACATTGCAGAAACCATGGAGATGGGACAATCTGCTATTTCTCATCAATTGCGTGTATTGCGCCAAGCGCGCCTTGTTACATATCGTAAAGATGGGAAAACAGCATATTATTCTCTAAACGATGATCATGTTGAATGTTTAGTTCGCATGGGGATGGAACACGTAGCTCATCAATAATTTAAATTTTTTATAATGAACACATTTCGTCCTACTTAGGATGAAATGTGTTTTTATATTTTATATATTTTATTTGAGTTGTATTTGATTATGGAGAAGTATATAAAGTGAATCTGTTAATGAAAAATATAGGAATATTAGTGGTATTTTTAGCTACTGTATTCCTATCAACAAAATCTATATGGGCAAAACTAATTTATTTAGATTCACTGAGCCCCTTGAATGTTCTTGTGTGTAGGGCTGTTTTATCATTACCTTTTTTTCTTATACCAATGATTCGTTTTGATTGGAATAGCGTGAATAAAAGTAAGGTTTTTAAATACTCATTTTTTGGAGCTATTCTTTATTTATCTTCATCTATAGCTGACTTTATAGGATTATTATATATATCTGCCTCATTAGAACGTGCCGTTCTATTTACATTTCCAATTTACGTTTTTCTGTTATCTTCAGATTTATCACGCATTACATTTTCAAAAGTAGTTCTAATTGTATCTACTGTGCTAGGCTTAGCAATTATGTTTAATCCTACCGTTGATAACCACCTTACAGATACTTTAATAGGTATTTCACTAGTTTTACTTTCTGCCATTTTTTGGGCGTTGTTTATTATTTATAGTAAGAGGGCTGTTTCGAATATCAGTCCTACTATTTTTACCAGTACTTATATGTGTATAACTACAGTACTTTTACTTCTCGGCTTTATAATTGATAGCAAAAATTTTACTACATTTTCAAACACTCCAAAACACATACTATGATTTATTTAGTATTTTTGGCCCATTTTTTTCTTCTATCATTCCCGTTCATACTTGATGTCTTTTGGTCTTAAAAGAATTAATGCATCTCTTGCAGCCGTTATTAGTGCAATGGGACCAATAGTTACTTTAGCTTTAGATGTAGTTATTCTTAATCATAATTTAGCCTTGAATGAAATTATTGGTGCTATAATTTGTTACAGCTTGTGTAACTTGTTTAACAAGGCTAAATGTTAAGGCATAAAAAAATCACTCAATAGTCATATGGCTAT
>ENA-OQKV01000709-OQKV01000709.1-human-gut-metagenome-genome-assembly--contig:-NODE-709-length-11410-cov-3.077816_pt1 | contig 11410 bp, 13 predicted proteins | sample MGYA00242655_ERZ504811 | MGnify/ENA primary metagenome ERZ504811 (study PRJEB26092, sample SAMD00036406) | human gut metagenome | host: Homo sapiens | study: EMG produced TPA metagenomics assembly of...
GATATTGCCTGGGAATAACTCTGTCTTGGTATTATAGCGGTTTACAACTCCATTATAATATCTTCTGGAACCTGCGATCTCTTCTTCTAATCTCTGAAGCTGATCCTGCAATTTATTAAAGTTCTCATTAGCTTTTAATTCTGGATAGCTTTCAGACACTGCAAATAAAGACTTCAGTGCTCCTGACAGTACATTTTCCTGTTTGATCTTATCATCGATATTCGTTGCTGTCATCGCCTGATTTCTTGCGGCTACGACTTTCTCTAATGTCTCTGATTCGTGTTTCGCATAACCTTTGACGGTTTCTACATAGTTTGGAATCAAGTCATAACGCTTCTTTAATGACACATCGATTGCTGAAAATGCCTCTTCTGTCTTATTTCTTAATGTTACAAATCCATTGTAGGAACTGATCAGCCATATCACAATGACAAGCACGATCACTCCGATTACGATCCCTGGTATCATGAGCTCTACCCCTTTCTTTGTTTGGTCAGTTTTCTTTATCATACGTTATTCGTACCAAAACTTCAACATTAAAATAAACTGATCAACTCTCCCATATATTTGTCATAATAATAGATATTATCGGACAGAAATTCTTCTTTGCTTAATTGCTGATCAGACTTCTCTAGTATATGCAATAGATCCTCTTCCTGATCTTCTCCGTCATCAAACAGTAATAACATTTCATGAATACTGGTTGGCAAGAGATACAAACTCTTGTTATATTTTCTAGAAATATCATCCAGAAAATCTTCATAACAAATAACAGCTGCTCCATATCTCTGTATTTTGTTTGACACCATAAATACCGGTCTGTCTTCGGTATGTCCTCGGAAATCTTTATATACAGGCTCAAATTTAGCAGGCAGAAGCTGTTTTGTATTCTTCTTTGCACTCTCCCATAAAAACTGATCCGACCATTGTTCTTTGTTTGCCTTTTTATGATCGATTCTTTGTATGCATCGATCATCCAGATCAAGAATATCAAAAACAATTGCCATATCTTCCAAGAGTAAATATGGTCTCTCACTCCACTCCTTATCCTTCTCATCAAAATGCATCAAATGATAGATAATACGCTCGTTTTCTCTCTGCATGACTCCTTCTTTCTCGTTTTTCTCATTTTCCTATCTATCATAACATTCAATGTTGCTGTCAGCAATATTTATAGTTGTCACTGTCACTGTTGGATAGTGGTTTTTCATAGCTCCTGGTAATACTATTTTTTATGGAGGTATTTTATGAAAATCGATTTAAAAGAATTAGGAAAACGCATCAAACTTACCCGAAAAGGGCAAGATCTGACACAGGAAATGCTTGCTGAAAAAGCTGGTGTCAGTCAGCATTATATCTATGAAATCGAAGCTGGACGCAAAGCCATGTCTATTCATAGTTTTGCTTCTCTTACTACTGCATTGGATGTATCTGCTGATTATCTTTTATTTGGTGATGGGCAAAGAATATTTGATGTTGATACCCCGGCTCATCACAATAATCAATTGATGGAAATTGCAGCTGAACTTAATCCATCACAGAGAGATCATGTGCTTGAGATTCTGGAAGTGATGGTTCCTTATATTAAAAATTGATTGATTGCAAAATACGATAGATTTTTCTAACGTAAAATAGTGCCAAGATTTTTATTGATCTTGACACTATTTTTATTTGATCTGATATTTATTTTTTGATTTTTACTTTTTTTACACTACTCCATGAAGAATAGTGTAAGAATTACTCGATGATCGTAGCAACTCTTCCCAATCCAACCGTACATTCATCATCACGAATGATAAAAGGTTCTTCTTCTGTTATCTTAATTGGTTGAATTAATTCAATTGTTATATCCAGTGTTTCCCCTGGCATAGCCATATCTATTTCTATTGGCAATTGAATCTCTCCTGTTACATCTGTCGTTTTGAAATAAAACTGCAGACGGTCATCATCAAAGTATCCTGTGTCTCGTCCACCTTCATTGATATCTAACATGTATACTTCTGCTGTAAACTTTGTATGTATAGAGGAAGCTTGATCTATTTCAGACTGTGAATCTGGAATATATTTATCCACCGCATCCATCAATTCCATGATCTTATCTCCCCATTCTCCATCTGGATCTTCAAGGGCTTTTAAAGCAGATCCATAGATAAACGGAATATCAGATCCAACAAATCCACACTGAAATAGTTGGTCACGAATCTCCATTTCTACCAATTCCAGCATTTCCATATCATCTACCATATCACATTTATTCATAAATACTACGATATGTTGCATTCCCATATGATGAGCAATCATGATCTGTTCTGCTGTTTGTGACATGATTCCATCTATTGCAGATACTACTAGGATAGCTCCATATTCAATGCTAGATGTCAAGCTTATATTTCTCTCTTCTCTTGTTGTAAGAGTTTTTTTAATTGCATCTGTTAAAGTCGTTTTTCCATGACCTCGATGTCCAATTATTCCTATCGTGCAATGAGTTTTTTTTCCTTCAAATGTTTCTTTCCCCATATTTATATCTCCCATCATCAGTTGTTTTTATTCTTCATAAATCATGACTTTACAGTCTTTCTTATAACAAGCAACACCATATTTAATGAAATTTCGCATTCCATCTTGCTTCAATTTAGCAATATAGTCTTTATCTTCAATCTGTTTTAAAGCCTGCTTGCACGCTGCATCCATATTTCCATCTTCGGCATACTTTAATTCAATGACGATTCCCGTTCGATTCTCCGGAGCCTCTATCAGAATATCACTGTATCCGATTCCTGATTCTGCATTTGATTTTATCAGCCAGCTTGACTTATATCCAAGAAGACCGAGTAAAATTCCATGATAAAAATTTTCTTTCTTCTCTTTTGCGATTGCTGTATCTCGTATACTGATCGTATTCCATAGATAATCTCCAAAAAGCTGTTCAATTTTTTCTGGTTTTTTCTCTATAAACGCATTACAAAATATTTCTAGTGTTTTTCCATCATTTTTTGAAACATCACTAAACCATTCTTTGATCTTTTTTGTAAATAGATTTCTTATCTCTGTATTTGGTATCGACAAAAGATATTTACCATTTTGAGTTCGTCCCTGTTGTGTTAGATATCCTGTTGTAAAAAGCACACTCCACAAATTTTCTATACTCTTATCCAACTCATTATAGGTAAGCTCCTCTGCAATTTCCTTTTCAATACACTCTCCACTGATCAAACGCTCAATCTCATTCTTTGTCTGAATATCTGCCTTATCTATAAATCTGCGAACAATTTCATTTCCGCTAGAATTAGACCAAAAATCTTCTGGTAATGCATCGGGATCTGCACATAGACTTTTACAATAACGAATCACATCCCATGGGCAATAGATATCTGTATTTCCGAAACGATAACCATCATACCACTCCCTAATCTGAAGGTAATGATCTGATAAATTATAATCGCTAAGAATCTTTTTCACTTCTGTATCGGTAAATCCAAAACATTCATCATACTGAACATTGAGAATAGATAAAACTTCAAAATTATTAAGTCCGGTGAAAATGCTTTCTTTCGAAATTCTAAGACATCCTGTCAAAACTGCAAATTGTAGAAAATCATTTGTTTTTAGTACTTGCCCCAAAAGACCTCTCATGAGTTCAACCATTTCATCATAATAGCCTTTCTGAAAAGCTTTATCTAGCGGAACATCATATTCATCAATAAGAATAATCGTCTTCTTCCCATAATGTTTGCACAAAAGTTCTGATAATAGTCTGATACTATCTGTTATATCATCAGCTTTTCCATCTAAAAGGCTCTGAAATTGCTTAATCTCTTCTTCTATTAATTTATCACTATTTTTTAGATAATGGTGTCTTCGTGCTTCATTTTTAATAATCGTTGTAATCCGAATAATCGCTTCTTCAAAAGTTAATCCATCGATTCCCTTCAATGACAGAAAGATTACTGGATATTTACCCATATATTCATCACATAATTCTTTATTTTTAGAAATATATAGGCCTTCAAAAAGTGATTTATCCATACCAATTTCAAAAAAAGTACGTAACATACTCATATTGAGTGTCTTTCCAAAACGACGTGGTCGTGTAAACAGATTTACTTTTCCCCAATTTTGTAAGAGCTGTTCAATTAATTTTGTCTTATCTATATAATAAAATCCTAGCTTGCGAATATCTTCAAAATTCTCAATTCCAACTGGCAGCTTTAATGTTTGATTCATTCGGATCCTCCTATTAATTTTGCCTTACGACCAATGTTTCCTTTTTATTATAACTTGTTTTATATTTACTCACAACAAAGAATCCATTATAGAGAGATTAAATGAAGCAAAAAACAGGAGAATTAAAATTCCCCTGTTTTTTCACACTCTGTCTTCTAACCACTGTAGTATCTTTGGATATTCAATTTTCTCATAATCACTGACATCTACTTCTATCGTATCTCCCAAATCAAATTCGCCATAACCTCTTTGCGTACATCTTTTATAAAATTCTGTATAATCTAAAAGGTTGTCCGCATTTTTACGTTCTATTTTACTATCTGATCTATGGTAACTTGTTAAAATATGCCCTAAATGTCTGGAATCATCCAAATCTCTTTGTTTTTTGTCTTTCAAATAAAACTTCAATCTGTCCAATAAGACGAATCGTACATACCTGATATCCATATTGTTTTGTCAACTTTTCCAATGTTGGTTTTTGTTTTAAGCTAAAAGGATAATCAGAAATCAAACTTTTCCCATGTAAAAAATCTTGTTCCATTTCATCATAGTATGTGTTCCATGCTCTCACAATTAATTCTTCTTTTTGTTCTAAAGTATCAAACCCATATTTATCCCAAAATTTTTCTTTTATATCATCTGGTGACAATAATCTTAATTCTGGAAAGTTTTTAATAATGATATTTGCCATATAACTTTTTCCAGTTCCTGGATATCCAGCTAAAAGAATCAATGTCTTTTTCATTAATCCATCCACTCTCCACCAACTAAATTAATAGATTGACCTGTTAAATAAGAAGAACAATCTGTCAGTAAAAAGATGGCTGCCTGAATCACATCTTGAAGATCTACCAATTTATGCATTGGAATGTTTTTCTTAAAATAAGGTAGTACTTCCTCTGGATCTAAATCACGTTTTTTCGCATATTCATATTTCAATCGATCCCACATTTCCGTATGTACAATTCCTGGACAAATAGAATTTACACGAATATTCTTGTCCGCAAATTCTTTTGCGATAGACTGTGTTAATCCCTGTACTCCAAATTTACTTGCACAATAGATTGTCTGCCATGAGCTCGCTTTTTTTTCCTGACAGAGAAGACATATTAAGGATTGTTCCTCCACCATTTTTTAACATTTTATCAATTGCTACCTGACAACATAAAAATGTTCCTTTTAAATTAACATTCATCGTAAGATCCCAAAGTTCTTCATCACAATCAAGAAATGGTAACATCTTTGAAACTCCTGCAGAATTTACCCAAGATGTGATTGGTCCAAATTTTTCTTCTACATCTGAAGCTGCCGTCTCAATCTGTGTTTTGTTTGTGATATCTGTCTTATAAAATATTGCAACACCACCTGCTGCCTCAATTTCTTTTATAACTTCCTGCGCTTTTTCTTCATTCATATCAAGAATCGCTACTTTGGCTTCTCTTGCTGAAAAGTCTTTTGCCATTGCTGCTCCCATTCCACTTGCTGCTCCTGTAATGACAATAACCTTTCCTGTTAATTTTTCTGTATTCATATGATCACTCCTTATTTTAAATAGCTACTGATATCTACTGGTTTGTTGTTTGGCATTACCTGAATAAAAACATTGACATTTTTACCTAATAATGCTCTGAACTGATCATTTTCTTCTGAACTAGTAGAGATATTTTTGTATAATACACTTCTATCATTTCCAGCTCCCATTCCTCCAACATCAACTTCTTCAATGTTGATTCCATGGTCTACCAGATAATTTAATACTTCCGGTCCTTTCACAAGAAGTATCGTTGGTTCATCTAATCCTTGTGAAAAGAATGTGACACCATCTTCTTTGTTGAAGATTCCGATGGCAATTTCTTCTGGAATTGCCATCTCTAAAACTTCGATCATGTAATCATCTTCTGCTACAAGATCATCTACGATCACCACCTGTGTTGCTTTTTTATTTTTGATCCATGCTGTCATTACCTGTCCATGAATCAAACGATCATCAATCCTTGTTAATACTAAGTTTTCCACGACGCTTTGTTTCTCCTTTCTCAAATAAAGTTCCTTGAATTCCATGATAATCCGGATTTGTTGCAATCTCAATTAAGTCTTTTAGTGTACTGCTTTCAGTTCTTTCGGAGGCAACTGCAACCAGCATTGGCATATTCATTCCTGATACCAGACCGATCTTATGTGTTTTTGACATATATGCTGCACTCTGAAATGGTGTTCCAAAAACAATATCTGCTAAGATCAGTGTTCCTTCTGAATTCTCATTTTCTAAAATTATCTGATCTTGTTTTTCCCTATATGTATCTGCTGTCATTCCAGGATACAACGCTAATGTTTTGATTCCATAATCGTCTCCTGTTACCATGATCAGTGATTTTAATAGTCCCTCACAAAACTCTCCATGACTGATCAAAATTATGTTTACCATATTTATTGCCTCCTATTTTTGCATTATCTCCTTTTTATTATCCTACATATCCTAAAATTCCTGTATAGTATCCAATGATACCAACAACAAAGATCGCTACGATGATCCATAATGTATTTACTTTCTTTCGAAGCATCCACCATACAAGCATTGTAATTCCAAGTGGGATTAATCCCGGTGCTAATGAATTTAAAACTGTCTGGATTTTTGTAACTCCCTCACCAACTTTAATTGCTAATGGTGTATCTACTGCTACACGAGTTGCTGCCATAGAACCTACTACCATTAATCCAACAATACTGAAAGAATTAATAATTTTATCTACTGTTCCATCTTTTAAAATCTTTAACAGTGAAGTTTTTCCTTGTTTATATCCTGTCATAAACATAAAATATCCACATGCAAAAATCAATACTTCAAATACAACTGTCGCGAAAATTGGTCCAAGATAACTTCCATCTAATGCCATTGAGCATCCAATTCCAAATAAGATTGGGAAAAGGATTCCCTGCATTACTGTATCTCCAATACCTGCTACTGGTCCCATCAATCCTGTTCTTACTGAGTTGATATCTTTTGCTGTAACATTTTCTCCGTTCGCTCTTGCCTCTTCCATTGAACATGTAATACCATTAATGATCGGTCCAATTGTAAATACTTCTGAATTATAAAATACAAGGTATTTCTTTAATTCTGCTACCTGATCTTCTACTTTGTCATATAATGCTCTGATCGGTGTGATCATTAAGTTCGCAATTCCTAGTGCCTGTAATCTTTCATAATTGTAACATGCTTCTGTACTTGTAGTTAAAAGCCAAGTCTTGATCAATGTTTTCTTTGATAATTTCTTTTTCGGTCCATCAATTGTTTTTGTAATTTCCTCAGCTTCTTCTGTACTCTGACCTACCTCTTTTACTTCTACTTTCTTATTTACAGACAAACGTCTAACTTTCTTCTTTTCTCCCTGCTGCGCTGTTGTAGTTTTCTTATCATTAAAATATAAAATGATCGCTATAACCGCTGCAAAGATTGAAACTGCTGTCAAATCAAGTTTGCTATATTCTGTCAAGAAAAATCCTGCGAAAAACCATGGCATTAATGTTTTTTTACCAAGATAATTTAATAACATTGCAATACCTAAGGCAGGCATGATTCCTCCAACAACCTCTAATGCATTGATGATGCTTCCTGGAATCGCGTTTAACATAGACTGTGACCAATCACTTCCAAACATGATCATTGCAAAAACTGGTACTCCATATAAGAGTAATGCCATACAAAATGATGGCAGGTAGTTCATGATCCTTACACCTTTAATGTTTCCTTTTTCCAATAACTTGTCTGCTTGATGAATCCATGCTGCATTTACTGTCATATATACCTGATTTAATAATAATCCAAGCATACTAAATGGGATAGCAAATGTTACAGCCATTTTAGGGTCTGCTCCAGACATGATCGTAAGTGCTGTACCAAAAATTCCAGCTACGATCGTATTACTTGGCATGGTACCTCCTGCTGAGATCCATCCAAGATATATTAACTGAATGGTCGCTCCTGCGATCATACCAGTCATAGGTTCTCCCATAAATACACCAACCAATGTACCAGTTGTTAATGGATAAACTAAACATTTTGTGATTGGTCCAAAGAACCACCATTGTCCACATGTTGCTAATAAACCTACTAAAATTGCAGATATAACCATATATTATCCTCCTTAATGTTTCCCACTAAGAGAAACCATTACTTTTCCTTTCCTTGAGTACTTCTTTGTTTTGAGTTCTTCCCCCATCTCCTCTAATGATAATCTTGCACTAATGATTTTCTTTGTATCGATTACTCCACTTTCAAGCAATGAAATTGCTTTTCTGCTCGTATGTGGATTTAAATAAGATGTATAAATGCTCAATTCTTTTGTATATGCTTCAAATTGATTAAATGATACATTTTCTTCTGGATCACCTAATCCAAATAACAACACCTTTGCTCGTTTTCCCGCAATATGAATCGCCTGTTCCATTGTATTTTTTAAGCCTATACACTCTATCACATAATCGACATTTAATTTGTCAGCAATTTCTTCTATCTCTTGATCTGTACATGCCTTCGTTGCACCCAATTCTATTGCTAACTCTTGTTTATTCTCTTCTCGTTCAACAACGATCAGATTTTTTGGAGCTGTTAATTTTAGCAGTTGTAACATTAAACTTCCAATAGATCCCATACCATACATAACAATGTTAGAACCACTTTCTATATTCAGAAGATCCATCCCATGTAATACACATGATAAAGGTTCTGTAAATGCTGCATCTTCTAAATCCAGAGAATGATCAATTTTATATACATTTTCTTCTGGCGGATAAACATATTCTGCAAAACCTTTTGCTACACCATGTCTATGAATACAGAAATTTTGATATCCTTTTTTACACCACTCGCACCTTCCACAGCCCCAGCTTGGATCACAAGCTACCCTGTCTCCAGGTTTAAAATTTTCACAATTTTCTCCGACTTCTGTGACAATTCCTGAACATTCATGTCCTAAAATAATTGGAGGTACGACAACACTCGCTCCATTTTTTCCTTCAAACTTATGAATATCTGTTCCACAAAGTCCACACCACGCAACTTCAATCTTTACTTCATGATCTACTGGCTTGCGGTCTTTTATTTCTTTCACTTCATAAGTATGATTTCCTAGATAAAATCCAGCTTTCATTGTTGCCCTCCTTATTATTTTATATTTTTAAATAAGTTAATCTTTCGTTCAACAATTTCATCTATCGTATTTAAACATGGAACAACATTTTCTCTGTTTGAAATATTTTCTTTATTTTTATCATAACATTCCTTTGCTTTTTTGTTCCATCCAACAAGAAGTTCTGTTCCTACATTAAATTTACGAATTCCTAAATTAATGACTTTCTTAACGTCTTCTTCTTTGACTCCAGTACCCCCATGAATGACAAGTGGAATATCAATAACTTCTTTAATTTCTTTCAGTCTTTCAAAATTAATATTTGTTTTTGATTTATATTGTCCATGATTTGTACCAATTGCTACTGCTAATGCATCTATTCCTGTCTGTTTCACAAATTCTACAGCATCTTGTGGATCTGTATAACAAACATCTTTTTGATCAACAACAACTCCATCTTCTGTTCCACCAACAGTTCCTAATTCAGCTTCTACACTAACACCATTTTTCTTTGCATACTCAACCACTCTTCTTGTTCCAAGAATGTTATCTTTTAGTGGCAAGGATGATCCATCAAACATAACAGAACTATATCCGGCATCAATTGCTTTTCTAATCTCATCATAGTCTTTTGCATGATCTAGATGAAGAACTACATCAATTCCATATTGTTCTGCCATAGATTTGCAGACACTGACCAAATTTTTATGTCCAATATAATTTGCTGTTCCGCAACTTGTCTGAATGATCACGGGTGTTCTCTGATTAACTGCTGCCTTAATAATTGATGGTAACATTTCTAAATTATGTGTATTAAATGCTCCAATAGCCATATTAAGATCTTCTGCTTCCTTGAGTACTTCCTTTAATGTTGTATACATATTTCCTCCTTATTCTTTTTCATTGACTTTTCTTATCACGTTGTCACATCAAGTTATTCATGGCCATTGAATTTCTCATTTGTTTTACCTGATGTAGTTATTTTAATCAATTTTGAAAAAAAATAAATAGATTTTGACCGAAAACACTTTCATCCTTAAGCCTTCATGAAATTAATTATGAAACGATTTTCATCCATACATTGAAATTATTTTCGTGTACATGGTACAATTATTATAAATATTTAAACTCACTATTTATGGAGGTCCTATCATGATTTTTCAAATTGATAAAACTATATATGAACAGTTATCAGAAACCGAACGATATATTGTTGATTTTATTAGCCAAAATGAAGACAAAATTTCTTATCTGTCCATTACAAATATTGCCGATAAAACATTTTCATCCCCAGCCACAGTATCTAGAACAATTCAAAAAATGTGGTTTTAAGGGAATCGCAGAATTGCGTTATCTAATTTCAAAAGAGGATAAGGATAAAAGTAAAAATGTATCTCCTTATGCCATCAATAAATTATTAGATAAGGTCTATCAGGAATCTACACAAACAATTGAAAATATTCCAATCCCTGCAATTTTAAAAGCCATAGATCATATTAATAATGCTGAAAAAATTTTCATCTATGCCCGAGGTTTTACAGCGATGTTTGCAGAACATTTTCAGATGTATCTCCAATTAATGGGATATAATGCTGTCGTTGTCAAAGACGTAAAATGGATGGAACAAACAAAAAATTTAGTTACTTCTGCAGACACTGTGTTTGTCTTATCTGTGAGAAATACGACTCCAGAACTTGCTCAATCTCTCCGTGTCGCTCGTCACATTGGTGCAAGAACTGTTGTATGTTGCTGCAAATCTATGACTGAATTAGAAAAATATGCAGATGTTGTTTTAATTGGACATTCCAATGTTATCATGGAGGAAAAGGGTCTTACTGTGTATTCTCATCTTCCTCTATTGATCATTACAGAAACCATTATTAATTATCTTAGTACAGATGCTGAAGCTTTGTAAAATTCCATTTTCTTATCAAAAAAAGGGATACAAAAGGTCTAAGCCTTCTGTATTCTTCCTAATTATCTTATTTCGCTGTAACGACAAAACTTTATATTGTACTTCAAATTTCTTTTCTTTAATCTTTCTTTGTCTTCTTCTG
>ENA-OQKV01000710-OQKV01000710.1-human-gut-metagenome-genome-assembly--contig:-NODE-710-length-11408-cov-3.412641_pt1 | contig 11408 bp, 10 predicted proteins | sample MGYA00242655_ERZ504811 | MGnify/ENA primary metagenome ERZ504811 (study PRJEB26092, sample SAMD00036406) | human gut metagenome | host: Homo sapiens | study: EMG produced TPA metagenomics assembly of...
ATACTTCTGTATGGATCGGATGGACCGAAACTACTGATTATACAATAAAAGAAGAAACTATACCAGGAAAGGAGCCGAGAAGGAAGCTGTGCGAAGATTTCATCAATATGAAAGAAGCTGCTTCAAAATGGCATTAAGATCAGTGAAAATCATATTACTACTAAGCTGACAGAATCTCTGTGCATTACCGTAGGAACCCTGCTCATCGTCGAACAGACAGGTGAAAAAAGCCGGATAACATAAAATTCCATAAAAATTTGTATTTAAAAAGTTGCAGGGAGGTGTTACAATGGATGCATCTGGTTTTAACCGGACTTTGATTATCGTCCATAAACGAGGCAATAATCCATTATTAACTTATCAACAGGAAAGGACATCACAGGATGGCTGGCAATATTATTGAATTACACACAGAAGTCCCCGCAGAACTGGAAGCAAATGTATTTGGCCAGTTTGATGAGCATCTTAAGCTGATTGAGAGAACACTGAATGTGACAGTGATCTCCAGAGACGGAATCCTTAAGATACTTGGCAATGAACAGAATGCGGCTTCTGCGAAGAAACTGATAGAAGAACTGACAGTACTTGCAAAAAGAGGCAACACGATCACGAAACAGAATGTCAATTATGCTCTTTCTCTGGCAATGGAGCAGAGAAACGAAGTTCTCACAGAAATAGACAAAGATTTTATCTGTAACACCATACAGGGCAGACCTATCAAGCCCAAAACACTGGGGCAGAAGGAATATGTAGAACAGATACGCAAAAAAATGATCGTGTTCGGTGTAGGTCCTGCCGGTACCGGCAAAACCTATCTGGCGATGGCAATGGCTGTCACAGCCTTCCGAAATGAGGAGGTCAGCAGGATCATCCTGACACGTCCTGCTATTGAGGCCGGTGAGAAGCTGGGATTTCTTCCGGGAGATCTGCAGAGCAAGGTAGATCCTTATCTGAGGCCACTCTATGATGCACTGTACCAGATCATGGGAGCAGACAGCTTTGCGAAAAATATGGAGCGCGGCCTGATCGAGGTTGCACCGCTTGCATATATGCGCGGACGTACACTGGATAATGCATTTATCATTCTCGATGAAGCACAGAATACTACTCCGGCACAGATGAAGATGTTCCTGACACGTATCGGATTTGGTTCCAAGGTTATCATCACCGGAGATGCCTCACAGAAAGATCTTCCAAGAGATACTACATCCGGACTTGACGTGGCAATGAAAGTACTGAAAAAAATAGATGACATTGGCTTCTGCCAGCTTACCAGCAAGGATGTTGTCCGTCATCCTCTGGTACAGCAGATCGTACAGGCTTATGATGCCTATGAGAAGAAACAAAAACCTGAAAGACCGGCAAGACGCAGAAACGGGGTAAATGAACGATGAACATGCAGATTGATTATGAGACAGAGCGTGAACTGGGGATCGACTATGAGACACTGGCAGTAAAGGTAGCTGACAAGGTTCTTGAAATGGAAAAATGTCCCTATGATGCACAGGTGAATCTTGTACTTACAGATAACGAAGAGATTGAGAGAGTTAATACTGAGTTTCGCGATATCGCAAGACCTACGGATGTTTTATCCTTCCCTATGATTCCTTTTGAGACACCGGCAGGATATGCTATTGTGGAGGAAGATGAATCTTACTTTGATCTGGATACAGACGAACTTCTTCTTGGAGATATCATGATCTCAGTTGACAAGGTATTTGCGCAGGCAGAGGAATACGGACACAGTGTGACAAGAGAATTCTGTTTTCTGGTTGCACACAGTATGCTGCATCTGCTGGGATATGACCATATGACTCCCGGGGAAGCGGCAGTCATGGAGGCAAAACAGGCGAAAGCCCTGGAGGAGCTTGGGATTACACGCTGATCTTCAAATTCTGTTATTGCAGGCAATTTCTGATGGATTTTGTCTCGTAACTGTAAAGACACTGAACAGTTAACAAAAATATATTTATATGGAGTAACAAAAGATGAATTACCGGGAACGACTTAAAGATAAAAAACGTATTGTAATTAAGATCGGTTCTTCTTCCCTGACTCATTCGGAGACAGGAAGACTGAACCTTCGCAAACTGGAAGTGCTGGCAAGAGAGCTCAGTGACCTTCGCAATCAGGGAAAAGATGTCATACTGGTTTCTTCAGGAGCTATAGCAACAGGTGTGGCAGCTCTTGGAATGCATGAGAAACCCACAGAACTGAAAGGAAAACAGGCATGTGCAGCAGTAGGACAGGCCAGACTGATGATGATTTATCAGAAACTTTTTTCTGAATATAATCAGCTTTCCGCTCAGATTCTTATGACCAAAAATACTATGGTTAATAATGTTAACCGAAAGAATGCTCAGAATACTTTCGATGAACTGCTCAGTCTGGGAGTGATTCCCATTGTAAACGAGAATGACTCCATTTCCACCTATGAGCTTCAGAATCTGGAGAAATTCGGAGATAATGATACATTGTCTGCAATGGTTGCCGCACTTGTACGGGCAGATCTGCTGATCCTGTTATCAGATATTGATGGTCTTTTTACAGATGATCCCAATACTAATCCTGATGCAAAATTCATTGATGTGGTAGAAAATCTGGATGATGATCTGCTTAACATGGGAAAAGGTACTTCCGGAAGTAAGGTCGGAACCGGCGGAATGGCTACTAAGCTGACAGCAGCACAGATCGCTTCTGCAGCAGGCGTAGATATGGTGATCGCAAACGGAGCCGATTTCCATATTATCCATAAGATCACAGAGGGACGCAGGTACGGTACGCTGTTTGTAAGCCAGTCCAAGGAAGAAGTTTATCTGATCGATATTATTGACAGACTGTTATAATACCGGAAATTTACCGGTGCCAAATGACATTCACAGAGTAAATGGCAGTGTTTACAGACAGACTGCCGCAGACAAAAAACAGGAGGAAGAACTATGGAAGTTGAGAAAATCGACCGTATTAATGCACTTGCACATAAAGCCAAAAGTGTGGGGCTTACTGAAGAAGAGAAAAAAGAAAGAGAACTGCTGCGCAAGGAATATATTGCATCTGTCCGCATGAACCTTCGCGCTCAGTTGGACAATGTGGATGTTCAGCAGGAAGACGGAACAATCATTAATCTGGGTGAAAAATATGGAATCAAAAAAAGACATTAGAAAGAAGATTTTCGCAGAAAGAAAGCTGCACACAGATGAACAGATAGAGGCAATGAGCCGCACGATCACTGACAAAGTGACCGCACTTCCTGCATTTAAGAATGCGGACCGCATTCTGGTATATGCAGATTACAACCATGAAGTTGTCACAGAGTATCTTATAAAAGAAGCATGGAAGGCCGGCAAGGAGGTTGCAGTTCCCAAGGTTGTGGGAAAGGATATGGTATTTTATAAGCTGACAGACTTTGCCCGGCTGGAACCCGGATATTTTGGGATTCCTGAGCCTGTATCGGGGGAGATCGTCAACTGGTCAAAGGCTCTTATGATCATGCCGGGAGTGGCTTTTGACAGAGCAAATCACAGAGTCGGATACGGTGGTGGCTTCTATGACCGTTATCTTGAGAAACATCCGCAGCTTGAAAGAGTTGCCATTGCATTTTCTTTTCAGATGTTGCCGGAGGTTCCCACAGAACCTACTGATATCTGTCCGCAGATCATAGTAACAGAAGAGGAGATATGCTATCTTACTGACTGAAAGGGGACCTGAACATGAATGAAATGCTGAACCGCCTTGGCATGAATGCGAAGGCAGCTGAAACAGAAATGAGAAATCTTTCTACAAACAAAAAGAATGAAGTACTTCTTGCAGTAGCAGACAAACTGGTAAAGGATGCACAGACTCTGATCAATGCCAACAGGCTGGATGTGGAAACCGGAAAAAGGAATCATATGCCTGAGGGGCTGATCGACAGGCTTCTTCTCACAGAGAGCAGGATTGAAGGAATAGCAGAGGGTCTGCGCCAGGTAGCAGCCCTGGATGATCCTGTCGGGGAAGTAACCGGGATGAAAAAACGCCCAAACGGACTACTGATCGGGCAGAAGAGAGTACCTCTTGGCGTGATCGGAATTATCTATGAAGCAAGACCGAATGTAACTGCGGATGCATTTGCACTCTGCTTTAAGACCGGTAATGTAGTAATCCTGAAGGGTGGAAGTGATGCGATCCATTCCAACGAGGCCATTGTAAACTGTATCAGGGAAACTTTGAACGAACAGGGCGTGACAGAGGATGCGATCCAGCTGATTTCTGATACATCCAGAGAGACAGCAGCAGAATTCATGAAGATGAACCAGTATGTGGATGTACTCATCCCGCGAGGCGGCAGAGGCCTGATCAAAGCCGTAGTGGAGCAGAGCACCATCCCTGTGATTGAGACCGGTACTGGAAACTGCCATATTTATGTGGATGAAACCGCAGACCTTGAGATGGCAGCAGACATTATCATGAATGCCAAGACTCAGAGAGTAGGCGTCTGCAATGCCTGCGAATCTGTTCTTGTACATAAAGATGTAAAGGATGCCCTGCTTCCAGTCCTAGCAAAGCGTCTGCAGGAGAAACATGTGGAAATCCGCGCAGATGAAGCGGCTTATGCGTTGATCCCGGGAGCTGTACACGCAACAGAAGAAGACTGGGGCAAAGAATATCTGGATTATATTCTTTCTATTAAAGTGGTTTCTTCTGTGGAAGAGGCGATTGCTCACATCAATAAATATAATACGAAACATTCAGAGGCAATTATTACCAATAATTATGAACATGCACAGAAGTTTCTGGATGAGGTGGATGCTGCGGCAGTTTATGTCAATGCCTCCACACGTTTTACAGATGGATTTGAATTCGGTTTCGGGGCAGAGATCGGTATCAGCACACAGAAGCTTCATGCGAGGGGACCTATGGGACTTCTGGCTCTGACCACAACGAAATATATCATCTATGGAAACGGACAGGTACGCCCATAGACAGCACATTGATTTTTTCTGAGAGATGTGCTATACTTCAATTCAGATTTGGGATTACTGACTGCTTCGTGGGGAATAAGAAATCGGATGGTGTCAGTAGTGATTTTAACTAAAACTCATCTATGGGAGGACATACAATGAGAAAAAAACAACTTTTTGCATTATTAATGGCAGGTGCCCTGTCTGTAGGAATGGCACCGACAGCCACATTTGCAGCAGATACTGCTGCTGAGACATCAGCCGAAGGCGAACTGGAAGGTGAACTTGACTCTGCAGATACAGAAGAACCTTCTGAAGATCCGGCTGAAACTCCTGAGGAACCAGCCGAAACACCGGAAGATCCGGCTGAAACTCCTGCCGAAACAACAGCTGATCCTACAGAGGCACCGGCTGCTGAAGAAACTGATGAGCAGGCTGCTGAGGCAGGATCTGCGATTGTGATTGGCGGAGATTCCTTTACTTCTCTGGAAGAAGCGTTCGCAGCAGTACCGGACTGTGAGGATATGATAAATGGTGAGCCTACTTATGTAAAATTAAAAGGAACCATTGAAGTCAACAACACAATAAATGTCCCTGAAAAAAAGAATATCATGCTGGTTGCTGCTGAAGATAATACTACGATCAAACGTGCAGCAGGCTTTACTGAGAGTATGTTTACTGTTAATGGTGGTAATCTTCAGATGGCAGGCGGTTCTGTAACTGATTCAGATGGAAATGCTATCGGTTCAGGCAGTTTAACTGTTGAGGGTACAGGCGATGGCGTTACCGGTTCGATTGTAGAAGTAGTAAGCGGTAATTATGCATTGATTGACGGTACAACTCTGACAGGAAATACCACAACCGGAAATGGCGGTGCGATCAACAATGCTGCCGGTGCAAATGTATATCTCCTGGGTGGTACTATCACAGCAAACTCCGCAGCAGCAGGCGGTGCGATTTACAGTGAGGGAACTGTCAATATTCGTGGAACTGTAAGTGTTACAGGAAATACGGTTACAAATTCTTTTGAAGCTGCAAGTAACCTTGTGCTTGCCAAAGACGGTGTGATCAATGTAAGCGGTGCTGTTACAGGTTCTGCCATTGGTGTTGCTGTTCAGGAGGCTAACGCCGGCAAAACAGTAGTAAAGCTGGGTGACGCTGTTACTGATGTGAAACTGGCGGATGTTCTTTCTCAGATTACATATGAGGGAGATTCCAGCCTTAAAATCGGAGAAGACGGAACTTTAGTCAGTGCAACAGAACAATCCCCTACACCAACTCCTGCAGAAGAAAAACTGAAAGTAACAGGAAAAGAATGCAAATGGTCCGGAAGTGATACTGTTAAAATTAAGTTCCAGTCAAATGTCAAAGGTACTTATTATATTGACTGGGTAAAACGTGGTGAGAAAGCACCAACAATCGATACTTCCAGAGTAGGCGCGCCTATTGAGGCTGATACAAATGTAACAGCAAAAGTTACTGATCTTCCTGACTATGATGTTGATATTTATGTATGTGTGATCAGTGATAAGGATAAGAGCAATTATGGTTCTGTATTGTTCCAGCCGGTTTCAAAAGAACGTCCTGTTACACCTACACCATCTCATACTCCGGTAGTACCCGATGTAAAAGAGAGTGTTGTACAGGGATTTGAGAAAGCACTTGTGTTCTATCCCAGAACTTTTTATGACTTCAAGGTAATTGGTGCGGGTACACAGAATAATAATCCAGGAGAGGGAGATGTAAGATGGGTTCCTTCAGGATGGAGTATGTCTTCCAATCCATCTTCATGGAATCCATCATGGAAGATTGGTGCAAAGGATGGTATTTATACAGATACAGAGAAAACATATACCATCTATATTAAATATAATAAACAGGTATACAGTGGAAATGACTGGCAGGAAACAGATGCTTCCGAAGTTCTGTCCTATCAGTTCAAGGCAGCTCCTCTGACACAGGCCACTACCACACCAGGTGCAAACGGACAAACGGAGGCGGAACAGGATCCGGCGACGGAACTACAGATGGAGGAACTACAGATGTAACTCCTACCACCTATGCAGATGGAACAAACGGACAGCGAAATCAGCAGTATCCACAGGTGATGAATCACCGATCGGAACTATGCTGGCTCTTGCTGCAGCTTCTGTTCTTGCAGGTGGTTACGTACTGATAAGAAGACGTAAAAAAGAAATGTAAATATAATCCAATTATTTTTAAGAGACAGGTCTTATGGCCTGTCTCTTTTCATATATATAATAATAAGGCAGCCATTCAGCCGTCCATACAGGTCAGAATCCGGAATCTGATCCAGGTTGCTGAACATTTGCCAAAAAGGAGGAAAGAATGTATGTCAACAGAACGGATGGGAACTTATGAAAAAATATACTTCGCATTGTGGGAACTCGGACAGAGATATGGAAATTTTGTCCAGTTCAGAGTGATCGGAAGAAGTCATGATGACAGAATGATTCCCATGCTTGAGATTGGAAAGGGTGATACCTGTATTATCTGTCTGAGCGGAGTGGAAAGCGGAGACAGAAATCTCCCGGAATATCTTTTGTCCATTGCAAAAGATTACTGCAGATCCTATGAAAACAACTGGACCATCGGAGAAAGTTATGAAGTTCGTAAACTTCTGGATAAGGTTCGTATCTGTATGATCCCCATGCTGAATCCTGACAGCTATGAGATATGTGAATACGGATATGGTGCCATACATAATCCCATCCACAGACAGATGCTGAAAATGCAGGACAGGCCTGTGGAAGAGTATGAATGTAATGCCAGGGGAATTGATCTGCGCAGAAATTTTCCGACTAATTATTATCAGCGGAAAAGAGTGAATCAGGAGCCTGCCAGTGAGAATGAGACTCGTGCCCTGATCAGCATTTTTCAGGAATATTCAAGCCTTGGCCTGCTTACATTCAGTTATTCCAGAGGGAAGATTGTTTACTGCAGACAGGAGAAAGGCTTTGCCTACAATCAGAAAAATCACAGACTGGCAAGACATTTACAGAAATGTTCCGGCTATCGTCTGGAAAAAGGGATTGCAGGTGGTGCGAGAGTCAAAAAAGCCGGAGCAAAACCTGAGATGGGATCTCCGGAACAGTTTTATGCGGAAGTAATCCGTCAGCCCTCTCTGGCAATTGAGATTCCGGAATACCGCAAGGACGATATGGAAGAACTGCGTCTGATTCCACTTGAATATCTTTATTCTCTAAACAGTGGCATATTGGCAAACGCATAAATCCGTCACACAGTCAAAGAAAAACAGTCTCTGAAAATAAAAAGTAATAAAAACATGTAAAAACAGAGATTAGCGTTTGACATAAAGCCATAGATTCTGTATGATAAAAAGAGTGCCCCGAAATGTTGTAAACAGAAAGATGAGGAATCAATAGTGAATAATAATACACAGGAAAGTAAAATACAGTTAGAATATATCAATAAATGTACAGAGCTTGTGAAGGAAAAATATGAAAAGGCGCCAGCTTTCTTTATCCAGAATGCAGGCTGCCAGATGAATTCCCTGCAGACGGATACAGTGGCCGGTATCGTGAAACGTATGGGCTATACAGAAGTATCCAGAGAAGAAGATGCAGATGTTGTCATCTATAACACCTGCACAGTCCGGGAGAATGCAAACCTGAAGATTTACGGTCATCTTGGCCATCTGAAAAGTATTAAGAAAAAGAATCCTGAACTGAAGATTATATTGTTTGGCTGCATGATGCAGGAGCCGGAAGTAATTGAGAAGATCCACAAAGAATATTCTTTTGTTGATCTGGTTTTCGGTACCCATAACTTCCATAAGTTTCCGGAGCTTTTCTACAGAAGCTTAAATACGGAGGGACAGATCATTGATGTCTGGAAGGAATCTGATGAAATCGTGGAGGGTATGCCTGCTGACCGTAAATATTCCTTTAAAACGGGTGTCAATATTATGTTTGGCTGCAATAATTTCTGCAGTTACTGTATTGTACCATATGTAAGAGGAAGAGAGAAGAGTCGCGAACCGGAGGCAATCATAGAAGAGATCAAGGGTCTGGTGGCTGACGGTGTGACAGAAGTTATGCTTCTGGGACAGAACGTTAATTCCTATGGAAAGACACTGGAACATCCGGTTACTTTTGCACAGCTTCTGAAACAGGTGGAAGCAATTGAAGGATTAAAGAGAATCCGTTTTATGACTTCCCATCCGAAGGATCTGTCTGATGAACTGATCCGGACAATGGCAGAGAGCAAAAAAGTGTGCCATCACCTTCACCTTCCCATGCAGTCCGGAAGCAGCCGAATCTTAAAGATCATGAACCGCCGTTATGACAAAGAAAAGTATCTGGAGCTTGTAGACAAGATCCGTAATGCCGTACCGGATATTTCCCTTACTACAGATATCATTGTAGGTTTTCCGGGAGAAACGGAAGAGGATTTCCAGGATACTCTGGACGTTGTGGAAAAATGCAATTTTGATTCTGCGTTTACCTTTATTTATTCCAAAAGAAGCGGCACACCTGCTGCCAAAATGGAGAATCAGGTACCTGAGGATGTAGTAAAAGACCGTTTTGACCGTCTTCTGGCTCTGGTTCAGGAAAAAGGCCGAAAGGCTTCTTCCCGTTTCGAGGGAACTGTTCAGGAGATCCTTGTAGAGGAAGAAAGCAGAGAAAAAGGTATCTTTACAGGAAGAACAGAATATAACCTTCTGGTCCATTTCCCGGGATGTCAGGATCTGATCGGTAAATATGTAAAAGTAAAACTGGATACCTGCAAGGGATTCTATTATTTCGGAAGCCTTGCAGAATAAAAACATTGAAAAATACTAACTGTTTACAAACAGTAATATAAAGGACTTCTACAGAAGCCCATATCAATTTGGATATAAAGGGTGGAAGATAAAAGTGAAACAAAATAAATACGAAATAGATATGTGTAACGGAACCATCATGGACAAGCTGATTTCCTTTTCACTGCCGCTGATGCTGTCCGGAATCCTGCAGCTGATGTTTAATGCTGTGGATATCATAGTGGTGGGAAGATTTAGCGGAAGTCAGGCACTTGCAGCCGTAGGCTCAACCACAGCACTAATCAATGTGTTTACCAATCTGTTTATTGGTATCTCACTTGGTGCGAATGTACTTGCTGCCCGGTTCTATGCGGCAGGAAAAGACCGTGAAATGTCAGATACCGTTCATACGGCTGTAACTCTTGCGCTGGTAAGCGGTATCATCATGGCATTTGTGGGACTGATTTTTTCCAGATGGGCTCTGGAACTGATGGGTACCCCGGATGATGTGATCGGACAGTCTGCACTGTATATGAAAATCTATTTTCTGGGTATGCCGTTTTTTATGCTTTATAATTATGGAGCTGCCATTTTAAGAGCTGTGGGAGATACGAAACGTCCACTGATCTTTCTGGTTATTTCCGGTGTTGTAAATGCCGTACTGAATCTGCTCCTCGTGATCATGTTTCATATGGATGTGGCGGGCGTAGCCATTGCTACTGTGCTCTCCCAGTTAATTTCCTGCATTCTGGTACTCAGATGTCTGTGTACATCTAAAACCAGCTATCAGCTTCATTTTGGAAAATTAAGGATCAATATCATTTATTTAAAACAGATTTTCCAGGTTGGGATTCCGGCCGGGATCCAGAGCACAGTCATTAATCTGTCAAATGCTCTGCTTCAATCCTCGGTTAATTCCTTTGGATCGACTGCCATGGCAGGGTATACGGCGGCCAATAATATTTTCGGTTTTCTGTATGTGGCGGTGAACTCTGTCACACAGGCATGTATGAGCTTTACCAGTCAGAACTATGGTGTGCATAAATTTAAACGTATGGATAAGGTTCTGGTCGACTGTCTTATTATTTCCGTAGTTACCTCCTTTTCCCTTGGATGCGGTGCATATTTCTTCGGTTCTGAGATTCTTAAGATTTATACTGCCGATCCGGAAGTGATCCGCTGCGGACTGGAAATCCTGTCTTACACTACCGTACCTTATTTTCTCTGCGGGATTATGGATCTGTTTCCGGGTGCCCTGCGTGGAATGGGACATTCCGGCGTTCCAATGATCCTGTCAGTGATCGGAACAGTAGGAACCAGGATCGTATGGATCTTTGGAATATTCCCGCATCACAGATCACTGGCTGTTCTGTTTATTTCCTATCCTGCATCCTGGATGCTGACGATCATTATGCAGGTCATCTGTTTTTATTTTGTCAGAAGAAAAGTGCATAGAGTATAGGTCTTTGAGCTTTCGCGAAAAATAATTACCGGCAGAATATTACCGGCGGTTATTTTCTGTGAGAGCTCTTTTTTGTGTTACTGCTGCTTACTCTGTTCATAGTAGTTACTGTTCACTGGTAATATCCCGCGAAGCGTGTTTCTGGGAACGGAGTGAACAGTAACTCACAGTAATCTTTTTGTTTCCCATATGAAAAAACAGTATTGACAAATACCCCATA
>ENA-OQKV01000711-OQKV01000711.1-human-gut-metagenome-genome-assembly--contig:-NODE-711-length-11407-cov-5.875000_pt1 | contig 11407 bp, 7 predicted proteins | sample MGYA00242655_ERZ504811 | MGnify/ENA primary metagenome ERZ504811 (study PRJEB26092, sample SAMD00036406) | human gut metagenome | host: Homo sapiens | study: EMG produced TPA metagenomics assembly of...
AAGTATATTTTTTCTACGATTTCACCTCCACTTTCAAGAATATATGCTAAGGTCACTGTGACTGCTATGACAAAAATGATGCACCAGCTTCTCATAGTGCTCTTTTCATTGTCATGGCTTTTCTGTCTATCAGAGCCTAATTGCTTATTGCTGCAGGAATGTCGGTTTTTATTAAATGTAAATATAATTTTTCCCGTATTTTCAGCAAAATTCTCACATCTTAAAACCGCATAATAAAGGCTCATATTGAGTACTGAAAACAGCGTGAAAAACCACACCGACAGCATCAGTGCATCTGCCCTCTTGAAGAAGCTGCCTTTTATCTGCACATCACTCATCAGTACGACAGCCGGAAACTCTATTTCCGACAGTGAATATTTTCCAAAGTTTCCAAGCAATACTGCATACAATAAAAAAAGAATGCCTGCATATGTGAATATTGCTTTACTCACACTCCCTCGTATCTGTGAGGCAGTGCGTTCCCTTACAAACAGTATATTGAACACGGAAATGGATGCTGCAAACACATAGTATGCACCCGCAAATATATCCGCTATGCCAAAATCCACACCGACTCTGTCCTTAATCATCAGATAGTCAAATCTCACATCCGATATCGCAAACAAAAGCATAGCAGCAAGCGGTATCAGCACAAAGAAAAATACTACCTCGTATACCCTGGCCCGGCACTCCACTCCGCCACTTAGCGCATAAGCGCATACCGCCATTATCACAAGGAGTACAACTGTAAATGACTCATCCGGTATAAGGCTGTCACGTATCAGCTTTACAAATATCCATGCAAGAAATGCGGCCTGTGACATCTCGTATATCGCAATAATTAAATCATAAATTAATATTTTCGCATATTTTGTTTTATCAATGCTTCTGTCATATATTGTTTTCCTGCGTTCACGTACCTCGCTTACTATCCACATGAATAGCCATGCCATGAAAACTCCGAGTGCGATTGAGATAAAAGCATACTTTCCAAGCTTTGCCAGATTGTTTGGAAGCACCAGTGTGCCGACTCCAAGCAGATTAAAGACGTATAGCCTGTATAGCTGGCGTGGCGATATGCTTTCGTTTTGTGCAAATGTGTAGCTTGTGCTCATATTTTTAGTCATCCTTATTTCCTTTCAGCTTTCTGCACTCCTTTTCTCTTGCAAATACAGGCCGCCTCCATAGTCTGCGAAGCGGAAATCGTATGATACTGTCCTTTTCATCCTCGCCGCCTGTCATCTCGCTGCCCACAAATGGCATCATGTATGGGTAACCACAGCTTTTAAGCTTTGCGAGATGCAAAAGTATCACCATCAGACTTATTAAAAATCCAAAATATCCAAGCCATGCCGACATCATTATTACAGCGAATTTGAGTATCCTAAATGAAAATGCAAACTCCTCACTCGGTATGGCAAACGAACAGAGTGCGGTGAATGCAACGAGGATGACCACTATAGGGCTTACTAAATTTGCATCCACTGCTGCCTGTCCGATTATGAGGCCTCCGACTATGCCTATCGTGTTTCCCATTGCTCCGGGAAGTCTTATGCCGGCTTCACGAAGCAGCTCAAAGGACAGCTCCATCATTAGTACCTCTATGAGCTGCGGAAACGGGCAGCCGAGTCTGGCTTCATAAAACGCCAGTATGAGAGGTGTCGGCAGTATCTGTGTATGAAAATTTGTGACCGCCAGATAAAGCCCCGGCAATGTAAATGACATAAAGGCAGCCACGTACCTTATCAGCCTGGCAAAACTTGCCGCTATCGTTCTGTTATAGTAATCATCTGCGGTTTTTAAAAAATTGTTCATGGTGGTTGGCAATATTATCGCTATCGGTGAATTATCGCACAGCACCACCACCCGCCCTTCTAGGAGCGCATTTACCGCCACATCCGGCCGCTTTGTGGTCTGAAGCTGTGGAAACGGTGAATACCATTTTGCCTCAGCAAATTGTTCAAGAACTCCCGAATCCCCCACATGGTCTATTACATAGCTGTCCAGATTTCTTTCCACATCCTTTACAAGCCCCGGTTTTACGAGGTCTCTCACATATAGTATGTCCACATTGCTGTGTCCTCGAAGTCCCTTTTTCACCTCTTTACACTTTAAGCGTGTGCTCCTTAACCTGCGCCTGATAAGCGCTGTATTTATCTTTATGGAATCAGCAAAACCCTCATTGGAGCCTCTTATGACCTTTTCCGAATCAATCTCCTGAATTGACATGGCAGGATATCCCTTATCAGGAAGCTTGAAAGCATCCGGATAACCATCCACAAAAAAAATCACGTCTCCTGTCAGCATCATCTGGGCCGCCTCATTAACCGTGTGCAGATGTGCAAATTCAGATAGAGCTGCCTGATTTTTGTCAAGTACTTCCTTAACCTGATCCCGTTCTATCCCCTCAAGGTATGAGGTAAATCGTCCAAATGCACTGTTATTGATACCGGAGCCTTCACATGTCACCTCAATATAAGCAACAAAACACTTTATGGAGGCATCACGCCCCAGATACATCTCCTGCATCTTGATATCTGAGCAGTCAGAATATATCTGCCTGAAGCTTTTTATGTTCTCATCTATGTTTGTGGTCATCTTTAACTCTCCTATATACCCAATAAATCCCGTCAGATTTAAAATTCCTGATATAGTATGACCATACATTCCTACAAATATCCCTGATTACTTATTTTTTGCTATTATCTAAGCCACTAACTAAGCCACTAAAAAAGGCCGCCGTTCACACGTCAGTGCGGCCGGCAGCCCTTGGTTTTGTTATATTATTTTGTATTTTATTATCTTTGTCTGCTATAATCTTGTTATATTTCTGTTTTATTTCTTCTCTTCATCCTGCTTTTGTATCACAGCCTTCACAGCAACCGCCTGATTGGCCACATGCGTATGCATTTCTGTAGTCACAAGCTCCATATTTCTTGCCTCAAGCGCCCTGTAGATGGCATCATGCTCCTTCACAAGCATCGGATAATTCTTTGGGTCCTTCAAATACTCCACTCTGTAGCGGTACATCTGCTCACGGATATTGTTCATCATAGATACAAGCTTCGCATTGTTTGTTGCCTCATAGATAGCATCGTGAAACTTCACATCCTCCTCAGCTATCTTTTTCACATCTCCTGAATCCATGCTCCTCTTAAACTCGTCCTTTATGGTTTTTAGATTCGCAAGCTGCTCATCACTGATTTTCTTACAGGCTATTTTGGCTGCAAGCTCATCAAGAGCCTCTCTCACCTCAAGCACATCCTCCATATCCTTGAGAGTCATCTTGGCAACCTCTGCGCCCTTTCTCGGCATTGTGACTGCAAGCCCCTCCTGCTCAAGCATTCTGATTGCTTCACGTATAGGTGTACGGCTGACTCCAAGCTTTGACGCAAGCTGCAGCTCCATAAGTCTCTCTCCCGGCTTGAGCTCACCCTTTAAAATTGCCTCACGAAGTGTGTTAAACACCACATCACGCAGTGGCAGATATGCATCCATATTTAAAGTTAAATTATCAGTCATCAAACTTCTCCTATCTCTTGTATTATAATTCTCACATATAAGAAAAAAGTAACTATAAAGCACCCGCTGTGCTATCCGGATATCACGTTATTTGCGATTATTGTATACAGATGTCAGATACACCTGTCTGGCAAGATGTGAGCTTCTCATGGCTTTGTACGCTTTCTTTGCAGTATCTTCATCGTCAAACAGACCAAAAACCGTCGGACCACTACCGCTCATCATGGCTTCTACCGCGCCATTTGAAAGCATATGCTTCTTTATCTCGTCTATCACCGGATAGTTTGGTATGGTCACGGTCTCTAAGACATTTCCCATATGTGCTGCGATATCATGCAGATTCTTAGCCTTTATATCATCTATCAGGCGGTCTATATCCGGATGAATAGTCGTATCATCAAGCTTCAGATTCTGGTACACAAATTTTGTGGATACCGAGATGGACGGCTTTGCAATAAGCACCGGACACTTTACCATTGGAGGAAGAGGACTAAGCGCCTCTCCTATGCCCTCGGCCAGCGCCGTGCCTCTCATAATACAGTATGGTACATCCGCCCCTATCTGCACACCTCTTTCCATAAGCTCTCTCTTTGTCAGTCCCAGTGAAAAAAGCCTGTTTACACCTATAAGCATAGCCGCCGCATCAGTACTGCCCCCCGCCATCCCTGCTGCAACAGGAATACGCTTGTCCAGCTTCACTGATACACCGTCAGTTATAGAAAACTCATCCATCAGAAGCTTTGCAGCCTTGTATATGAGATTGTTCTCGTTTACAGGGAGAAAAGACAGATTGGTCTGTATCTGTATGCCAGGCTCCTTTGTCCTTTTGATATCAAGCCTGTCATACAGATGAATGGTCTGCATAATCATACGGACCTCATGATATCCGTCCTCTCTGCGCCTCACAACATCGAGCCCCAGATTAATCTTGGCTAATGCTTTTAATGAAATATCGTTATTACTACCCATATTGTATTACCTCTGTTTTTTGTATACAAGGATTATAACACACCCTGCCAAAAAGAGCAAATTTAAATATTCTCATTTAATTGTTAATTTTTACATCTCATCAGTCAAATTAACCTAAAAAGGGACTGCACGTTGCGCGCAGTCCCTCTAATATATCATATTCTGTTTCTTATAGCCCTTGCCGTTATTTTTTCAATTTTCTGCCAAATATAAATGTCGAAAAATATATTACCGATGCAATAATCACTATCATCGGACCTGTTGCCACATTGGTGTAGTATGACACTGCGAGGCCGACTATACCGGAAAATACTGAAAATATCACTGAAAAGAAATGATACTCACGCATATTTTCCGAAATATTCCTTGATGAAGCCGCCGGTAATATAAGCAGAGCATTTATTATAAGTATACCTATCCACTTGATGGATAGCATAACTATGAGTGCTACAAGCACCGCAAACAGATTATCCAGAAGACGCACATGGATACCCTTGCTTTTTGCCACGCTTCTGTGTATGCAGATGGCGTTGAGCTTATTGAAGCAAAACACCCAGAACACTATCGTGACCACAAAAATCACAATTAGATAAACTATCTCAGTCTTTGTGATGCTTAGCACATCGCCCACCAGTATACTTGAGTATTTGCTGAAATTGCCGCCCTTTGACAGTATCGCAAGACCTATCGCCACAGAGCACGATGAAAATACCGATATAATGGTATCTGTCGATGCAGTGTTCAGACTGCCTATCTTATTTAAAAGAAGTGCAAACACTATCGCAAATATCACCATGGCAAGCGAGGTGTCTGCCATGCCGCATACCACTCCGACAGCGATTCCTGTAAGTGCTGAATGTCCGAGTGCATCTGAAAAGTATGCCATCTTTTTGTTTACAATCATGGTTCCCATTATGCCAAAAAGCGGTGTGATGATGAGCACAGCGATAAGGGCATTTCTCATGAAATCATATTGAAGCCAGGAGGTTATATTCATTTGTGCTCCTCCTCTCTCACCCAGGATTCCTCTCCTGTGTAAAAAATTCTCTCAAATTCCTTGCTCTCGAAGACTTCCTTCACAGTTCCCTGCTTTGCTACTGTCTTATCAAGCAGCACAACATGGTCTGCGTACTTTGCCACATAGTCCAAATCGTGCGATATCAGTATGATTGCAAGGTCATAGTGAGTCTTTAAATAATCCATGGTCTTATAGAAAAGCTCCATGCCGTTTTGGTCTATTCCGGACACCGGCTCATCCAACAGTAGCAGGTTCGGCTCGTCCATGATTGCCATGGAAAGAAGCACTCTCTGCAGCTGTCCTCCCGAGAGGTTGCACACCTGCTTGTCGATGAGCTCCTCAGCCTCAAATACCTCGAGTGTCTCCCTTATCTTTGCCTCTATCTTTTTGCTCTTTGGCAGAAAAACAGGATAATTGTACTGATAGCTTGCTATGAGGTCATACACGCTGACCGGTGTATTTTTCTCGATATTGACAGACTGCGGCACATAGCCGATTTTAAGCTTAGCCATATGTCCGTCCTTAGTATCCTTGAACTCAATCGTACCGGTGTGAGGTATCTCGCCCAGTATCGCCTTTATGAGTGTAGATTTTCCGGCACCGTTTTGGCCTATTATGACATTGAAGGAGCCACAGTGTATGTGCATATTTACATCCTCAAGCACCGTCTGCTCTCCGAAGCTCACTCCAAGGTTATTTATTTTTATGCAATGAAAGCCACATGGCTGTATTATTTTCCGCATATTTTCTCCAATTTTATTTAGTAAATGCCTCTTTGATAAGCTCTATATTGTGCTCCATACCATAAAGATAGCTGTCCTTGTCGTACTCTCCCCTGTTGAGAGGGTCGATATAAATCACATGCACATCTGTCTCACGCGATACGGTATCTCCCATGCTCCTTCCGTAGAGCTCCTCAGCGAGTATTACCGACACTCCGTCATCCTTTATGGCACCTATTACCTGCTTTATCTCACCTGCGCTGACTGAGCGCTCCTCGTCAAGGTCTAACAGATAGCATGCATTCATGGAAAAATCATCAGCTACATACGCATAGGCCTCATGGAATATGATGATATTCTGTCCATTGGTAAGACTCTTTAGGCTATTTATCTTTTCTTCAAGCACTGCAAGCTTTGCATCATATGCTTTTGCATTTGCATAATATTCATCAGCATGCTTTGCATCCTTTTCGGCAAGCCGGGATGCGATTGTCTGAACCATGGTGCGGTAACGCGGCACGCTCATCCATGCATGGGCATTCTCATCACCATAGTCATGATCGTGCGCGCTATCTGATTCTGTGTCTGCTTCGTGGTCATGGTCGTGGTCACTGTCCGATTCTGCATCTGCATCTTGATCATGGTCGTGGTAACTGTCTGCATCATCCTCAGAAAGAAGTGCCACATCCTCACAGGCCTCAACCACATCAAGCTTCGGATACGCTTTTGCCACATCAGACATAAACGACTCTATACCGCCTCCGTTTATTACAAAAACATCGGCTGTGGATAAAAGCTTCATATCCTCCGGTGTGAGCTGGAAATCGTGCAGACAACCGGTCTGTGGCTCGCTTAAGTTTTCAAGTCTCACGCCTTCCACTCCGTCTACTATATTTAAAGCTGCAATATACATTGGATAGAAGGATGTCACGACTGTAAGTATATCGTCAGCTTCGTCAGTATTTTTTGCACTGTCCGAAGCATTTGATGCTCCACCGGCAGCGCCTTTCATACCTGCTGTGTGCTCATATGCCATTACCGCAAGCGTACACACTATCAATATACACAAAAACATAATGCCTGCAAATTTGCATTTATTCTTCATATATTAAATATTCGCCTTTCTTTCTATAGCTTTATTTCTATGACTCTATTTCGACTTTATTTCTTTTTATTATTATTAACGCTTTTTTTGCTCTTGGCCTTATCTCTGCGTTCTTTAGTCTTTTTGGCAACCGGCTTTCCGGTCTTCTTCCAGCGCTCCTTTTTGTGCGGTTTTGATGCAGCGGCTCTTTTTGCAGCTGATTTTGCCTCGCGCTTTGCTTCTTCCTCCTGTTTCATGGCAAGAAGCGTATCCTCGTCAAACACGAGTGAATCTATGAGATTCCAGATTTCGTCCCTGCCTTCCTTTGACATGGACGAAAACGGTATAACTACCGTGCCCGGCTTCACATGAAGCACATCCTTGATAGTCTTTATGTGTGCGGCAATCTGGCTTTTTTTCAATTTATCAGATTTGGTTGCAATGATAATCGGTGCAAAGCCCTGGTTTACCATCCAGTCATACATCATGATATCATTGTCCGATGGCTCATGCCTTATATCTATTAAAAGAAACACTGCCTGAAGCTTTTTTGAGGTGTGAAGATAGTTTTCTATCATCTGTCCCCATTTAGCTTTTATCTCGATATTGGCGTTGGCATAGCCATAACCCGGCAGATCGACCAGATACATGGCGTCATTGACGTTATAAAAATTGATGGTCTGTGTCTTGCCGGGCTGTGAAGAGATCCTGGCAAGTGACTTTCTGTTCATGAGTGCGTTGATCAGTGACGACTTGCCTACATTTGACTTGCCGGCAAATGCCACTTCATTATACTCATTGTCAGGGATTGTGCTTGTAATTCCGCAAACTGTCTCTAAATTAACACTTTTAATTACCATAATCTCTTCCTCATTCTTATTTTACAAATGCTATCTTCTCCACCTGTGAAAATTTCTCCACCGGCACAATTTCCATGCCGTCTGTTATTTCCTTTGAAATCTCCTCCAGGTCCTTTTCATTATCCTTTGGGATACATACTGTTTTTATTCCGATTACTTTGGCTGCAAGCAGCTTTTCCTTGAGTCCTCCTATCGGAAGCACCCTGCCGCGCAGTGTTATCTCGCCTGTCATGGCTACATCTGCCCTGACAGGTCTGTCTGTAATGGCTGAGAGCATGGCTGTCGCCATAGTGATACCTGCAGATGGTCCGTCCTTTGGCACTGCACCCTCCGGGATATGTATATGGATATCATGCTTCGTGTAAAACTCTGCATCAATTCCATATCCTTCGCTTATTGAGCGCACATAGCTAAGTGCCGCCTGTGCCGACTCCTTCATCACGTCGCCTAGCTTACCGGTGAGCACGAGCTCACCCTTGCCCGGCAGCACATTCACCTCAACCTCGAGTGTGACACCGCCCACGCTGGTCCATGCCAGGCCTCTAACAATTCCAACCTCTGCGTGATCATTTTTCTTCTCCGGACTGTACTTCGGATTGCCCAGATATGTCTTAAGATTGGTCTTTGTAACCTTTACAGCAGCTTCGCTGTCCTTAAAGATTTCCCTGGCAGCCTTGCGGCACAGCTTGCCGATAGTCCTCTCAAGGCTTCTGACTCCGGCCTCTCTGGTGTACAGCCTGATGATATCCTTTAGGGCAGAGTCTGTTATCGTAAGCTGTTCCTTTTTAATTCCGTTTTTGCTCTTTTGCTTCTCAACCAGGTGTTCCTTTGCTATGTGAAACTTCTCATTTTCAGTGTAACTTGACACCTCGATAAGCTCCATCCTGTCAAGAAGCGGCTTTGGAATGCCTGAAACCTCATTTGCCGTTGCAATAAAAAGCACCTCCGACAAATCCACAGGCATCTCAATGTAATGATCCCTGAATCTGCAGTTCTGCTCACTGTCAAGCACCTCGAGAAGAGCGGCTGATGTGTCACCCTTGTAGTCACTTGACACCTTATCTATCTCATCCAACAGCATGAGAGGATTTGAAACGCCGGCCTGTCTTAAGCCATTTACTATACGGCCCGGCATAGCGCCGATATATGTCTTTCTGTGTCCACGGATTTCTGCCTCATCGCGCACACCACCAAGAGAAATACGCACATATTTCTTCTCCAGTGCAGACGCAATTGAACGGGCTATGCTTGTCTTTCCTGTTCCCGGAGGACCTACAAGACAAATTATAGGACTCTCTCCCTTGCTTGTCAGATTTCTGACTGCCAGAAACTCAAGTATTCTCTCCTTAACATCCTTTAATCCGTAGTGATCATCATCGAGCACCTGTGCTGCATGGTCAAGATCCTTGTTGTCCACAGACATCTTGTTCCACGGAAGCTCAAGTACAGTCTCTATATAGCCTCTCTCAACTGTGCTCTCTGATGAGCTGCTGCTCATATTTCTAAAGCGCTTTATCTCTTTTTTCGTCTTTTCCTTTACGTAGTCAGGCGCATCTAACTCAGATAGCTTTTTCTCATATTCATCAGCCTCCGAGTCAGCATTCTCGCCCAGCTCCTCACGTATCACACCAAGCTGTTCACGAAGCACATACTCCTTCTGATGCTTGTCCACACGAACCTTTACTTTTTCTGAAGCTCATTCTTTATGGAAATAACCTCCACCTGGGAGAGAAGTAATGATACTATAACCTGATATCTGTCATTGATATCCTCTGCCTCAAGCACCTGCTGCTTAAGCTCATATGACACCGGCAGATTGTTGGTTACATAATCAATGAGCTTTTCAAGATCCTCATACTGATCTATCTGTCTGATAAGCTCCTTGCTGATTTTGCCGACGACTGCCGCATATCTGTGAAAAGCCTCTCTGACTCCGAGAAGCATGGCTTCCCTGAGATCCTCCGGCAGGCTGTCTGCATTACTATCACAATAACAGATTTCTGCCTCAAGGTACTTCTCATTACCGGTAAAGCCAAGCAATGCTGCCCGGCTTATTCCATCTACAAGTATTCTCACAACATCATTCTGTAATCTGACAACCTGCTTTATATCAGCAACAATACCCATCTGATAGAGATCTTCCTGAGTCGGGTCCTCACTGTCCACATTCCTTTGTGTGACAAGATAAATCTTTTGATCCTGCTCCATAGCCTCCTCGACAGCACGAAGGGAGCGCTCTCTGCTGATGTCGAAATGGGCAATCATCCCCGGCAGAATAGTAAGCCCTCTCAGCGCTACTGCAGGCATATTCATAATCTGTTCTTCCACTTATATCTCCTGTATTATTACACAGCCATGCATAACAAACCGCTGTGCAATTTATATTATCCGATGCTGTATCTTTTGTAAAATACCGCCATGTACTTACGATGCCGCTTTTTCCTCGATATATGCCTCAGGCACGCAATCACCATCAAGCTTTAAGTTTTCCTCAACGATATCCTTGTCTATTACACATCTGCTGATGCTCTTGTCTGACGGTATACGATACATAAGGTCAAGCATAACAGCCTCCATGATGGCACGAAGTCCTCTGGCCCCTGTCTTTCTCTCAAGTGCCTTGTCAGCGATGGCATTTACTGCATCGTCTGTGAACTCAAGCCCTACTCCGTCAAGCTCAAAAAGCTTGGTGTACTGCTTGATAAGCGAGTTCTTAGGCTCCTTAAGTATACGGATAAGTGCATCCCTGTCGAGTGCCTCGAGAGAAACGGTAATAGGTACACGTCCGATAAACTCAGGAATCAATCCAAACTTTACAAAATCCTGTGGAAGTGCATGCTTAAACGCCTCTCCTACATTGAGCTCTGTCTTTGACTTTACATCTGAATTGAAGCCTATAGATGATGTATCCATACGACTGTCGATAATTTTTTCCAGACCATCAAATGCTCCACCGCAGATAAAAAGTATATTAGTAGTATCAATAGGTATAAGCTCCTGCTGTGGATGCTTTCTGCCGCCCTGTGGCGGTACAGATGCCTCTGTGCCCTCAAGAATCTTTAAAAGAGCCTGCTGTACACCCTCGCCTGACACATCTCTGGTGATTGAGACATTCTCTGATTTCTTTGTAATTTTATCTATCTCATCTATATAAATGATCCCATGCTCTGCACGCTCGATATCATAATCTGCCGCCTGAATAAGCTTTAAACAGGATATTCTCCACATCCTC
>ENA-OQKV01000712-OQKV01000712.1-human-gut-metagenome-genome-assembly--contig:-NODE-712-length-11401-cov-2.312134_pt1 | contig 11401 bp, 10 predicted proteins | sample MGYA00242655_ERZ504811 | MGnify/ENA primary metagenome ERZ504811 (study PRJEB26092, sample SAMD00036406) | human gut metagenome | host: Homo sapiens | study: EMG produced TPA metagenomics assembly of...
CGCAGAAATCCCATATCTTTTCCAGAAGCTGATGCGTTTCTTTCCACTGCTCCTCTGTAATTTTCCCGGTTTGCGTTTTGCAAGATGGGGCAATCTGGTTCAGGTTATTTCCCACCGCAGACAACTCCTTTATGAGCTTGATGTAGGTAGCATTCGGGCGCGGGCGAATCTCGTAACCGACAAGCAGCTTCCGAATGACAGGCTCCATTTTTAAGCCGGATGTTTCGCTCATCTCGCGCAGTTTGGCGTACTCTTTGTCGGTGAGCCGCACGGTGATTTTCTTGGTTCTGTATATCATAGTGTCAATATTCCTTCGAATCAAAAGTCACAAAATGAGGGACGGGGTTTCAGGGGGGGCCCCTGACAAGTGGGCGTTTTGCCGTCATGACGGCAAGATGCCGTGCTTGCGGGGGCTGTTCCCGCATTTCCATGCGGGAACAGCCCTCTGAAAAAGAGTTAAATATAAATTAACTCACAGCACACGATTTCCTCGGCTTGCGCCTGCAAAGCTTGCATCTGCGCCGCCCATTCCAGAGGGTGATGCCGTTTCAGATTCTCGGTGACGCCGCGCTGTTCTGCAAGCCGGTATACCAGCGCGCTGACCTGATTGTGCGCCTCGCTGTCGATGCCGGCAAGGTGCTGTGCCAGCGTACCGTCCAGCAGCATTTGGTCGCGTTCAAAGGGGCGATGCTCGTCAAGAAAACGCGCCCGCATCGCACCGTATTTGCCCAACGGCGGTGTACTGCCCGTGGGCAGGGCAAACGACGGAATCAGGTATCCGTTTACGTTAGTGTAATCCGTAGACATTTTTGACCTCCTTGTATGGCGCGGTAATACCGCTGATGGTGTTGAGCTTGTAAGTGGCAAAGCTTGTCCACAAAAGCGATTTCATGTACTGCGGCAGGTTTTTGACCTTCCGCGTGGTGATTGCCTGCAAAAAGGTATCCAGTACGTCCTCCACATACGGCTCCAATCCGTCCTCCTCGCAGCCGTTGCTGGCGCAGCTGATTTCAGCCAGCACCTTGTCAGCAGTGACAAGCGCACCGCGATACGACTGTGTGCCGGTGGCACAGCACATCTCGGTAAGGCAGGTGTTGAGCAGCCCAAATGCGCTTTGGCGGGCGTCATCCGTGACGCCGTTTGCTTGATACGGATGCTGCTGACGGAAGTCGTATCCGGTCAGGTAGTGGATGGCCGTCTGCATAAGGGCGGGCTTAGCTATATACACCTGCGGAATGGACTTGTGCTTTGTCAGTGCGGGCAGAACTATGTTTTCCAAAGCGTTTTCATCCATCTCTCCCCCGTCTTCAGGCGGCTCTGCCGCAGGAGAGATTGATAGATTAGTTTTTATGAGTTTTTCTTTATGATTTAGTTTTATATTACCGCCCCGGTTTCCACCGCAGTGGTTTCCACTATGGTGATTACCACCGGGGTGGTAATTGGGGTGGTGGTCGGCGGCTGCTTTTTCAGCAGGCTGTTCGGCGGTTTCGGTTTGGTTTCGTGTAAGATTGGTGCTTTTCACATTGCCATTGCGGTCGTGGTAGAAAAAGGTAGGCACCGTCCCATCCGCTGTTGTCGGGGCGCAGTTCATACTGATAGACGAAGCGCCCCTTTTTCACCGGGATACACATGGATGAACAAATACCCCTTGCTTTTCAATTCGTTCCATGCCGTGTTGAAGGCGTATTCTCCCTCCGGCACGCGCTCCATAAGGCTGCCTTTGGTGAGGGTAATGTTCTCCATTGTGATATAGCTTTGGATGCGTGTATACAGCCCCAATGCGCCGCTGCTGAGGTTCCAGTCGCGGGCGACACTGTTCTGCACCACAGTAAAACCGGGCTTCGGGATAAAAGTGCCGTTATTGGCTGCTTGATTTTTCATTTTCCCTCCAACAAGAAGATTCTGATAATTCCAATATGCCGAATTCTTCCGAAACAGAGGGTAACAGACAAAAGTTAGGAATTGTTCTTGATTTTGAAAAGTGGTAACTAAGGTGGTAACAGATAATGGCAAATTTGCGGTAAAACTGCGCAATGCGTACCTTTAAGGTTTACAAGAAACATGGAAATCAAAGAAAAGCGCATCTTTAAGGTACAGAAACGGATCGGTATGCGCTCATAACCCGGAGGTCGCAGGTTCAAGTCCTGTCTCCGCAACCAACAAAAGCTCGTTGAAACGACAAGTTTCAACGAGCTTTTTTCTACATCATGGAAAAAGTGGTAACAAGCTGGTAACTTTGACCCCAAGATGACCCCAAAACGGCAAAAACAACTGCGCTCTGGCTGCTGAAATTTTCAACCGTCTGGGCGCTTTTTGTGGATAAATTTTGCGGAGTTGGCAGGTAAAAATAGGAGCGGTCAACCTGCTTTGACGAGTACCAGCACGCTGTTGGTTGGCACTACGATTTGGTCTTGTTTGGTGGGAATGGGTGGGTTCTTATATTGGCGCAGGGCTTTTTGGATTTGCTGCTTGACTTCCAGCAGGGCGGCGTCTAGTGTTGGCGCTTGTGTGGTGACTTTGGGGAAGTCAGGAACATGGGCGGTGCAGCCGTCTGCCGAGAGTGTACAAAGCACAGGATAAGGCTGGTTCTCTACCGAAATGCTGTACTGCACCCCGAACATATCGTTCATCTTGTCCATCTCGCGCCGCTTGTGTTCGTCCATGCTGTGGACATAGGTATCCATAGTAAAGGCTACCGAGTAGTGACCGAGGATGGCTGACAAGGTCTTGTAGTCCATGCCGCGCTCCAGCGCACGGGTGGCGAAGGTGTGGCGCAGGGCGTGGAAGGTAAAGTGCCCGATGTCGGCATCCTTCAACAATCGGTCGTAGTAATCCTTGAAGGTTTTCTGCTCAAAGTAGTGTCCAAACTCGTTGGTGACGATGAAGTCATCGTCGGTGTACTTATCCCCTGCCCGAATCTTGTCCTGCGCTTGCTGTTGTTTCCAGCGGGTAAGCTCGTCTGCCATTGTGCGGGTCAGCGGAATCGTGCGGCGGGAGTTTTTCGTTTTGGGACTGCCGAATACGATTTCGGTTTTGTTCTCGCCGTCGTGTGCTTCGTATTTGGCAAGGCGGTTGATGGTACGGCGGACATGGAGTTGGGCGGTGCTGAAATCAATATCTTCCCATTTCAGCGCCAGCAGCTCCCCCATGCGTAATCCTGTACACAGGTCTAAGCGAATAAACACGCCATAGCGGTGGCGGTAGCTGGCCTGCACCAGCGCCCGCTGCTGGTCGTTGGTAAAGACCACAATTTCGGGCTTTTCTCCGCTGGGCAAGGTCACGGCATCGCAGGGATTGTACACTAACAAGCGCTCCTTTACGGCCTGCTGTAAGCACTTATGCAATGCCATATGGTAGTTGCGCAGGGTCTTGGGGGATAAGCCTTCCTCGCGGAATTTGTAGTTGTAAAACTCCTGCAAGGTGTGCGGTTCTAATTTCTTTAATAAAATCTTTCCCAGTACACAAAAGTGCTTGTTGAGATAACTGCGGTAGCTGGCGTAAGTAGATTGCTTGACGGTATCCTTCATATAGGTGTCCAGCCAGTATTCATACCACTCTCCCAGTGTCACCGACATAGGATCGCGCCAGCCCTGTGTGCGGACTTCATGGGCTTGCTGCTGTAAAATGGCGATGGCTTCTTGCCGGGTGTTGCAGCAGGTGGAAGTACGCCGGGGTTTGCCGGTCTTGTAGTCGATTCCGGCAGATAGCCGAACCTCCCACCGCCCGTCTGTGCGCTGACGAATGTTGCCCTCATTGTGGCCGCGGCGCAGGGCTTTTTGGAATGTGTCTTTCACGTTGCATCGTCTCCTTTTTTGACACAAAGACTATCACAGGTACGACCACAAAGCTATTCATCAGACCCGACAATCTTCGGGTTCTCGTTTTGGGCTTTATTGACCTTTTGCCGTTCCAGCCAGTCCAGTAACTCATCCCGCTGCACCAGCAGTCGGTTTCCAATGTGGAACGCCGGGAAAGTTGCGTCGTGAAATATGCGGTAGGTGGTCGAGCGCGAAATGCCGAAGTAAGTTTGCACCTCCTTGGGGCTTACAACATTGGTTAAATTTTGAAATTCCGTGTTCATGGGTTCCTCCTATGTAAGTAGTGAAAAAACGCTTTCACTATATAGCCACTGGGAAAGGGCAAAAAGTATCGCAGACTTTTGAGATGTAATAATTTGTAATAACATGTCGACATTATGTAGCCAGTGGGAAGGCGCAAGATTTGACCTGTGTCCAACAAAAATTTTCATCAAAATTAAAACAGGCAAGCCGCAGATTAAAACGGCTTGCCTGTAGAATGACGATGCTGACGGTGATGACGATGTTTTTGATATACCCCTTTACCCTATCCCACGAACACCGTCACCATCGTCATCACCGTCACGCTTATAGTGAAATGACGCTTGCAGTTTACTACTGTTCAAAACAAAAACAATGATACTACGATAAAAATAAAATCAGAATGACGCTGATGACGCTAATGACGCTGAATCCGGGATATGGTATAGGGATATCCTCAAAACAGCGTCATTAGCGTCATCTGCGTCACTATCGTCACACAAGAGCAGCGAGGGGGTCTGGGGAACACCCCAGAAATGCGTTTGTGGATATCCAAACGCTATGCTAGCAAAACGCACCTGCCCCAAGGAGGGGGACAATCAAACTGGATACCAATATAAATTCGTATATGCTCTCAAGAGTGAATCACTTCTGATTCATCCAAAAATCTTGACTTGAAAAAGTGAATCCGTTCTGATTCACTTTCCAAAGTGCTGCTATTATTCCCCTTCCTCCACGCGCGTGGTCATCACGGCGATGCTCTTTTTTTCCGGGAACGGGGTAACGCACCTTCTTAAATGGCAAGAAAAAACAAGAATATAGTCATGGCGTTTTCAGAGAGCCGTGTTAGTCTATCTGATTCTTTCCAAATACATTGTCCGCGGTATTGCGCTCGGCAGCGTGAAAGGGTAAAATAACACTTACGGAGGTGCAGTGCGCTTGCGCTGCACCTTTTTTTGGTGTTTATGCAAAAAAAAGCAAACGACAAAATACGGAGGAATATACGATGTCATTTCCGGAAAATTTCGTCTGGGGCGCGGCAACCGCAGCCTATCAGGTCGAGGGCGCAGTGCAGGAGGATGGTAGGGGACTGTCCATCTGGGATACCTTCAGCCATACGCCGGGCAAAACAAGGAACGGTGATACAGGGGACATCGCCTGCGACAGCTACCACCGCTGGGCAGAGGATATTGCACTGCTGAAAGAGATGCACCTGAAGGCGTACCGGTTCTCGATTGCCTGGCCGCGCATCTTCCCGCAGGGCACGGGACCAGTCAATCCGGCAGGTCTTGCCTGGTATGACCGGCTGGTCGATGCGCTGCTTGCGGCAGGGATCGAGCCTTATGTCACGCTCTACCACTGGGATCTGCCGCAAGCCCTGCAGGACAAGGGCGGCTGGCTGAATGATGATACGGCAAAAGCCTTCGCCGGGTATGCCGCCGCGGTGGCCGCGCACTTTAAGGGGCGGGTGCGGTACTATTTTACCCTCAATGAGCCGCAGTGCAGCGTGGGGCTGGGCTACAGCAGCGGTGTACACGCACCCGGTTTCCGTCTGGATGACGGCTCGGTGTTTACAGCGTGGCACAACACGATCTACGCCCACTGCCTTGCGGCCGATGCGATCCGCAGGGCTGACCCCGATGCCCGGGTCGGCATGGCCCCGACAGGGCGCATCTGCACCCCGGCAACAGACGACCCTGCCGATATTGCGGCGGCCCGCGAGGCAACCTTTGCGCTGGCGGACGGAGACTGGACCTTCACCTATGCCCCGGCACTTGATCCGCTGTGCGGGCGCGGCTGGCCTGTGATCGCGGGCGGTCAGGCCCAGCGTGTGGTGGATGCCATCCCGCAGGAGCAGCTGGACGCTCTGCCGCTGGGCAGGCTGGATTTCATCGGGATGAACATCTACAACTCCGTCATGGTGCGCGCCGGGGCAAACGGCAAGCCGGAATTCTGCCCCCGGGCCGCAGGACATCCGCGCACAGCCATCGGCTGGCCCATCACCCCGGAGTCGATGGAGTGGGGGACACGCTTTATCTGGGAGCGGTACGGTCTGCCCCATCTACATCACCGAGAACGGCCTTTCCTGCACCGACAGCATCCATCTGGACGGCAAGGTGCATGACCCGGCGCGTATCGACTTCATCCACCGCTATCTTTTGTCGCTGCGCCGCGCGATTGACGGCGGCGTGGATGTGCGCGGCTATTTCCACTGGTCGCTGCTGGATAATTTTGAATGGAGCGAGGGCTATAACGAGCGCTTTGGCCTGATCTATCTCGATTACGCAACCGGCAAACGAACCCCCAAGGACAGCGCTGTCTGGTACGCCAAGGTGGCCGAAACGAACGGAAAAAATCTGTGAAAAGGCACGGTATGGCCCCTCGCTATGTGTTTGTTTCCTCTAAGAGATGCCCTCTGCGCGCTGATGGTCGTGCTTGCGATCGATGCAGAGAAATGCTCGCGGAATAACCATACCTGACAGGCTGCACACTAAAAAATACTCCCTTATTCTGGCTGCGCACGCAGCAGGGTAGGGGAGTTTTCTGGTTCGTGAAGCAGCACGCCGGTGTATAAAGACCGTACAGAAAAAGCAGCAGCCCACTGCGGGCTGCTGCTTTGCGGTAAAAGGCGGGCGGTCAGCCCATGACGATCTTGACCTCTACGGTTGAGCCGGCGGGAACAGGGGAAAGGATGTTACCGCTTACAGGCTTGCCGTCCACGGTCATGGCTTTGACGCCCTTTTCCAGATGGTCAGGGTTCTCCACAACGATTTCATACGGTTGCCCCGCGCCAGACACGGCGCAGGGTAAAGCCGTCCATCTCGTGCGGGATGCAGGGGTCGATCTTCAGCCCGGCCAGCGTGGGCTGGATGCCCAGGATATACTGGCTCACATCCACAAAGGTCCAGGCCGCTGTGCCGGTCAGCCAGCTGTTTTTTGCTTCGCCAAAGGTGGCGGCGTCGCGGCCAGCCACCATCTGGCTGTAGACATACGGCTCGGTGCGGTGGATCTCACTGATGTCCTCAATGTATGCCGGGCAGGTCTTTTTGTAGATCTCAAACGCGCGGTCACCGTGACCGACTACAGTCTCGGCACAGCTGACCCATGGGTTGTTGTGACAGAAGATGCCGGCGTTCTCCTTGTATCCCGGAGGATAGCTGGAAATTTCGCCCAGTTCGAGATGGTACTTCGTGTAGGCGGGCTGCAGCAGCACAATGCCGTACTTTGTGTCCAGCTTGTCTTTCACACTCTGCAAAGCCGTCACGGCTTCGCCGGTTTTTACGCCGATGCCCGCCATCACGCACATGCCCTGCGGCTCAATGAAGATTTTGCCTTCGCCGCACACCTCGCCGCCAACCACATGGCCGTAAGCATCGTAGGCGCGGCGGAACCACCTTCCATCCCAACCGGCAGTCAGCACGGTGTGTTCCATCTCTGCAACCTCGGCACGCACGGCGGCGGCCTCGTCCGCGTGACCGGTGGCATCCAGAATTTCGGCAAAGGCGTTGCCGTATTTGACATACATGCCGGCAATGAACACGCTTTCGGCCACAGGGCCGTCACTCGGGCCGGTGGTCTGGAAGCTCTCGCCAGGCTCCTTGCTGAAGCAGTTCAGGTTCAGGCAGTCGTTCCAGTCGGCGCGGCCAATCAGCGGCAGACCATGCGGACCCTTGTGGGTGCGCAGGTAGCCAAAGCTGCGGCGCAGATGCTCAAGAAGCGGCTGTGCAAGGCTGTGGTCGTTGTCAAAGTCCACCGGTTCGTCCAGAATCGAGTAGTCGCCCGTCTCGCCCAGGTAGGCGTACACGGCGGCAATCAGCCACAGCGGGTCATCGTTGAAGCCGGAGCCGATGTCCATGTTGCCCTTTTTCGTCAGCGGCTGGTACTGGTGGTAGGCGCTGCCGTCGGGGAACTGGGTGGCGGCAATGTCCAGAATGCGCTCCCGCGCGCGGGCGGGGATCAGATGCACAAAGCCGAGCAGATCCTGACAGGAATCGCGGAAGCCCATGCCGCGGCCGGTGCCGCTCTCATAATAGCTGGCAGAGCGGCTCATGTTGAAGGTGACCATGCACTGGTACTGGTTCCAGATATTGACCATGCGGTCGAGCTTTTCATCGCTGCTCTTGACCGAGTAGGTGGACAGCAGGTTGTTCCAGTGGTCGTGCAGCCTGGCAAGCGCCGCATCGACCTGCGCATCCGTGGCATAGCGGGCAGCCATCGCCTGGGCGCGGGTCTTATTGATGACGCCAGGCGCGGCCCACTTCTCGTCCTCTGGGTTTTCTATATAGCCCAAAACAAAAATCAGGCTGCGGCTTTCGCCGGGCTGCAGGGTGACATTGACTTGATGCACGCCAACGGGTGCCCAGCCGTGGGCAACAGAGTTGGTGCAGCGGCCGTTTTCCACGACCTCGGGGTTCGCATTGCTGCGCCATGCGCCTAAAAAGGCGTCCCGGCTCGTGTCAAAGCCGTCAATGGGCGTGTTGACGGTGAACAATGCGTAATGGTTGCGGCGCTCGCGGTACTCGGTCTTTGTGGTAGATGGTGCTGCCCTCGAACCTCGACTTCGCCGGTAGAGAAATTGCGCTGGAAACGTTGGTGGAACTACGTCCCTACAGCATTCCAGAGACAGAACTCCAGATAGCTGAATACAGTAAACGATTTCGGTGCATCACTCTCGTTGGTCAGCACCAGGCGGTCGATCTCGCAGTTGTCGCCTACCGGCACAAACAGCTCCAGCTTTGCGGTCAGACTGTTCTTTTTGCCGGTGATGATGCTGTACCCGAGGCCGTGGCGGCACTCATAGCTGTCCAGCTCGGTCGTGGGGTGGGCTGCCAGCCTGGATTCCATACGGTATCGCCGTCTTAATATAGTAATACCGACCGTTAGAGTCCGCTGGTACGTTATTGTAGCGGTAGCGAGTGATACGCCGCAGCTTGGCATCCTTGCAAAAGCTGTACCCACCGGCCGTGTGGGAAACAAGGCTGAAAAATGCCTCGCTGCCCAGATAGTTGATCCACGGCAGCGGCGTGCGCGGTGTGGTGATGACATATTCACGTGCGGTATCGGAAAAATGACCGAACTTCATAGAGAACCTCTCCTTACTTATGGAAAGCAGATAAAATCGTAAGTTCTAGTCGAAAACGATTAAGCTGTTGCCTTTACAATACCGCGTTTTTCGGATAATTGCAAGGGCTGCGGCTGAATTTAACGATGATTTGGCGATTTTCACAATTTTACAAACCGAAAATTGGCACGAAAATCGGATGTCACCTATTTTATATAAGAGCGTTTTCCGGCTGTGGCACCATAAAAAGCAAATTTTGGTCTGCATCAACGGGCCGAAAAGCGTAAAAACGGCAAGCCGGGGCGCAAATTGTGTCCCTTTTTTCAGCGAAACTCCAAACGAAATAACCAAAACAAGTGTTTTTGCTTTTTGCAAATCGCCAAATCGAATCGAAATGCACAAAAAATACCAAAAAGGCATTGATTTTATGGTTGACATGTTGTATAGTGAAGATGCGAAAACGATTAAGGAAGATGCAAGGAGGCGATATCATGGCATCCATCAAAGACATCGCAAAGGCATGCGGGGTCTCGGTGGCTACCGTGAGCAAGGCGCTGAACGGTCACAACGATATCAGTCAAGCTACCAAAGAAAAAGTGCGCGAGGCTGCAAGGCAGATTGGCTATATGCCAAACTCCGCAGCGCGGGCCTTAAAAACGAACCGTACCTATAATCTGGGCGTCCTTTTCGTGGACGAGGCACAAAGCGGTTTGACGCATGAGTTCTTCGCGGCTGTTCTGGACAGCTTCAAACGCCACGCCGAGGGCAGAGGCTATGATATTACCTTTATCAACCACAACATTGGCCACGGCCACTCCAGCTACTTAGAGCATTGCCGCTACCGCGGCGTTGACGGCGTGATCGCTGCCTGCATCAAGTTCGATGACCCGGAGGTTATTGAGCTGGCCTACAGCAACCTGCCGATCGTTACAGTCGACCATGTCTTTAACAACCGGGCTGCCGTACTTTCCGATAACACCGACGGTGTTCACAAGTTAGTGGATCAGCTTGCCGCGCTGGGGCATGAGCGGATCGCTTATATCCACGGTGAGAATCACAGCGCAGTCACCCAGAAGCGTTTGGTCGGTTTCTATCGCGCCTGCGCCGCCCATGGGATCACGGTGTCGGACGCCTACATCGTGCCGAGCACCTACCGAGATGCGAAAAGCTGCGCCGCTGCGACCCGTCAGCTGCTGGCACTGCCGCAGCGCCCCACGGCGATCCTCTTCCCGGATGACTTCTCCGCCATCGGCGGCATCCAGACCATTCGTGAGGAAGGACTTTTGATTCCGCGTGATATTTCGGTGGCCGGCTATGACGGCAACCTGATCTCGCAGATCATGTCCCCGCAGCTGACCACCTACCGGCAGGACACCGAAGCGCTGGGCCGCGCCGCGGCAGAGCTGCTTATCGAGCAGATCGAATCCCCGCGCACGGCATTGCCGGAACAGAAGCTGATCTCCGGCAGTTTGCTGAAAGGGCAGTCCGTTGATGTCCCCAATCCATAGGTTCAAACCCGCGAGGATGCGGGTCACAATATCTGATTCATACATGAGTTCTTTTTTAAAAGGAGGAAAAGACATTATGAAAAAGGCAATGAGTTTATTGACCGCCACTGCAATGGCAGCCACCTTGCTGGCAGGCTGCGGCGGAGGCGCTGCAAGCTCGTCCGCAGCCCCCGCCGCTGATTCGACCTCTGCCGAAGCCAGCAGCACAGCCGCAGAGCCTGCTGCCGATGAGGCCGCAGAGGAGGGTAAGGTCCTGAACATCTGGTGTTGGAACGATGAATTCCAGTCCCGCTTCAACGACTATTACCCCGGCGTCAAGGAGATCGCCGACGACAAGTCCACCACAACGCTGGATAACGGCGTCACCGTAAAGTGGACCATCAACCCCAACGATAACAACAACTACCAGAATAAGTTGGACGAGGCCCTGCTCAAGCAGGACAGCGCCGCTGCCGATGACAAGATCGACATCTTCCTGATCGAGGCAGACTACGCGCTGAAGTATGTGGATTCCGAATATACGCTGGATGTCAAGAAGGATGTCGGCCTGACCGATGATAACCTCAAGGATCAGTACCAGTACACCAAGGACATCGTTACCGTGGATGGTGTGCAGAAGGGCACCACGTGGCAGGCAACCCCGGGCCTGTTTGCCTACCGCCGTTCCATCGCCGAAGATGTGCTGGGCACCGATGATCCGACCGAGGTCCAGGCCGCATTGAGCGATTGGGATAAGTTCAACGATGTGGCTGAGAAGGCCGCTGCCAAGGGCT
>ENA-OQKV01000714-OQKV01000714.1-human-gut-metagenome-genome-assembly--contig:-NODE-714-length-11345-cov-2.871635_pt1 | contig 11345 bp, 10 predicted proteins | sample MGYA00242655_ERZ504811 | MGnify/ENA primary metagenome ERZ504811 (study PRJEB26092, sample SAMD00036406) | human gut metagenome | host: Homo sapiens | study: EMG produced TPA metagenomics assembly of...
CTTATTACCTCAGTAAATATCGATTTGTTTTTCTCTCATTTTTGAAAATGGGCAATTCCGATTGGGACTGCCCATATATCTTAAAAATTATGCAATTTTTAAGGCTCTGCACAAATCTCTGCATCAAATGATGTAAGTTTGATGTAAATCGTCGATTTTTAAGGTTGTACCAAATCACGAAACCCGCATAAACACTGGGTTTTTGCTGCTTTTATTTGTCTAAAGGCTTCATTGTCGGGACGAAATCGTCCAAATTAACATTAAAACCACCTTACCAATTTCACTACTTGTAAATGGGCATATACAAGGCATTTTTACTACCATTTCTATCAGTTTCATTAAACTAAAAATAAGATTGTGTAAAAATAGTGTAATTAGTGTATGGCTATCTTAATTTTTACTTAGGCTCTTATTATTGTATCACCGGAACTAATTTACTATTTGTTTTTCCGTTAACCTTCGTATAAATCGTCTTCTATTTCTATTTTTGTTCTATTACAAGTATTATTCCTTTACTACTTTACTATTCGTAATTATTTTTCTGCTGTATTTTTGCATATCTTTTTTGTATTTCCCCCCGGAAGTTTTCTTCTGAACCGGTCAGCTTTTCTGAGGTGAAAATGTTCTCCGCATCAGCCTGCATGCCACTGTACTTGTGAGCAATGCCACCAGAAATCCTGCCAGAACATCCCCCGGATAATGTACGCCCAGATAGAGTCTGGAAAAAGCAATCATTCCGGCCAGAACAACAGGCAAAATTCCCCATTTCCCGGGCAGCATCTGCAGACAGACCAGTGCAACGGCAAAGGAAGCGCAGGTATGGCCGGATGGAAATGAATAGTCTTTCGGTCTGGTGATCAGCGGAATGATCTGTGTATAAGTATCAAAAGGTCTTGGACGGGCTACTGCATTTTTTATCAGCAGATTTGTAATCAGAAACCCTGACAGCAGCGAGAGTGCCGCTGTCACTCCTGTTTTGCGTGTTTTCCCGAAACAGATCAGAAGCACACATAATACGATCCAGAACCATCCTCCGTTTCCGAGGAAGGTGACTGCTCTCCAGAACGGAGTCAGGACATCCACCCTTAAATGTTCCTGGATCCACAGTAAAATATTCATATCTAATTGCTGTAATGTCGCCATAAACTTCTCCCATTATATTTTTATCAGTCACAGTATGTATTCCTCTCAAAATACATACGAATTATATCAGTCCGACTTCTTTTGTGCAAGGTATTATAAGCAAAGTTGATTTGTTTAAGGGCTCAAAAGTCAAAATAACGTAGAAATCAGTCAAAATACCGATAGCGTTTTTCTGCCGGAAGGATTATGCTGAAAGCAGACTTATAAAACTGCCTGATCGGGCAAATACTTATTACGGGGGTAAATATGATAAACACATTATCGGCCGGTAAGGATAATTTTTACCGGCAGATGCTTAAACTGACGATTCCGATCATTATCCAGAATCTGCTCAGTGCAGCGGTTAACTCCGCAGATGTAATTATGCTTAATTATGTGGGACAGTCTGCGATTTCTGCGGTGTCTCTGGCTGCCAATTACTCCAATATCCTGTTTATGGTATATTATGGACTTGGTACAGGCGCATCTCTTCTGTGTGCGCAGTATTTCGGAAAAAATAATATGCAGGCTATTCATGCGATCGAGGGAATTGCCCTCCGCTTTTCCATCATAATCTCGGGAATCGTAGCACTGATCGCATTTACTGCTTCTCAGCTTATGATGAAGATTTTTACTTCTGATCAGGAACTGATCTCTATCGGTTCTTCTTATCTTAGGATTATGGGAATTACATATCTCTGCTGGGGAATTACAGAGATTTATCTGGCGATTTTGCGCAGTATCGGACGTGTAACGATCAGTATGGCATTGAATATGCTGGCTTTTATATTGAATATTATCCTGAATGCTACTTTTATCTTCGGGCTTTTCGGCGCACCGAAGCTGGGGGCTACAGGTGTTGCCATTGCAACTGCTGCTTCCAGACTGATCGAACTGGCAGCATGCGTGATCGTTTCTTTCCTGAGCAAAGATGTTAAATTGAACCTGACCTTTATGTTTATCCGCAGTAAGGTGCTGTTTGGCGACTTCGTCCGGCTGTCACTTCCCGCTCTTGGAAATGACATTTCCTGGAGTGTTGCTTTCTCCATGTACTCTGTGATCCTGGGACATCTCGGAACAGATGCCGTTGCAGCCAACTCTCTGGTTACGGTTGTCCGCAATATCGGTTCTGTGTTCTGCTTTGCAATTGCCAGTGCGGGAACGATTCTTCTTGGAAACGTAATGGGAAAAGGGGATCTGGAGAAATCGAAGGTGTATGCTTCCAGAATGCTGAAGATGACCATTATAGCCGGTGCCATTGGCGGTGTGATCGTATTTGCCATCACGCCTCTGGTCCTGAGATTTGCATCCTTAAGTGACGGGGCAATGCATTATTTGAAGTACATGCTGCTTATCAATACCTATTATATTATGGGTTCTGCGGTAAACACAGCCCTGATCGCCGGGGTATTCCGCGCAGGCGGTGATACGAAGTTCGGACTGATCTGCGATACCATTGATATGTGGGTATATGCGGTACCTCTGGGATTTTTTGCGGCCTTTGTCCTGAAGCTTCCGGTATTGTGGGTTTACTTCCTGCTCTGTACAGATGAGTTTGTGAAATGGCCATGGGTATTCCATCATTACCGCCAGGGGAAATGGGCACAGAATATTACAAGGGAGGATCTGTTTGAGCAGAAAGCTTCCTGAGATATCATCCATATCCGCCGCAGTGTGGTTCTATCATAAATAAGCAAAACAGCAGGTCTGTTCATTCTATGAACAATCCTGCTGTTTTTATGTCTGCAGATTTTCTTTCCGGATCCCTGCAGACATCCATTTTCGGTTTATAAAAAATGCTTACAGATTATAATGTATTCAGGTCGATTCTGTAATCGTCAGAGCCCTGTCCGTCTACTGTGTAGTAAGCGGCTTTCTGCTCAACATTTACATAAACGCTGATTTCTTTTCCTTCGATGCCTTTGTCTTTGATGTCTTTTTTGATTGCTTCCTCGATGGAGCTCATTGTAACTGCAAAACCAGGTAATTCGATAGTTGTTTCTGCGAATTTTTTGATGTCGATATTTTTAGCCACTTCTTTTACTGCTTTCTTTACAGTTTCTTTTGCTTCTTCTACAACCGGAGCCTTCGCAATATCAGCTGCAGCGTCTTTTGCTTCTTCAATTACTTCTGAAGCCTTTACAGTTGTTTTCTCAACTGTCTCTTTGACTGCTTCTGTAGCCTTTGTTGTTGCTTCTTTAATAGTTTCCTTTGCTCTTGAAGTTGTTCTTTTTCTCATAATAATCTCCTATTCCAACTGATTGGTCTAGAGCGTGTCGCTCTAACAGTTTCCTGTGTAACCGTACCACAAATTCCAGACAATGTCAAATTTTTATCAAATTTTGTCCTACTCGACATTTTTTAAGGCTTCATCCATAGGAACCTTCTTCACTCTCCGAAATTCCAGCAAAGCAACGATTCCGTATGTAATGATTCCTGCTGCAAACATCTGCACATAGATCATCGGGTCGATCCAGAGCGTAATCCAGCCGGAAATGCTTGACAGCATCATCTCCCTGAACAGAACCTTCATAACCGCCGTTTCTATTGGAAGACTGACAAGCAGACAGAGCACTACTACCATTGAAGTAGACAGAATGTACAGCCTGCTGATCTCGCCATTTGTATAGCCCAGGATTTTTACCATTGAGATAGACTGGGCATTTTTTTCGATAATGATCTTGGAAAGAAGATAGATCAGTACCATATAGATCACAATAGCAAATCCATTTACCATTCCCATCATACTTCCCATAGATACATCCAGCTGTCTGGAAATCTTGGTCAGTGCATCCAGGTCCACCACTGACCCAATATATTTGTCTTTGATATCTGTAATCCTGGTATCAGAAAAATAGCCGCTGTAATAATCTTCTCCCAGATCAAAGGTTTCGTTCAGCTGAGTTCTGGTCATAAATACACACAGGCCTGCCGTATAATCATAAATTCCTGTTACCTTAAAAGAATACTGTTCCTTTTCATACTTTTCCTTCAGGGTAATGGTATCTCCGGGATGAATCCCATATTTGTCCGCATAAGCACTGGAAATATAGATTCCTTTATCAAGATCAGCCTTTACATATCTGCTGTCCGGCTCGATTCCATACAAAAGAACCTCCTCGCTCTTATACTTTCCGGGAAGAGTATTTAAAGAATATGCTGAAAACTCTTCTGCATCTTCATTCTTTGTTTCCGCAGACATATAGAATTCCAGTATAGAAAACAGACTGTCAAATTTGTTTCCACTGGCTGCACTTACCGGAACCTGAAGCATATACTGATATTTTGCCAGCATATTATTCTGGATTTCCACCTGATAATGAGATAAGGCCGAAGGAAGGAGTAATCCAAACATCAACAGCAGGTTGGCAAAGATAATCCCGATAAACAGTACCAGATAATTGCTCATATTCTGAAAGATCACACGAAGGCGAAATCTGGAAAAGATTTTTATAACAGGGCTTAAATAAATTGCTTTTTTCTTCTTTCTGCCAGAAAGATCCCTGCGCAGGAATTTCAGCGGGGAAAGACGCAATTTGTGTCGGAGAACTCCATAATTCACCACCAGCATAATGATCACCGGAACTACTGTTGTAAGCAGAAAAGCTTCTGCGCTCCATACGGTCACATAGGTAGGCAGGCTATAGCTGCCATAATACATTCCTGCACATACATTTTTAAATACTGTATATCCCAGAATATTTCCCACCAGGGCTCCCACCAGTGTAACAAGGACAGGCAGTGCCATATAGTGCCGGATCAGTTCTCTCCTGGTATAGCCGGAAGCTCTGAGTGTGCCGATCACCCCTGATTCCCTGCGAATCGTATTACTGATGGTAATTCCGAATACGAAAGCCATAATGACAATTACAATGTATAACAATATAATCATCATAGCCTTGTCACTTCCCATATCATCTCCGGTAAAGGTGATGGCCTGATTCAGATATCTGAGTACAAAAGCTTCCAGGGTAACGATTTCCCCTATATTTTCCATCAGTTCTTCTGAAACGTCCTTTTCCTCTTTTTCTGTTTTGGGCTGTTTGTCATAGATCCAGGAATAATTGTACTGGAGCTTATCCTGATCCAGGGTATCAAACTCCTCCGGTGTTACCACAGAAACTCCGAATTTCACAGAATCAAACATGGAATCATTATTATTCTGAAAAAGACAGCTGTAATCAGACAGAGCCACAAGCCCTGTAATCTTCCAGGTCTGCTTACCGCTCTGGCTCTTCAAGGTGTCTCCCACCTTCAGTTCATTATTGTCTGCATACATACGGTCAATTGCAATTTCCCCTGTTGCTTTGGGAAATTCTCCCTGCATCAGACATACTCCATTGATTTCTGTCCTGTTTTTGAAAAAGCGCATGGTACTTCCATTATCCAGAAGTTCTTCAATATAGAAATTTTCATACAGCTTTATTCCCAGATTCTGGATTTCTTCTTTCTGGCTTTTATATATCTGCTGATTGGTACGGAAATTTCCGTTTTCTATATTGTATTTGTCAAATCCATCATTATAAGCAACAATCATACTTCCGTCAGCCACCAGAAATCCGGAAACCATTCCTATGGTCAATACCATCAAAATAAAGACCACCAGATATTTTCCCAGTTCCCCCTTCAGTTCTCTGGGCAGACGTTTGCGTAAAGGATTTTTCATAAATAACTCCTTTCCTTTGTCATAGGCAAAAACCCACTGCCTTTAGGCGGTGGGAGGAGCCTTGTAAATTATTATCCAATATGCTACAATAACCGTAGCAGTTTTTTAAAGAGAAAACCGTTAGATGTGCTGCTCATCAAAGACACTCTTTTGTGCATTGACAAGATATGAGGTTGCAATACAAAACTCGCGTATTGCGTAAAATCTTACCCGTAAAAGAATGTTTGCTGTATAGCATGGGAAGTTTAGTACCTGATACAGTTACAGATGAGTATATCTTGTCTGTAAAGGGCGCTGTCAACCACCCTATGATGTAGCGTCACTTTAGGTAGCAATACCTATTGGGGATAAAAGGTCGGAGGCGTAAGCCGTTACTACGACTGGGCAGTTACAAGCCCATTACCTTTAGGTGATGGGTAGTTGACCATATGCCTCCTTACCAGTCCAACTCTGCTGCCGGAATCTTATGTTCATTCAAATAATTTTTACGGATCATGCCGTCACGGAGCTTCACCACCCGGTCAGCCATATCTTTGATAGCATCGTTATGCGTTACCATGACGATGGTGTTGCCGTATTTCTGGTTTACCGTCTCGATCAGCTTCAGGATTTCCTTGGAGGTCTTATAATCCAGTGCTCCTGTAGGCTCATCGCAGAGAAGAATGTCCGGATTCTTTACAATGGCACGGCCGATAGCAGTCCTCTGCTGCTGACCGCCGGAAAGCTGGTTGGGAAGCTTTCTCTGGTGCTCATAGATTCCCAGCGTATGGAGCAGTTCATCTACATCCAGCGGCTTATCACTGAGATAGGCTCCCACCTCTATATTCTCCCGCACTGTAAGATTTGGGATCAGATTATACATCTGAAAAATATATCCCAGATGCTTACGTCTGTACAAAGACAGTTTCTTCTCCGACATATCTGCCAGACGTTCCCCGTCTATGACCAGATTTCCCTCATCCGCACTGTCAATCCCACCGATAATATTCAGAAGCGTGGACTTACCGGAACCGGACGGTCCCAGAAGCACACAAAACTCCCCTCTCTCAATGTCAAGATCCAGCCCCTTCAGCACATCCACCCGGCTGTCCCCTGCACCAAAAGACTTCTTAATACCCTGTATCTGCAGAAACATTTTTTCATTCCTCCCTCATATCCACTTTCTGTGGAGCAAATTTCTTTCATATAGCACTGCTGTTTCATAGCAGTGTTATACTTCACTAACTTTAGGTTAGTATAAACTTACTTTATTGTCAACTGATTTTCGTAGTTTCGTAAAATTTTATGGATATAAACCATATTTCTGCGCATCCCTTATGACCTTTTTTCTTATCTGTTTTTAATATCTGGCTTCCACAAATTTGGGGTAACTCATCACTACTACACTATTCGCCCCAGCATAGCCAGGGATTAACTCTTTCATTTGTATGAAACCAAGTCTGAACCGCAGAAAAAGATTGGATAGTTCCCTTTAGTATGCCCTGTCCTGTTTATAGTTTTGAATATCAAAATATATTGACTTTTCTTTTTTACCTTGTTATATTTTTTTCTGAAGTAACTGCTGTCCGGCAGTCTGAAAAACAGCAGGCTGCCGTCAAGAAAGGAATTATCCATGAACACTCTCAGAAAAATATATTGCAGGGCTTTCCAAAAGGCTTTTCACATTGCAATTCCCTTTTACCTTACAGAAAACCCAAAATCGCAGGAAGTGTCAGAGAACTTCCCGAAATCATCATGCGCCACAAATGCACCCATGTTCTGATCATTACAGATGGCGGTATCATGACGCTTGGACTTACCAGAAGACTGGAAAAAGCTTTAAAGGAGGCCGGCATCCCCTATACCATTTATGATAAAACAGTTGCCAACCCTACTACTGTCAATGTCCGCGAAGCCCTGGAGCTTTACCATAAAGAGGGCTGTGATGCCATCATCGGTTTCGGCGGCGGTTCCAGCATGGACTGTGCCAAGGCAGTCGGTGCCTGTGCGGTTAAACCCAATCAGTCTCTGGCCCAGATGAAAGGAATCCTGAAGGTGCATAAGAAACTTCCCCTTCTCATGGCAGTTCCAACCACTGCCGGAACAGGAAGTGAGACCACTCTCGCCGCTGTGATCACAGATGCAGACACCAGATATAAATACGCCATCAACGATTTCCCGCTGATTCCCCGCTATGCAGTGCTGGATCCCAAGGTTACCTTAAGCCTGCCCCCATTTATCACCGCAACTACAGGTATGGATGCCCTGACTCATGCAGTGGAGGCATACATTGGCAATTCCACCACCATTGATACACGCAGGGATGCATTAAAAGCGATAAAACTGATTTTTGAAAATATAGACATTGCCTATGAGCATGGCGATAATATTCAGGCAAGACGAAATATGCTCCACGCCTCCTTCTACGCAGGCTGTGCTTTTACCAAATCCTATGTAGGATATGTTCATGCAGTCGCTCACTCTCTGGGTGGACAGTACAACGTTCCCCATGGACTTGCCAATGCCATTCTGCTGCCGCTGGTACTTCGGGAATATGGCTCCTGCATTGACAAAAAGCTCCACAGACTTGCCATTGCAGCAGGACTTGCAGACAAAAATACGCCGGACCATGAAGCAGCAGAGCTTTTTATCCGGGCAATTGAAGAGATGAAAGAGCGATTTGGAATCGTAAATATTGTAAAAGAAATTCAGGAAACAGATATCCTCAAGCTTGCCCATTATGCAGATAAAGAGGCCAATCCTCTGTATCCTGTGCCGAAGCTTATGGATGCCTCCGAACTGGAGAAATTTTATTACATGCTGATGTCTCGGACTTCCAAGGAAAATACCTCAGAAGCTGAGAAGTAACTGTTAATATTCTTCTATCCTGCAAAGCGTTTTTTATAAAAATATCAAAATACAGAAACCTGCAGACTCTCAATAGTTACCTGATATCTATATTATATAAGGAAATAATGTATTATGACAGAAACAGAAATTAAAGAAATCGTTCAGAAACAACGCAGCTATTTTTACACAGGTGCCACTTTACCGGTAGAAAAAAGGCTGGATGCCTTAAAAAAATTAAAGACCTGTATTCAGAAATATGAACCACTGATCAATGAAGCACTGAAACGTGACCTTGGAAAAAGTAACTTTGAATCCTATATGTGTGAAGTGGGACTTGTGCTCTCAGAACTCAGCTACATGATCCGCCATACACCTTCCTATGCAAAAGTAAAAAACAGTACTGACACCACTTGCCCAGTTCGCTTCCAGAAGCTATAAGAAGCCATCTCCTTATGGTGTGGTCCTGGTTATGAGTCCATGGAATTATCCTTTCCTGCTTCACCATTGATCCGCTGATCGATGCGATTGCAGCCGGAAATACAGTTGTACTGAAACCAAGTGCCTACTCTCCTCACACCAGCCGGGTGATTGAAACCATTATCACCGAATGTTTTGATCCCCAGTATGTGGCTGTGGTAAACGGCGGACGTGCGGAAAATAACACTCTTCTCAATGAACATTTTGACTATATTTCTTTACAGGAAGCCAGCATGTTGGCAGGGAAGTAATGGCAAAAGCATCTGTACATCTGACCCCGGTTACCCTGGAGCTGGGCGGTAAAAGCCCCTGCATTGTAGAGAAAAGTGCCAACCTGAAACTTGCAGCCAGAAGAATTGTATTTGGAAAATATCTCAACTGTGGTCAGACCTGTGTAGCACCTGATTATATTTACTGCGACAGAGAAATCAAGGATGAACTGATCCGACAGATCCAGAAACAGATCAGGAAACAGTTTGGTTCCACACCTCTGAATAATAAGAATTATGGGAAAATTATTAATGAAAAGCACTTTACTCGTATCTGCAATCTGATCGATCCCAGCAAGGTAGTCTGCGGCGGTGACAACAATCCGGGGGCTCTTCAGATCGCTCCTACTGTTATGGATAATGTAACCTTCGGGGATGCAGTAATGCAGGAGGAAATCTTCGGTCCTGTGCTTCCTGTGCTGACCTATGATTCCCTGGATGAGGCCATCGAAAAGGTCAACTCCATGGCACATCCTCTGGCACTATATATCTTCACCTCCGACAAAGAAGCTGCGGAAAAAGTTACTTCCCACTGTGGATTCGGAGGCGGATGTGTCAATGACACCATCATCCACCTGGCAACCAGTGAGATGGGATTTGGCGGCTTTGGCGAAAGCGGAATGGGTTCCTACCATGGCAAAGACGGTTTTCATACCTTCTCCCACTATAAGAGTATTGTAGACAAAAAAAACATGGCTGGATCTGCCAATGAGATACCAGCCATATAGAAAAATTTATGAAAAATTATTGAGGAAGTTCCTGAAATAAGGAACTTTCTCAGGATTGATTCCCCTTATCAGCTCTGCTGACCAGTTGATTACGAATTTCCTGCATCCGGTTATCCAACTGAGCACTCTGGGCGGCACATGCCAGAAGCTCCTCCTGCAATTGCTGTGCCTGATCTGCCGGGATATCTTTTTTATAGCGAAGCTTATGTTCCAGACTTGCCCAGAAATCCATGGCAATAGTTCGAAACTGGACTTCCACATTTACCATTTTTTGTTTTTCTGCAGAAAGATAGGAACCTGCACGATCAGATGCAGGCTTCTGTAACCACTGGGTTTTGGATTTTTTATATAATCTTTTTTCTCGATCAGTACAATATCATCCTGACGCAGAAAGCTGTCTACCAGCTCATAGATATCCTCCGGAAAAGAACAGATTACCCGGACACCTGCGATATCCTTGATATTTTCTTCTATAGCAGTTAAAGACATGGGAATATTTTTTCTGCGTATTTTCCGCACAATGCTGTCATAAGATTTAATTCTGGTTTTAATACCCTCGATAGGATTTTTATCATATTCCAGGGAATACTCCTGATTCAGCACTCTGAATTTTGTCTCAATCTCCATGACAGCACACTGATAGTAAGACATCAGCAGATCAAAGGGCCTTTTATTTTTCTGGATCATTTCCAGAAATTCTTCAGACAGTAGACTCCTGCGGATCAGCTCGTCCTTTCTGGCTTCTATACGGTTTTTTCGTTCCGACATAATTTCTTCAAAATTTTTCAAATGTTCATCCCCCTCTTACGGTTTTGTATAATTACTATAGCAGTCCTCGTAAATAGTGCATTTAATAGGCTCGCTATAAACTGTCCACTTTTTTCAGCAGCAATAAATCAAAGACTATTATAACACAATTCCCGCAAAGAGTAACCATTCTCGTTACTGTTTATTCGTTACTGTTCACTCCGTTCACAGTAACGTAGCCAAAATTCATTCCAGATTGCCTGCGGCAATGGAATTTTGGCTTGTATGTCTCGGGATTTTGGCATATTCATGCCAAAAACACCTCGCGGGATAGTGGTGTGTGAACAGTAACTCTCAGACTTCATCTGCACTCTCTTTCAGCAGCTCATATCCTTGACTAAACATCTTGCAAAAATATTATAATTATATCAACATATCAAGGAGGTGCGGCAATATGAGTAATGCACTACCAATTGAAGATTTAAAGTAAAACTTACCTGGAACATT
>ENA-OQKV01000717-OQKV01000717.1-human-gut-metagenome-genome-assembly--contig:-NODE-717-length-11307-cov-1.781485_pt1 | contig 11307 bp, 14 predicted proteins | sample MGYA00242655_ERZ504811 | MGnify/ENA primary metagenome ERZ504811 (study PRJEB26092, sample SAMD00036406) | human gut metagenome | host: Homo sapiens | study: EMG produced TPA metagenomics assembly of...
TACACTGTATAGGATGCTGTGGATTGGTGAACACCTCCTACCGCAAAGACGGTTTGACAAAGGCTCCAACCACAGCTTCTTTGTTGAAATGTTAATCAGTTAGATACCGCCAGACGGTTTATTTAGAACGAGGTTACAACTGCAAAGAAGTCTGTGGTCCTAAGCAGCATTAAATACTATAGCGGAGGTATCAAAAGTGATCTGTGTTGGAATTGACGTTGCCAAAGATAAGCATGACTGCTGCATCCTTGATTCAGAAGGAACAACCCTCGCTGACTGCTTTACCATCCCCAACAACCTAGATGGGTTTAAAAGGCTGCTGCAAACGATTAAAGACTGTACTCAAAAATCAGACAAAATAAAGTAAGGGACTTGAGGCTACCGGACATTACAGCTGCAATATCCTTGGGTTTCTTCTTGTACAACGACCTGCCCGTCTATGTCATGAATCCCTTGCATACCAACCTGTATCGAAAGAGCCTCAGTCTTCGCAAAACTAAAACCGATCGTGTGGATGCAAAAACGATTGCAACTATGCTATTGTCCGATGTAGACCTCAAGTCCTACACAGATACAGCATATCACAACGAAGAACTAAAGTCACTCACGAGATACCGATTTGATAAAGTTCAGGAACGCGCCAAACTAAAGCAGTCGGTGTCCAGATTGGTTACGATCCTGTTTCCAGAATTAGAACAGCTTGTTTCGTCTATCCACGGCACTTCAATCTATGCTCTTCTCAGTGAATATCCCGGTGCAAAGCAGATTTCAGAAGCTCATCTGACCAGATTGGCTAACATCCTCGTGACAACATCCAGAGGCCATTACCGAAAAGACCGAGCTACTCATATCCGAGATGCAGCCAGAACATCCATTGGTTCTGTTATGCCTGCTAAGTCTTTGGAATTAAAGCACACCATTAAGCTCATTCAAGAACTCACCTCCGAAATCAATGAAATTGAAGATGCCATTCGGAAAATCATGGATGAATTGAAACCGCCGATCCTTTCGATTCCCGGAATGGGATTTCATTCTGCTGCGATGATTCTTGCAGAGGTAGGGGATTTTTCGAATTTTAACTCTCCTGACAAAGTTTTGGCTTATGCTGGATGTTCTCCCTCCACATACCAGTCAGGAAAACTCACAAACTGCTATGCACACATGGAAAAGCGTGGCTCCAGATATTTGCGATATGCTCTTTTCAATGCCGCCAAATATGTTTGCCTTTGGTGTCCTACATTCTCGGCCTATCTTGAAAAGAAGCGTTCTGAGGGAAAGCATTACAATGTTGCCATCTCTCATGCTGCTAAAAAGCTGGTAAGGCTTATTTTTGCTATGCAGCGTTCTGGAAAAGCCTTCTTAGCTGATTATTAAGCGTGCGATTTTATACGGAGCGAGTATCCGACAACGGATGCTCTTGTTTGCTATACCAATTTTCACCACCTTAAAATTTCTCTCGAAAATTTTGTTTTGGGGCTTGACTTTTAATAGTTAGTCTTTGCCTTCTGCTTTTCTACCTATTATTAAAACATTGGAATCACCCCCTACAGTGAATTTAGGAAATCGAGCGCAGAGTCTGGTATAGCATTCTCTGACAGTGGGCTTGGAACAGCGCCGGTTATGTTGACTGCCTGCAACTCCTCCCGCACCACCTTGCGGATGCTTTTCTCCAGCCTATTTGTCTGTTCTGCCGCAAGGATGCTCTGCACCAGAAACTCTTTGCGTTTGGCAGGCGGCATCTGCTGCAGCAACGCCCACGCGCGGCGGTGTTGCGGTTCGTTGAGGTTTGGACGGAAAACATATTGCGGTCGTTTCATACCTCGCTTTTGCGGCGCGACACGGCGGCCAACGCACGCTCGAATCCGACCGCGTTCACCTTGTCGTCCAGCAGGAAAATCGTCTTACAAAGACCGTCCTTGGGGCTGAGGTGGCGGCTCACCACGGATGCGCCGCCGCCCAATAGCACGGCGGGGATGGCGTGCAGGTCGAAACCGGCTTCCATCGTGGCAGAGAGCAGATGCTCTGTGTACTTGCGTCCCTGCCGGTTCACAATGTCGCGCACCGTATCACTGACTGTGCAGGGCTGACCTGCCAGCATATTCTCGATTTGCGCATCTGTCAGGGACAATCCGGTTTCCCGCCGCACCTGCTCCCGAATGTCATCCACACAGCGGATCATGCCGAGTTCCAAGCTGTGGGCGGTATCGGCCACGGGGATGGCGTTGTCGATGCGCATGAGGTCCACCGTCCAGCCGCCCAAATCCATGAGGAGCATGGACGGTTCGTCCTGCAACAGCCCGGTTTCGGTCATAAGGGCGGCGTAGCCCTGCGGAAAGACTGCAACTTCTTCGATGGTGATGCTGTACTCCACACCCTCAAACTTGTAGTTCACGGGCTGATTGCTCCGCAGCAGATACTCTCTGAACTTGGGTTTGTCGCGTCCGAAACTGGTCAGCGGCAGACCCGCCGCAATGCGCACAGAACATTCGGACGGCAAACCGCGCTGCCGGATTTCCTTTGCAATCGCTGCCAGCGTCAGCAGGTAGTAGTTGTCGTTTATGGTCTTGTCCCGCTGGATAGGCTGCCGCCCGGAGCCACAAACAAAAAAGCACCCGCCAAACTCTAAGAGTCCTTGGCGGGTGTAGGGTTCGTGTTCTCCATAGCTTGTCAACCCAGCCGGGAATGAACAGTGGGCTGTTTTGATAGCATAGTAGCCGTGGTCGATGCCAATAATGATGCTCATGGGAAAGCCTCCTTATTATAATAGGTATAAAATGGAAAACTTGAAAACAAACTGAAAACTGCTAGAGAATTTGCCCTCAAACAGGGGCGATAGGGCTTTTCCCAGCCATCAATCCGCTCCCAACTATTAATAAATTGTAAAACTTTCGCTTTTTTTCTTCAAAAAAACGCAAAAATCCCGGCTATCGGTGTGGAAAACCGACAGCCGGGATTGAAAACTTTTTTGAAAACAACCGAATCTTTTTTGAGATTTATCTACAAATGCGCTCATTTTTTTCCACAATGCGGACGCACCGCTGTGGAAAAACGGCAACAAAAAAGCCCAACCGCAGTGAAACGGTTGGACAACCTTGTAAAATACGACCTTGAAAGTAGGACGTCGAAATCGCCATTTTTTGGCGTTACAACAAAGAAAAAAGGCTGTGACATCTTTTTTGTCACAGCCTGTTGGTTGCGGAGACAGGACTTGAACCTGCGACCTCCGGGTTATGAGAAATTCAAAATTTGTGCGTTAGGGTGCTGTTTTGTTGGGTTTGGTGGTATTGCGTACCAAGGCTCAGAACGGATTTTGTCCCATGTGTACAAAGGAGTGCTGCATGGTGCTGACCCGTTCCAAACCCTTTTGGGGGCAGTTTTGGGGGCAAATCTTCGAAACGGATTCTCGCACACTCCAATCAAATAAATGCGCAGTTTTTGTTCCATTGAGAAATGCGGATACCAATATCACGAGGTTCTCGCACAGGAAAAGCCCAACGAACCGGTATATAAGGTTTACTTTCCGGCAAGAAATTGTACGAAAGTGCCACGCCACAGCAGCCCCGCACACCGCCCCCGTCGCCGCGAGAAATGCCCCTGTTTGGGCGCATTCGCACCGCATCGGCATCGATGCCCGCCCGGCCATATACCGCCCCAAATTCCCTGCCTTTGGGGCTTTTTCCCAAGAAAGGCTTTTCCTGCGCAGGCTTTGCCCGGACGGGTTTCACCTGTACAGGAAAAGCCTGCACTAATAAATACTAAATAAATAAAATACTAAAAAAGCAAATACGAATCCTATCTTATCTGCAAAACATACAAATCCGGACTTTGCCGCCAGAATCTTGCCATGATGCGTACAACTTACCACCAGAGAGTACAACTTGCGATTGCACTTAGGCACTTCCGTGCGGTATAATTTGCCTATCGGCCACACCGGTTGCATACTGTTGCGTAAGGCGCAGAAAAATACTGCTCGTAAGGCCGACGGTTTCCGTGGCATCGACATAAACAAAAGTGTCCGCGCAGTGGGCGCTCAGTGAAATCTTTCTTGTTTTAAGGCGATACCGCATAATTCTAAGTGTCGCAGCCGCCGGAACAGTGCTTAAGCCGTAAGGCGGGAATTGTGCGGTATTGCCTAGATAAAAGGAGCTTTTATGAGAACCGTAGATCTTCTCTTTTTTATGGGGCAAAGTAATATGGCGGGGCGCGGGGATGCCGCCCTTGCCCCTGTTATCGCCCCCGGCATGGGGTACGAATACCGCGCCGTCACCGACCCCGACACCCTGCACCCGCTGGAAGAACCCTTCGGTGTGAACGAGAACGACCCCGCCGGTGTATATGAACCGGGCATGAAAACGGGGTCGATGGTGTCGTCCTTCGTCAATGCCTGCACCGCCCAAACCAGCGTGCCGGTGGTGGGGGTATCCTGCGCCAAGGGTGGCTCTGCCATTGCCAAGTGGTTGCCCGGCACACCGTACTATCAGGATGCCGTGCGCCGCGCCCGCAAGGCGCGCGCCTTTTTGCAGGCAAACGGCTATACCATCCGCCACAGCGCCATGGTCTGGTGCCAGGGCTGCACCGACGGCGACCTGCACACCCCCAAGGACGTCTACAAAGCCGACACCGAGCGCGTCCTGCACAGCTTTATGCAGGATGCGGGCGCGCAAACCTGCTTTTTGATTCAAATCGGCAACCAGCGCGATGAGCCGGCGCTGTACCTACCCATGCAGCAGGCGCAGGAGGAACTTGCCGCAGCCTGCGATGACATTGTTATGGTCAGCCGCCGCTTTAAAACCTTTGCCGCCAAGGGGCTGATGAAGGATCGCTTCCACTACCTGCAGCCCGCCTACAACGCTGTAGGCACCGAAGCCGGCAGAAACGTAGCGGCCTATTGGAATCGCTGACAAAATACGAAAAAACCCAACCGCAAAACGGTTGGGCAATTTTTTACTTTTACACAGTGTCGGTCATCCTGCGCAGATACCGCACATCGGCGGTGTCGGCGGGCAGAACAACCTCATCGCGCAGCAGCGGTGCGGCGGGTGCGCGGTTCGCCAGGAAGGCGCGAATGGCAGAATAATCCATATCGCCCGCGCCCAGCGGCAGCAGCGTTTTGCTGCCGTCCGCCTCGATGCGGCAGTCCTTGACGTGTACGGCACCGAGCTGACTGCCGATGACCTCCAGCCAGCGGCTCCAGTGGGCGGTCTGGTACGCTTTGTCCTGTCCGTCCTTGGCACAGAACAGGTTGACAGGGTCAAAAATGACCTTGCAGTGCTGTGTATCGGCGGCAGTGTCCAGCACGGTGCGCAGCAGCTCCGGTGTGCAGAGGGGGTGTACGTCCACAGACTCCACGGCAAAAACGACGTTCAGGCGGGCGGCTTCCTCGGTGATGCGGGCGATGCTGTCCAGCATCAGCGGGCGGCGGGCAGCCTTTTCCTCGTCCGTGCAGGCACCCCATGCCGTTTCGCTGCCCACCATTTTGGCACCCAGCACCTTTGCGCAGCCCAGTGTGCGCTTTACGGTGTCGACAGCAGTGCGGCGGATGTCCGCATCGGGGGCAGACAGATCCTGATAGCAGCTTAGCACCGAAATCTCCACATCCTGTGCGGCAAACGCCGTGCGGATTTCTGCAAGCTGTTGGTCGGTGATGTGGGAAAAATCCTCAATGCCGGCAATGGCGCGCGGCATGGCGAGCTGGGCGGCGTTGTAGCCCTTGGCACGCAGCGTGGCAGCAAGCGCGGCAGCGGGCAGTTTGCCGTAATCGTGGGCGCGGCAGCCGATTCTTGTCATGGCTCAGTCCTCCGTTCCCGCAATGCGGGGCAAAAATACAAAGTTGTGTCCGCCGTCCGGATGGGCTTTCTGTTCGGGGGTAAAGCGCGCAAAATGACTTTCGGGGTCGGCGGCGATCCATGCATCCAGTTCGGGGCTGTGTGCGCCCGGCTGATGCCGAATATTGACGTTGGTGCGCGGTTCCTCGAGATAAGAAAACAGCACGCCCTCCTGTACGCAAATCAGGTGCCAGCGATCCCCCTCGACCAGCCCCTCGGTGACAATGCGCAGATGGTGCTCCATATAGCTGCACCATTTGTCGGGCGGCAGCAAGGCAATGCGTCCCCGGCGGCGCTGCGGGCAGCGCCCCTGCTGCCAGTCGGCGGCGGTGGTGGGGATATCGTGGTAAAAATACGGCTGCATGGCGGCCCATGGGCGGGGCGAAGTTTCCCCCAAGGCGGGTGGCCAGGGCAGCAAAGCCGCGTCCAGTGCGGGGCAAAGCCCCTGCGGTGTGAAGGGGCGGTTCAGTCCCTCGGCGTAGAAAAACAGGTGGCTTTCGCAGCGGAAAAGGCTTGCGGTCAAAAGGCTTCCGTCGGCTTGGGCTTTTTGCAGTGCGGCGGAAAACGCGGAAAAAACGGTGTCGGGGACGTCCGTGCGCAAAACGGCATGGAAGGAGCCGCGGCAGACGGCAGCATCGGCAAGCGCGGCAGGCAGTGTGCAGGGCATAAGGCTTCTCCTTTATTTTGTGATTATTCTTTATTATAGAGAGAAAAAATAGCAAATACTACGCGTAATAGTATAGAATCATTTGTGAAAATTACACTTTACACGCTCCGGTATCTGTGCTATGCTGAGGGTACAGTACAGGCAAAAAAGGAGTGGGAAAGATGGACTATGATATTCTGCGCTGCGGCGCTGTGGCTGACGGCGTGACCAACTGTGCGGCGGCAATCCAACAGGCGGTCGATGCAGCCGCAGCGGCAGGCGGCGGACGTGTCGTTGTGCCGGCCGGGCGGTTTTTAAGCGGCTCGGTGCTGCTGAAGGACAACGTGGAGCTTCATCTGGAAAGCGGCGCTGTGCTTATCAGCAGCCTGAACCCCGACGACATCGTTCCGTTCCCCCAGGGCGGGGACGGCACCGACCCCGATGACACCGCCGACGGCTGGGAGGGCGGCTTCTTTTTGGGTGCCAGCCACGCCAAAAACGTGACCATCAGCGGGATGGGTACGATTTACGGTCAGGGCGACAAGGTGTTTTTGGACAAGGATGCAGACAACGGATTCCACGAATGTCCGAAATTCTGCGACGTATTCCGTCCGCGCATGATGCTGTTTGAGGCAGTCGAAAACTTTACCGTGCGCGATGTGACCTTGCAGGACGCGGCATTCTGGACACTGCACATGGCGGGCTGCCGGCATGTGCGCATCCAAAACATCAGGATACTGAACGATGACCGCGGGGCCAACAACGACGGCATTGACCCCGATTGCTGCCGCGATGTGGTCATATCAAACTGCCTTGTGCGCACCGGCGATGATGCCATCGTGGTCAAATCCACAGGACCGATGTCCCGCGTTACGGCGCAAGCGAGAACGTCGTCATCACGGGGTGTGTCTTGCATTCCCGCGATTCAGCTCTGAAAATCGGCACCGAAACCCACGGCGTTATCCGCCATGTGACACTGAGCGACTGCGTCATTGACGATTGCTCCCGCGCGGTGGGCGTCTGGGTGCGCGACGGCGGCACGGTGGAGGATATCCACGTCCACCATCTGACCGGCTGCACCCGCCGCTACGCCGACGCCTACGCACTGCCCGGTGCGCCGGGCTGGTGGGGCAAGGGAGAACCGCTGTTTGTCAGCGCCACGCCGCGCAAGGGCAAGACAGGGTCAGCCGGTGTGATACGCCGTGTCAGCTTTGACCATCTGTACCTGACAAGCGAAAGCTGCGCTTTTGCGGCAGGTGAGCCGGACAGCGAGATCCGGGATCTGCGCATCAGCGAAATGCACCTGATTTTGCAGCGTCGAGGTACCCAGCCCGGCGGCCTGTTTGACGAGCAGCCCTCGGCCCGGCACATCTACCCGCACGCCATCCCAGCGCTGTACGCCCGCTGCGTGGACGGCCTGACCGTCAAGGACAGCACGGTGCGCTTTGTCGGTGAGAACGAGGCGTGGGACGGCAGCGTAGCCGAGCTGGAGCACTGCCGCCGCGCAAAAAACGCAACTGGAAAAACTGGTATAAAAAGGAAGTGTATACAAATGGAACATATGGCATCGGAAAAGGGCGCATCAAGCCCGGCTGCAAGGAAAAATACCAGCGCCGCCACGCGGAAATCTGGCCCGAAATGGTCGAGGTGCTGAAGGAGGCAGGCATCTGCAATTACAGTATTTTTTACTGCAATGACGAGCTGTTCGGCTATTACGAGTGCGAAAAGGGCGTCGCCTACGCGGAAAAAGTGCAGTCCGAAAGCCCTGTTGTAGATCGCTGGAACGAGTACATGAAGGACATTCTGGAGCTGGAAATGGACCCTGTAACGGGCGCCCAGCCCAAGCTGGAGCAGGTGTTCCGGCTGGATTGAGAAAGTGTGAAACATTGATGCAGTCAAAAGCCCCCGCTGCTTACGGCAGCGGGGGCTTTTGCCATGCCGGACAATTTACAGCGCACCGTCGGAACGGACGTTGTCGTAGTTCAGCACACCGGCAAAGAACGCCAGCGCCAGACCCTGACCCCAGCCCTGGATCCAATCGCGGCTGATGCCGCGGTAGCCGTCGGCGTCCTTCATAACGGCTGTCCCGCCCGAAACATTCAGCACACGGCCGTCCGGGCTGACATTGGCCAGCATACCGGGGATTGCCTTGTTGATATACTTGATGTGCAGGGGGTTGCCCTTGGTGATCATGGCGGCGGCGATGCCCGCGCTGGCGCTGACCTCCTCATAGGAGGCGGCATCGTCCACAATCGTGCGCCACAGGCCGTTCTCGGTCTGGTACAGCTTGAGCGCGGCAAGCTGGTCGTTCAGGCTGCCGACAACGTCCAAAAACTTGGGGTACAGGTAGCACTGCGGCAACCGTACACCGACCTGTGCCATCGTGTAGGCAGCCCACGCATTGGCACGCCCCCACTTGATGCCCGACATATGGTCGCCGGTGATGTTGTTGTAGCCGTGGTAGTACAGCCCGCTCTCAGGATCCTGCAGGTACTTGATGTGCCAGTAATACTGGTTCAGCGCATCATCGATCAGGGCCTCGTCCTTCAAAAGCACGCCCATGCGCAGCAGGAAGAAGCCCGCCATAAAGAGCGTGTCTGCCCACGCCTGCTCGGGGAAGTCGTTGTTGACCGAAACGGTGTGCTGCAAAACATGATTGCCGAAGCGCAGCGCCTCCTTTTCCAGATACTCGACCTTGCTTTTGGCGATGTCCAGATACTTTTCATCGCCGGTATGCTCATACAGGGTGATCAGGCAGTGCCCCATTGAGCAGGTGTTGACCGTCCAGCTCGGCAGGCCCAGCTCGATATACTCGTCCACGCGGTCCTTGACCAGCTGCAGATAACGCTCGTTTTTGGTGACCTCATATGCCTCGCAGATGCCGTAGTAGGCGACACCGCAGGGCCAGTCCCACGTCATGTCCATACGCATCGTGCGGTCCACGATCTTGTCGATGGTAGCTTCAATTTGGGCTTTGTCAAAAATCAGGTTTGCCATTGCTCTCTCCTTTTTAAATTGCGAATCCGCTTATACCAGCGTCACAGTCTTTCCGGCTGGAATCTCATACTGACGACCGTCCGCCTCGACCCAGATGGACTGGGCGTTGGGGTTGCAGACCTTATCGCCCGCGGCGGTGTACTGCAGGCGGGCGGCATCGGCCATGTAGTCCACGATCTCGATGTTGGTGGCGTACCAGGTGTCCTCGCGCCCGCCGACCAGCTGGCAGAACCGCTCCATCAATGCCCAGTCCTCCTCGGTGCGGAACTCAAAGCTGTGGCCCCAGACATACATCATGTAGAGATACTGCGTCTTGTACAGCTCTACAAAGCGCTTGCCGTCCTCCAGCAGGTTGTGTGTGTGGTGGCAGGTGGCTTTCCATGTCATAAAATCGTGGGGCATCGCAAAGTCGTGGGTGTCGCCCACAACGCGGGCGTAGCGGATGCCCAGCGCGGGCAGCAGGGCGGCGATCTCCGGCGTCCAGCTGCCGTTGGGGTAGGCAAGACCGCGCACAGGGTAGCCCATGACGCCCTCCAGCTGCATACGGTCGGCCAGCACCTGCCGGGCGGTCTGGTCCAGCGGGCTGCGGGAGATGGTGGGGTGGTGGTAGGTATGGCAGGCGACCTCATGGCCCTTGTACAGCTCGACCCACTCGCTCTCGGGGATGCGCTCGGGGCGGGGCAGGCCGCCGTTCAGGTTGAAGGTGCCCCGGATGCCGTAGCGGTTGAACAGCTCGACAAGGCGGCGGTCCTCCAAACGGCCGTCATCATAGCTCATCGTCAGCACCTTATGCTTGCCGCCGGGGAAGCAGGTGTAAATGACCTTCGGTTCGGTGTAGTCATAAACAAACCTCTTTTTGTCAAAATTTATTTGAAATTCGCCCGCAGCACATCCAGTGCCGGGGTGGTATCCTGTAAAAGCTGCTGCACAAAGGCCTGTGCCGTGCGGCAGGCGCCGGCGTTTTGCTGGTGGGCGTTGTCCTGCTTTGCGCCCACCCACATATAGCGGGCCTTGCAGCGCTCAGCGCCAAAGGCGGTGTTGGCGGCAGCGGTAGCGGCGCCAAGGTCGATAAACGGCGCGCCGACCTCGGCGGCAAAGGCGCGCATCGCCTCGCGGTAGGCGGCAAACGAGGGGTGGCAGACACCGGCCTCGTCAAACTCGCGCATCGCCACGGGGGAGGCAAAGATGCACACTGCGCCGTGGCTGCGGGCAGCGTCCCAGAAGGGGCGCAGGCTCTCGCCGAAGGCATCCGCCGGGACATAGCGCTCGGCCTTTGCGCGGTTGGCATCGTTATGGCCGAAGCTGACCACCAGCAGCTCCTTCTCCCCGATCTGGTCCTGATTGCGGGGGTCGTCCAGGCTGGCGTCTCCGGTGTCCACCTCCTCCGTATCCTGGGAGAGATCCGGGGCCGCGCTGCTTCCGACACCGGACTCGGTCCCACTTCCGGAAGCGGAAGGGGCCCCGGAGCCGCAGGCGGCCAGCGGGGTCATCAGCAGCGCCGCGGAAAGCAGCAGGGACAGCAGTTTCTTGATTTTCATGATTTTTCCTCCTTTTTGCTCGACATGGTAAAACTGGAACCTTTGTTTGTATGTAAAACACCTGTTTTCAGCAAAAGGACAGGAAAAGCAAGATCCTTTTCCCTCTCAAAAAGGGCAAAAGGATCACCGAAGCAGATGGCCGCATCAGTACAATCAATTCCTCGTGATCTGGAAGTCTCTTCCCGTACCCACAGACGGCAGGTCTCCTGGCTCACAGATCCTCACATATCGCCGCCTTCCCAATTTTCATCAGTGGCCGCACCTTGCGTTGGCGATATACTCCCTGCTTACAGTGACGAGA
>ENA-OQKV01000718-OQKV01000718.1-human-gut-metagenome-genome-assembly--contig:-NODE-718-length-11289-cov-4.244938_pt1 | contig 11289 bp, 10 predicted proteins | sample MGYA00242655_ERZ504811 | MGnify/ENA primary metagenome ERZ504811 (study PRJEB26092, sample SAMD00036406) | human gut metagenome | host: Homo sapiens | study: EMG produced TPA metagenomics assembly of...
ATAAAACGGTTCTGGTCATCGCCCACAGGATGCGTACCGTAGCAGGAGCAGATAAAATTGTTGTCCTTTCTGATGGCACCGTGGCAGAAGAAGGATCACCAAAGGATCTGGAAGAAAAGAATGGTGTATATGCCCATATGGTAAAACTGCAGACAGAAAGCCAGAATTGGAAACTTTCATAAAGAAAAAGGAGGGCTGGTTATGCAAAAATTAGGCGTTGTGGAGGATACCCTGTTTGTCCCTATGCTGGGCAGAATCTATGCCAGTGAGCATTGCCCGCAAATTTTATATGATAAAAAAGCATTGGAATTGAAAAATAAGCTGCCCTCGGACTTGATTGAGCAGAATAAACAGAACCAATATACCCTTTTGGCCTCTGCTTCCCGGTCTGCTAATATGGATCGGATTATTCGGGATTTTCTGGAACGCAGACCGAACGGTGCGATTGTCCAACTGGGTTGTGGCCTGGAGACAACCTATTACCGCTGTGATAACGGAAGGGCACGCTGGTATGCTGTGGATCTGCCTCATGTGATCGAATACCGGCGAGGGCTTCTTCCCGAACCGGAGCGTGAATGCTATATTTCCGGGAATGCCTTTGCAAAGGACTGGATCAAAAAAGTCCGCGATGAGGTGCTTGATACTCCGATTCTCGTTATTGCAGGTGGACTATTCCATTATTTTGAGGAAAATAAGGTCATTGCCCTTCTGCGTATGATTGGACAATTTGGAAATATGGAAGTTGTTTTTGATACCGTGAACAGAAAAGGCATGGCAATGATGCAAAAGAAGTACATGAGGCAGGTAGGCCATGCCGATGCGCAGATGTTCTTTTATGTCGATGCAGTGGAAGAACTGGCGGCAAAGATCGGGGGTAATGCAAAGGTGATTGCGGATGAACCATACTATCGTTACATCCCTAAAAACGGCTTAAAGATGTCCACGAAGGTCAGTATGGCGGTTTCTGATCGGTTCTGCATGGTGAAGATGATACAGTTGAAACTATAGATGCTTTTGCGTGGAAAAGAGGTTAAATCTTGTTATAACATGTAATAAATGTTACCACAATCAACTCTACAATGATTTGTTTTCCAATAAATTAGAGCGATGATGTATTAGTTTATATCAACTGATAGGGAGGTGGAAATGAGCATGAGTGAACTCCACAAACCAGAATGGTACGGGGAATGTGCTATAATTTCTGATAAATATAATGATTATGTTCAAATAAAATATAAATGCAATGGGACTGGAACTTTATATGATTACTCATTATTCCCTGGTATCAATTTAATTTTTATGGATTTTAACTGTTCAGATATTTTTCATGAACCGATTCCCAATAAAAATATCATTGAAATTCGTCATTACCAAAAGGGACGCGTTGAGTTTGAATTAAGGAATAATAAGGTTTTTCACATGAAAGAAGGAGAATTATGTATCAATGCTCTTGCTAATGTTCCTGCGGCATATTCTTTTCCCTTTGGATATAGTGTTGGATTGAGTTGTGTGATTGACAAAGATTCTATTGATGCGAAAACAAAACAAATTTTTTCTTACTATAATATTGATGTCTTAAATCTTGGACAAGAATTGGAAATAGAAAAAAAGTGGTTTTTATGCCGGACACCACAGCGATTGTTACATATCTTTGATGAATTATACGCTGCAAAAGGCGTGGAAGGAAAAGATTACTTCCGTATTAAATTATTGGAATTGTTTTACCATATCAAACAACTGCGGATTGAAGATCAGTATGAAGCAACATATTATTCCAAAGAGCAAATTGAAATCATTAAGCGTATCCGACATCAGCTTATAGAAAACCTCGACAAAAAACTATCCATAGAAGAACTCTTGCGAAAAGAGCCAATGAGCAAGGTCACATTTCAAGCTATTTTCAAACAGATTTATGGCGATACGCCCTATGCACATATCAAAAAGTATAAAATGAATCTTGCGGCTGTTTATTTGCAGGAAACAGATCAATCAATCACGCAAATAGCCGGTGAACTTGGATATTCAAATATTAGTAAATTTGCGCGAGCCTTTCAAGAAGTGTTTGGAATGCTTCCAAAGGATTACCGTAAAGCAAAAAAGTGATTTAACTTTTGGGCTGTTTTCTTGATTTACTTTTCCCTTTGGAGTAGTTAGAGACTGCAAACCGGTGTAGAATGACAGTGTAGTTAGTTGATACTAACTACACTGTCATTTTATTTTAAGGAGGTTTCAAAGATGGAACAAACGGTGAAGAAAAAGTTTGGCATTCGCGATATTATGACGATTGCCGCAATGATGGTCATCAATTTCGCAATTGCAATGGTGATTGGTATGGTTACATTGCCTTTCCCAGCAGTATATTTATACGGCTCTGCTGGTATTGATGCCTTTATTGGAGCAACATTTTATTTGGTTGCGGCAAATCGCATTAACAAACACGGATTGTTGTTTGCTTGGGCTACGGTTTATGGACTAATCCAAGGTGTTATGGGTTATATGTTCTTGGTTCCCTATTTCTTGATTGTAGCCCTCATTGCCGAGTTATGCATGGTTGGCAAGAATACATACCGAAGTGCAGTTCGCAACCGAATTGGCTGGATGGTTAACTCAATCGGAAATTTTGTAGGCTGTGCCGTACCGCTGTGGTGGTCTTGGGACAGCTATCAGGAAATGGCAGCAAGCAGCGGTTTTGATGCAAATACCTTGAATATGCAGCTCTCTATGGTGACTTCTCCGGCGCTGATGCTTCTGGGTGTTGTCATTACTGCGGTTCTTGCAATTCTTGGTACATTGTTCGGCCAGCGGTTGCTCAGAAAGCATTTCCAAAAAGCTGGCATTGTAGGATGATGGCCGGAGAAAAAAAGCAAAGGCGGATTGACCGGATTGACGGGCGCACAGTTCTTTTCCTGACGCTGTGCGCCTGCCTTGTGACTTTCCTTACCACGAGTTTTTGGGGACATGGGATTTTTACCTTTTGGATTTTTCTGATCCTGTGCTGGTTCGGCTTGTATAAGCAGGCTATTGGATGCTTTGCGGTCTATTTGGTAGCGATTGTATGGCTGATGATCGAGACAAAGTATCAGATCAGTATCCCATCACCGCTGTTACTCAGCATGATTTACAAGCTGCTGCTCCCCGCTATGCCAGCCTATCTTCTGGCGAAAATTCCGTCCGGGAAACTGACGGCCAGCTTGAGGAAAATGCCTATCCCCACCCGTATCATGCTTGTTTTGATCGTCATGCTCCGCTTTGCTCCGACTGTGCTGCATGAATTTGGAGAAGTCAGGGAAGCCATGAAAATCCGTGGCTTCTTAAAATCGGTTGGCAATGTTTTGAGGCATCCGATGGACACGTTGGAATACGCCATTGTTCCGATGGTGTTCCGCTCCTTAAAGATTGCGGACGAGTTAGCCGCTTCTGCCATTGTCAGAGGAATTGAAAGCCCCTACAAGAAAGAAAGCTACTATGTCAGCCGGATCGCTGCGCTGGATTACTTTTTGATTGTTGTCAGCGTGGGAGCTGCCGTGTGCTGCTGTCTTTTATAGGAGGAATGGAATGGGAAAAGAAATTATGATCCGTGACCTGACCTTTTCCTATGGCGGGAACGGAAATCAACTGGAACATATATCGTTAGATATTGCCGCCGGGGAGGTCATTGTTATGACCGGCCCATCAGGGAGCGGGAAAAGCTCTTTGACGAGAGTGATTAACGGCCTGATCCCCTACTTTTACGAGGGGAAATTAAGCGGCGAGGTTTTTGTGGACGGAAAACCGCTGAAAGAGATTCCGTCCTGGGAGCGCGGCAAAATCGCAGGGAATGTATTTCAAGACCCCAGGAGCCAGTTTTTTGCCAATGAGGTAGCCGGTGAGATTGCTTTCGGCTGTGAGAACTACGGGTATTCCCATGAGGACATTCAGAGCCATGTTCACCGGGCGGCGGCGGACATCAAAATTCAGGACATTCTGGATTACAGTCTGCACAGCCTGTCTTATGGGATGCGCCAGAAAGTTGCGATTGCGTCTGCGGAGGCGATTGACCCGGAAATCTATGTCATGGATGAACCGTCTGCCAATCTGGATATTGCATCTACCTACCGCTTTGCAGACATTATCCGCGATTTGAAACAGCAGGGAAAAACCATCATCATAGCAGAACACAGGCTTTATTATCTGATGGATCTGGCAGACCGCTTCCTGTGTGTGCAGAAAGGGAAAATTGTGCGGGAATTTACCGCGCAGCAGATGAAAGCCCTGTCCAATGAGGAGATCCGGGTGCTGGGGCTTCGCACTCCTGACCTGCACCAGATCGAGCAGGCGGAAATCCCATCTGCGGCAACCAGCGAGGTTGTTCTGGAAGTGAAAAAGCTGAACCACTCTTTTGGTGAGACGATTGTGGCAAAGGATATTGACTTTCAATGCTGCAAGGGAGAAGTGGTAGCCCTGATTGGCCCTAACGGGACGGGCAAAAGCACCATAGGACGAATCCTGGCAGGGCTATTGAAAGAAAAATCCGGCGAAGTCGTTTTGTTCGGAAAGCATTGCAGACCGAAAGGCCGCTTGGGAAAGGTCTGGTACATTCCCCAGGATTTAGACAGCCAGCTTTTCGGTGAGGACTTGCTTGACGAACTGACTACCGGCGCAGAAGTCAACCCGGAGCGGAAACAAGCGGCGGAAGAAATCCTGGAGGCCCTGGAACTGACGCCATTCATCAAACAGCATCCCTCTACGCTGTCAGGAGGGCAAAAGCAGCGGCTGGCTCTTGGCGTGGCTCTAATGCACGAAGCGTCGATCATCGTACTGGATGAACCGACAAGCGGGCTGGACGGTACGAATATGCGGAATGTCAGCCGGATGATCCGCAAGCTGGCAAAGATGGGGCGCACCATTATCGTCATTACCCATGACGCGGAGTGTGCGCTTGCCTGCTGTGAGCGGGCAATACGCCTGGAGAACGGCTGCATTACCGATGATTTTCAAATCAGAGGCGCAGAGCTTCTTTTAGACAAAATTGGATATGACAAAAAGGAGGGTTAGAAATGGCACAGCAAAACGAGAAGCAGCCGAAAGCGAAAACCGGACTGGCACGCTGCCTGGAGCTGGCTTCCGGCCATAAAGGGCTGGTGTTCCTGGCAGGTTTTTTGGCGGCGCTGGCTGCGATCTGTTCTTTTGTACCGTACTTATCAATCTACTACATCATTCGGGAAATCCTGTTTGTTTACCCGGATATGTCGCTCTTGAATGTTTCCACGATTTCGACCTGGGGATGGCTGGCCCTGGCTGGAATTTTGGGGAACATCGTATTTTACTTTTTTGCCCTGTTGTGTTCCCACGTTGCGGCGTTTGGAACGCTTTATGAATTGAAGGTGGCCTTTGCCGACCACATCATGCAGATTCCCCTTGGGTATCATCTGACCCTGGGCAGCGGCAAAATGAGAAAGATCATGGACGAAAACATTGAAAGTGTTGAGAAATTCATCGCTCACCAGCTCCCGGACTTTGTGGCCTCTTTGGTCGCGCCGCTTGTTCTGGTTATCATTCTTCTTGGAATTGACTGGCGGTATGGCGTGGTTTGTCTGGTCGGTATTGTTCTGGCCTTTATCGTGCAGTTTGCGGGCTTCAACGGAGAAGCAAAGGAAAAAATGCACCGTTTTCAGACCGCCCAGGAGAACATGAACAGCGCTTCTGTGGAATATGTACGTGGTATGTCGGAGATCAAAGCATTTAATCAGACCGCCGATTCCTTTAAGCGGTTGGGCAAATCCATTACAGACTATACCTCTTTTGTGTTGGAGTACGCATTGGGCTGGCAGAACTGTATGCCTGCTTTTACCACGATCATCAACAATATTTATCTGCTTTTGATTCCGGTGGGCATTCTGATCGGGATGCACACTACGGATTTCAGGGAGTATTCGCTGACATTTATTTTCTACCTGATTATTGTCCATGCGATTTCCGGTGTCCTGAATAAAATCATGTATATCTCTGAGTCCTTTACGCAGATTGACGGCAGTGTGGAGCGTATGGATGAAATCCTGCGTATCCCGGTCCTGCCCGAAAAGAGTACGGCGCAAGCAATCGAAAACTATGGGATTGCTTTCCGGGATGTCAGCTTTTCCTACGAAGCCGATTCCCAGGTCAAGGCCCTGTCTCATGTTTCTTTCTTTGCGGATCAGGGCAAGGTGACAGCCATTGTCGGCCCCTCCGGTGGCGGTAAGAGTACCATCGCCAGCCTGATCTCCCGGTTTTATGATGTGACGGACGGAAGTATTCAGATCGGCGGCGTTGACATTCGGGACATTCCGCTGGATGCGCTGATGGATAAGGTCAGCTTCGTATTTCAGGATACGTTCCTGTTCAAGCAGAGCATCCTGGATAACATCCGTATGGGAAATCCAGATGCTACGGAAGAACAGGTGATTGCGGCGGCAAAGGCTGCAAGATGCCATGAATTTATTGAGCAGCTTTCGAACGGGTATCAGACTGTAATCGGCAGCACCGGCGTCCATCTTTCCGGTGGTGAGCGCCAGCGGATTGCCATTGCAAGGGCTATCGTAAAAGACGCGCCCATCATCGTTCTGGACGAGGCAACTGCGTTCAGTGACCCGGAGAACGAGTACCTGATTCAAAAAGCCTTTGAAAAGCTGATCCAGAATAAAACGGTTGTAATGATCGCCCATCGCCTGTCTACGATTCGTAATGCTGACCAGATCCTTGTCATGGAAAAGGGCTGTCTGATTGAATCCGGCACCCATGACGAGCTGCTGAAGAAGGACGGAAAATACGCGCAGATGTGGAGCAGCTATACGGAGTCGATCAACTGGAAAATTGGCACAGGAAAGGCGGTGTGATCTATGAGTAAGCTGAAAGAAAAGTTAATGCTGTCGGAGAAAGGCTACTCCGACCTGAAAAAAGCGATTACGGCCTGCACAATCACCAATATCGCGCTGTTGCTTCCGTCTATGGTAGCCTGCCTGCTCTTTTGGGAGTTGTTAAAGCCATTTACTGGAGAAGCAATTTCGTGGGCCGCATTGTGGAAGCTGCTGGGCCTAGGGCTGGTGGCAGCTATTCTGGTATTCCTGACCGCGAAAAACGATTATAGGAAAACCTATATTGCTTCCTATAAGGAGGCCAGCACGACCAGACTTCGGATCGCGGAGCATCTTCGCAAGCTCCCCATGAGCTTCTTTAACACAAAAGATTTGTCCGATATTACCACTAACATGATGGCGGATTGCAGCAGCATGGAATCCATGCTCAGCAGTACCATCCCGCCGCTGATTGCAAATATCATCTCTGTTACCCTGACCTGCGTTTGTCTGGCATTTTTTGACTGGAGAATGGCCCTTGCGATTTTCTGCACAATGCCGGTTACATTCCTTATCATCTGGTGCGGGCGCAAGCTACAACTTCGTCTGTTTGACAAACAGGTGGATGTGAAACTGGAGGCGTCTAGCCAGATTCAGGAATACCTGGAAGGTATTAAGATCATCAAATCTTGTGGTCTTGGCGGTTCCCGCTTTGATGCGTTGGATAAAGCACTCCAGGCCATGAAAAAAATCGCCATTAAAGTGGAACTGGCCTCCGGTATTCTGGTTCAGGGAGCCAGCCTGATCCTGCAAGCAGGGCTTGGCATTACTATTTTCATTGGAACGGTGCTGATAACCGGCGGCAAAATCGAATTGCTCCCTCTGCTGGTGCTGCTCATGTTCTCCACGCAGATTTACGGCCCGATCCTTGCCATTCTCTCACAGTTGACTTCTCTGTTTCATTTGGAGACTGTCACCAACCGTATGCGTACCCTGCTGACCACGCCCGCTATGGAGGGCGAGGATAAGGATGTATCCAAGTATGACATTGAACTGAAAAATGTCACTTTCGGATATAACCAGGACGATGTTATCAAGGATGTGTCTTTTTCTATTCCTGCTGGCAGCGTAATGGCCCTGGTAGGGCCTTCCGGCAGCGGCAAAAGCACGATTTCCAAACTGATCGCCCGCTTTTGGGATATAAGAAAAGGCCAGATCACCATTGGTGGTATGGATGTCAGCACCATTGAACCGGAACACCTGATGCGCTGTATGTCCTTTGTATTCCAGGATGTGACCCTGTTCAACGATACTGTTTTTAACAATATCCGTGTAGGTAACATGAACGCTACCGAAGAACAGGTCATGGCAGCGGCAAAGGCAGCGTACTGTAACGAATTTATCCAGCGATTGCCGGATGGTTATCAGACTATCTTGGGGGAGAACGGCAGCACTCTTTCTGGCGGAGAACGTCAGCGAATCTCCATTGCCCGCGCTCTGCTGAAAGATGCCCCGATTATTCTTCTTGATGAAGCAACAGCATCTCTTGACCCGGAGAACGAGGTTTTAATCCAGCGGGCCATTGCAAAGCTGGTGGAGGGTAAGACGGTTATTATGATTGCTCACCGGCTTCGTACCGTTGTGGATGCCGACCAAATTCTCGTTCTTGATAACGGCAGACTGGTGGAACACGGTACACATGATGAATTGATGAAAAAGAACGGATTGTACTATAAACTGTTCCATATCCAACAGGAGAGTCTTGGTTGGGCTGTGTAAATTGTTTTAGAAGGGAGATGTTCCATGAAACTTCATGCGTCCGGGGAGGACTATCTGGAAACCATCCTTGTTCTCCATAAGAAAACGGGTATGGTGTGCTCCGTAGATGTGGCCCGGCACATGGGAGTGTCAAAGCCAAGCGTATGTGTGGCAGTAAACACTTTGAAAGACGGCGGCTTTCTTACGATGGACGAAGATCACTTTCTCCATCTGACCGATGTGGGCCGCGAGGTGGCTGAAAAAATCTATAAGCGTCACTGCTTCTTTACTGAGCAGCTTATCGCCGCAGGCGTTGACCCCAAGACTGCGGAGGCCGACGCCTGCCGGATTGAACACATCATCAGCGACGAGAGCTTTTCGCGGCTGAAGGAGGCAGCTGCACAGGAGCAAGACTAAACTAAATATGCCAAGCTATCCTGCCTCGCCAGACGGGGAAAGAAAAAAACCGTTAGCAGGGCAGGCAGCTTCGTGCGCTCATAATGGATTTTCAAAGACTGCGGCGGTTTTGAGTACATCAAGGCCGCCGTTCCTTATGCCCTCAACAAAGGAGTGACGCCTATACGCTGACACGGCGGCTTTAGGAGGGAGCCGCCATGAAGCACATTGACCGCCGACAAATTCAGACGATATTTCACTACCGTCAAAAAAAGCCCAGTCAACGAACAGGCCCCGTCTGGCAGCCGGTGCGAAAATTGTCATTCTGTAAGTGAATATTGGAGTTTTTGCGCTCGAATAGCTTTCTGCTGTCCGGGCGCTTTTTTATATTTCCGAGTTTACTTCGGGTCATGTTGGCCCGAGTTCATACCCCGGTGTCGCTCACCACCGCCTCCGTTTCGGCTACCCGTCAACCCGAACACCCGAAACGGAGGTATTTATGAAAGTTATCAATCTGCGGGATATTTACCCTCATTATACACAGGATTGTTTTGTTGAAGTAACTGACGAAGTGGCCGATCTGTTTTCCGAGTTCGACCACAAAGAAGCGGCTTACCGTCTGCGTACATACCGGCACAAGGCATACTACTCCCTTGACCGGAACGACGGTATTGAGCATGAGGCTCTTTTCGTTGCACTTTCTCCGCATGAGCTGTATGAGCGCAAAGTGACTATGCAGGAACTTCATGCCGCCATTTCCCGGTTGCCGAACAAACAGGCGAAACGTATTTACGCCCATTTCATTCTCGGCATGACCAAAAAAGATATTGCCCGGGCAGAAGGTGTCCATGAGAAAGTCGTGCGGGTCGCCATTGAGCGCGGTCTGCGGAGCCTGGAAAAAATTTTGAAAAATTCTTTGTAAGGCGTACCGATTTAGACCAAAAAATGAAATGGTATATGAGAGGCAGTCAAAGCCTCGGGTCACATTGGTCCGAAGTTCGGACAAGCCTTACGCAGCTTGAAAACTGAATAAAAAGATACCCGGATACGAAGGGTGCTTGTGTCCAGTGACAGGCCCGCCATGATCTCTATTGTCAGAGGATAGAGGGAGCGATAAGGCCCATGCCGCAGGCGGGCCTTGGCAGGTCAGCCGGATAAAACACAAAATCCCGGATACTTGCGATTAGTCACAATCCGAGCGTGCAGCGGTGTTGCGAACCGTGAGCCGTCGCAGGTAATGAGATCACCTTGCCATCAGAATGGGGAGAGCTGAAATGCTATGGGGAGGAACGCCAGCCGCCCGTCCGGTCTATCTGAAAAGCACTTTTGACCCGTGGGGACCCCGCCGCTATTCTGTCTAATGATAGAGCGACCTTTCCGGCGGGGCCCCATACTTTTATGAACAGGAGAACCTTATGAAGAAAACTTATCCGTCCATTCCGGGATTGGAACCGGACGCGTGGAGCAACGACGCCTGCCGTGGTTATGTGATTATGGCAATGCATGACTGTGGCTTCTCCCATGAGGATATTCGCCGTGTGGTACGGCAGCTTCACGAAGCCTTTGACTTCCATACCATCAACGAGGCCGAGCAAAAAATATTATCATGGGGACTATTGACCTCGGGCCATGTTGGCCCGAAGCTGGGGAAAGCTCAAAGAGCGGCACCTTCCGGGGTGCCGTTTTTTGATGTTTCCCATTCGGACAAGAGGGAGACTGGTCGGCATTAACCTATACTGGAAAAGGGGGGTTTTCAATGGTTCAAGCTGTTACATACCAAAGCGATAAGCAATCTGTTTATTTTCAAGGCAAACTCAATTGTGCTGGAAAACCTGACGCCGATACTCTCCCCGGAGGAAAAGAAGAAAGCGAAAAAAGAGAAATCGAAAATAACCTGTACGATATATTCAGCAAGTACGGGGACAGGTTTCGCTAATCAATCGCAACATTGTCGTCCGGGGCTGCTAATGGTATAATATAGTTGTAAGGTTGGTAGCTCCATTCCATACGGAAAGGAGCCCATATGGACATTATCAGAGAAGATTGTATTTACGCAAGACAGTCAGTAGACCGCAAGGACAGTATCAGCATTGAAAGCCAGATTGACTTTTGCAAGTACGAACTGAAAGGCGGGAGCTGTAAGGTATTCAAGGATAAAGGCTATTCCGGGAAAAACACGGACAGGCCGGAATTTCAAAAACTGCTGGGAGAAATCCGAAAAGGCAGGATACGGCGGGTAATCGTCTATAAGCTGGACCGGATCAGCCGCTCCATTCTGGATTTTGCGAACATGATGGAGCTGTTTCAAGAGTACGATGTGGAGTTT
>ENA-OQKV01000719-OQKV01000719.1-human-gut-metagenome-genome-assembly--contig:-NODE-719-length-11282-cov-3.240520_pt1 | contig 11282 bp, 9 predicted proteins | sample MGYA00242655_ERZ504811 | MGnify/ENA primary metagenome ERZ504811 (study PRJEB26092, sample SAMD00036406) | human gut metagenome | host: Homo sapiens | study: EMG produced TPA metagenomics assembly of...
TCAGCGGGCTTTACCTTCCTGGTGCGGGGGTGGCCCGCAGATACCGTCTTGGGCTTGAGGAGGGCTGCGGCGAGGACCTGCGACAGGCTCTGCATGGGCAGGAACTCGATGTTCTTCTTGACCTCGTCGTCCACCTCGTACAGATCGGACAGGTTGTCCTTGGGATGAGGACGGTCTTCATCCCCTCGCGGTAAGCGGCCATGCTCTTTTCGTCGGAGGCCGCCGATGGGCAGCACGTTGCCGTGCAGGGTGATCTCGCCGGTCATGGCCACATCGCCCCGCACCGGGATGCCGGACAGGCAGGAGATGAGGGCCGTGGTCAGGGTGACGCCGGCAGAGGGGCCGTCTTTGGGGACTGCACCCTCCGGGGCGTGGATGTGCAGGTCGCACTTCTTGAGGCGCTCGGAGTCGATGCCGTACTCTGCGGCATGGACGCGGGCATAGGTGATGGCCAGCTGGGCGCTCTCCTTCATCACGTCGCCCAGCGAACCGGTGACGGTGATCTTGCCGCTGCCGTTGTCGATGACCTGCACCTCGATGGGCAGGGTCTCGCCGCCGATGCTGGTCCATGCCAGACCGTTGGCGATGCCGATGGCGTTGGTGCGGTTGAGGAACTCGGGGCTTGACCATGCGGGGTCCCAGCAGCTTTTCGAGGCCGGTGCCGGTGACGGAGACATTCTCCGCCTCGCCGGAAGCGATCTTCCGGGCGCACTTGCGCAGGACGCTGGTGATGGTGCGCTCCAGATTGCGGACGCCGGCCTCGCGGGTGTAGCCGTCGATGATGCTGTAGAGGGCGCTCTGGGAGAAGGTGACCTTGCCGGTCAGGCCGCAGGCATCCAGCTGTTTGGGGACCAGATGCTTCCGGGCGATGTTGTACTTTTCCACCCGGGTGTAGCTGGGCAGCTCGATGACGTCCATGCGGTCGCGCAGCGGGCCGGGGATGGCGCTGAGGTCGTTGGCCGTGGTGATGAAGAGCACATGGCTCAAATCAAACGGCATATCGATGAAATGGTCGTTAAAGGTGCTGTTCTGCTCGGGGTCGAGGGCTTCCAGCAGAGCGGCCGCCGGGTCGCCCCGGAAGTCGCCTGCCAGCTTGTCGATCTCGTCCAGAAGCATCAGGGGGTTCGCGCTTTTGGCAGAGATCATGGCGTTGATGATCTTGCCGGGCATCGCGCCGATGTAGGTGCGGCGGTGGCCGCGGATCTCGGCCTCATCCCGCACGCCGCCGAGGCTGATGCGGACATACCTGCGGTTCAGGCTCTCGGCGATGGAGCGGGCGATGCTGGTCTTGCCGACACCCGGAGGGCCGACGAGACAGATGATCTGGCCCTTCACGTCGGGGGCCAGCTTGCGGACGGCCAGCACCTCGAGGATGCGGTCCTTGACCTTCTTCAGGCCGTAATGGTCCCGGTCCAGCACCCGCTGGGCCTTGGCGATGTCCAGATCGTCCTCGGTGAAGGTGTTCCAGGGCAGGTCGAGGCAGGTGTCCAGATAGGTGCGGATGACCGTGCCTTCCTGATTGCTGCTCTGCATCTTGGAGAGGCGGTCCACCTTTTGAGAAGCTTCTTTTCCCGGTCCTCGTCCAGATGGAGGGCCGTGATCTTCCGGCGGTACTCCTCGGCCTCGGCGGTGGTATCGTCGTCCTCGCCCAGCTCCTCGCTGATCATGTGGAGCTGCTCGTGGAGGTAGTAGTCGCGCTGGTTCTTGTCCATCGCCTCGTCTACCTTCTGGGCGATCTCCTTATCGATCTCGAGCATCCGGCGCTCCCGGTGCATCTTCTCGATGAGCAGATGCAGACGGCCCATCAGGGTGCCTTCGTCCAGAATGGCCTGTTTATCCTCGAAGCGGAACAGGAGGTTGGCCGGGATGTACTCGGACAGGAAAGCGGCATCGGTGCTGGTGGTGATGGCAAACACCACGTCCTTGCCGATGTGGGGGTTCAGAGCCAGCAGGTCGTCAAAGCTCTTTTTGACGTTGCGGACGAGGACGTCCGCCTCCGGCAGTTCCTCGGGCTTCGCCATCTTGACCGGGGCCGGGCGGACGGTGGCCAGCAGGAAGCTGCCGTCGTCCTCCATCTCGGAGAGTCTGGCGCGGTATTTGCCTTCGACCAGGATGCGGACGAGGTCGTCCGACACCCGCATCACCTGCTTGACCTCGGCCACGACGCCGTAAGTATAGAGGTCGGCGGCCTTGGGGTCTTCGACCTTCATCTCTTTCTGTGCCACGAGGAAGACGTCAGAGTTGTTGCTGACGGCCCACTCCACGGCGGCGATGCTCTTCTCGCGGCCCACCTCGAAGTGGAGCAGATTGTTGGGGAAGACCACCAGCCCGCGCAGGGCGATGGCCGGAAGGTGGAGGACGCTCCGCTCCACCTTGACCGTAACTTTTTCAGACATAGTACAAAACCTCCCAGCCGTCCCTCGGATGCGAGTCATCCATAAGGGCGGCTTTTTTGTAGGGTCATATCAAATCTATCATTTTATTATAGCGAAAAATGTTTGCAGATGCAACTGTTCAGCGCTTTTCCCGGGTGTTGTAGCCCAGTCTGCCCAGTGCGGGCAGGATGGCCCGGAGGGTCAGGGACGTGAGGGCGCCCATGACAAGGCCCAGCACCAGCATCACCGGCGCATAGTACAGCGACATGGCCGAGGACAGGATAAGCCCCGCGCCAAGCAGCTGGCCGATGTTGTGGGACAGTGCGCCGCAGACCGACAGGATGAACCATGTGGGCCGGAACGGGAGCTTATAGTAGAGCACCCACATCACCAGCAGGGACAGCAGTCCGCCGCAGAGCGAGAGGAAGCCTGCCGTCCAGCCGGAGACGAGAAAGACGAACAGCGCCTTGAGCAGGTCGAGATAGAGCGCCTGCCGCGCCCCCATGAAGAACAGCGCATACATCACCACGATGTTCGCAAGGCCCAGCTTCATGCCCGGCGCAAGGCCCGGGATGACCAGTGTGCCTTCGATGAAGGAAAGCGCCATCGCCAGCGCGAACAGCAGGCCGGAAAGTGCGATCTCGTGTGTTTTCTTTGGGTCATGGTTTCGGTTTGCCATCGGCTCTCCCCCTTTGCCGCATCGGTCATTCTTCGCCGCCGGCGGTCTGCTCGTACTGTTCCTGCTCCTCGACGGCGGCCTCCCATGCGGCGAAAAGCTCGTCCTGATGGAAGCGCAGGTCGCTGAGCTCGTCGCTCTTTTCCCGCAAAAGCTGGGGGTCGTTGTAGACCTCCGGCGAGTTTATCTCGTTTTCCAGCTCCACCTCGCGGGCGCCGCAGGCTTCCATCTCGTCCTCGCAGGCTTTGATCTTGGCGCGCAGCTCGGCCCGGCGGCGGCGCTGCTCTTTGCCGTAGCCCGCCTTGGCGGGTTCGCTGCTCTTCTCGGCCACGGGGGCGGGAGCGGCGCGGCCCATCAGGGCGTCATAGCTGGGGTAGATGACCGCCTTGCCGTCCTCGAGGTAGAGGATGGGGCAGGCCAGACTGTTCATCAGGTGGCGGTCATGGGTGACGAGGAGCAGCGTGCCGGTGTAGGCCATCAGCGCCTCGGTCAGGTTCTCGCGGGTGTAGATGTCCAGATGGTTGGTAGGCTCGTCCAGGAACAGCAGGTTCGGGCGTTCCAGCACGATCTCTGCAAAGCGCAGTCGGGCCAGCTCGCCGCCGGACAGGGCCTCGCAGGGCTTGAAGACCGTCTCGCCCCGGAAGCCCAGCTTTGCCAGATGGCTGCGGACTTCCAGCTCGGTCATCCGGGGGTACTTGTTCCAGATGACGTCGATGACGCGGCCCGCGCCGATGCGGTTCTGCTGCTGGGCGAAGATGCTGGGCCGTGCGCCGGTGCCAAGGCGGACCATGCCGCCGGAGGGGCGGCGCTTGCCGTCCAGCACCTGCATCAGGGTGGATTTGCCTGCGCCGTTGGGGCCGGCGATGATGAGCCGCTGGCCGCGACAGACCGTATAGGTGAAGGGCTCCAGCAGGGTGCGGTCGCCGATCTTGATGGTCAGGTTCTTGAGCAGCACCAGCTCATTCCACGGCTCCACGTCGTATTCGAAGCGGAACTTGAGCTGGTTGGTCTCGTCCTGAGGGGCCTCGGTGATCTCCAGCTTTTCCAGCTGCCTGCGGCGGCTCTGGGCCATCTTGGTGGTAGAGGCGCGGACGAGGTTGCGGTCGATGTAGTCCTGTAATTTTTCGGCCAGCGCCACATCGGCGTCGTGCTGCTTCTGGCGCAGGGCGTCGGCGGCTTCCTTCTGGGGCAGATAGGCCGAGAAGTTGCCCTTGTAGGTGGTCATGGTCTGGAAGGAGACTTCCCAGATCTTGGTACAGACGTTGTCGAGGAAATAGCGGTCGTGGCTGACCACCAGAACGGCACCGGAGTAGCCCTTGAGGTAGTTTTCCAGCCACTCCATGGTGGCGAAGTCCAGATGGTTGGTGGGCTCGTCCAGAATGAGGACGTCCGGCTTCTCGAGGAGGAGCTTGGCCAGACGGAGACGGGTCAGCTCACCGCCGGAGAGGACGCCCACGTTCTTGCTCCAGGTATCCTGCGCAAAGCCCATGCCGGACAGCACCTTCTTGATGTTGACGTCCATGTTGTAGCCGTCGGCGGCGTCGATGATGTTCTGCAGTTCGTCGTGCTTTTCGAGAAGGGCGGCGTCGTCGGGAGAGGCCGCCATCTTCTTTTCCAAGATCTGCATCTGGGCCATGGCGTCCAGCACAGGGGCGAAGGAAGAGCGCATCTCCCCGTAAATATCCAGCGTGACATCGAGCTTTGCGTTCTGCTCCAGATAGCCCAGCGTCACGCCGTGGGTCACGCTGAACTCGCCGTCATAGTCGGTGTAGACGCCGGTCAGGATTTTGAGCAGGGTCGTCTTGCCTGCGCCGTTCTGGCCCACGATGCCGATGCGGTCTTCTTTTTCCACGCTGGCGCTCACGTCGTGCAGGACGACTTTCTCGCCAAAGCTCTTTCCGAGTTTTTCCAAATGAATCAGCATATCGTTCTTCCGTGTTCTTTTCCAGTAGGGTGGATGGGGACATTCCCGCCGTTACAGCTGATGACGGCGGTGCTTGAGGCCGAGGTTCGCCAGCTCTTCCGGCTCCATCACCAGCGGGTAGAGCTCTTCCAGTGAGGCGATCTCGTAGGTGGGGTTCACCTTGCCCGGGTTCTCGGCGTGGCCGGGGTTGAACCAGCAGGTGTCAAGGCCCGCGTTCACGCCGCCCTGAATGTCGCTGGTGAGGCTGTCGCCCACCACCAGGACGTGCTCCCGGTTCTCCACGCCCAGAGCGCGGAGGGCGGAGTCGAAGATGCGGCGGCTGGGCTTCTCGCTGTCCAGCTTCTCGGAGACGAAGACGTCCTCAAGGTAGGCCCCGATGCCGGATTCTGCCACCCGGCGGCTCTGCACCTTCTGGAAGCCGTTGGTCACGACGGCCAGCGTCGCCACCTCGGAAAGCTCCCCGAGGACGTCCGGCACATTGGGGGTCATCAGGTCGGGGTGGGAGGAGAGGTGGTCGAGGTAGCAGCGGTTCATCTCCACGCCGTCACCGGCTGCGTTGATGGCCTTGAGGAAGCGGGTGAAGCGCTCCCCCATCAGCTTGTCACGGCGTATCTGGCCCTTTTCCAGCTGACGCCAGAGCTCCGAGTTGATGTCCCGGTAGGTCTGCACCGTCCCGGCGTCCGGCTCGATGCCGTATTCCACCAGCGTCTCAGCCAGCGCCTTGTTCTCGGCGGCATCAAAGTCCAGAAGCGTATTGTCTGCATCGAAGAGGATGCAATAATATTTTGCCATCTTTCTTTCCCTTCTCTATCATATTTCGAGCCGCCTGCCGCCTTGAGCGGGTGCGGCTGGGGTGCGGTTTGAGAACAGCGAGAAGCCAGCCCCGCCCGGCAGAGCTGGCTTCTCGTATTTTTATCCTTCCAACGTCATTTCATAGGCTTCGTCGTCGGATTGGTCCGGCAGGTTCCCGCTGCACTTACAGCGCGGCGTGCAGGCGCACGCTTTTGCGATGCACTTTGCCATCTGCTCCTCCGTCACGCCGTTCTCGACGTTTTCCCAATCCATGTCGTAGTAGTCCACGCTGCCGTCGATCACATCTTCTGCGCCGGGCAGGCCGAGGACTTGCATTTCTTCACGGAACATCCGCTCGCCTCCTCTCGGCTCAGCCTATGCGGCTTTGCAGAGGAAGGTGCGGGGCGTCATTCTGCCTTGCCTTCGGCTTCCTTGCTGGCAGGGACTTCGGACTTGGTTTCGGCCTTAGATTCTGCCTCGCTCTCGGCCTTGGACTCAGCTTTGCTCTCAGTCTTAGATTCTGCCTTAGACTCGGCCTTGCTTTCGGACTCCGACTCTGCCTTGGAGCTGCCGGACGCCGTACCGGACGATGCCGACGACGAACTGCTGGTGCTGTGGGAAGAGCTGCCCGAACTTGCAGAGGAAGAGGATGTACTGCCGGAAGAACCGGCATGGGACGAGGACGAGCTGCTGGTGGAGCCGGACTCGCTGGTCACACCGCTGCCGATGGTGATGGTCAGGGTGTTGCTGCTCACCTTGCAGTCGTTGTAGGTGACGACGGCGTGGATCTTATAAGAAGCGTTGGCCATGGAGCTGTCCACCACCACAGTGATGCTGGACTTGCCGGCGGCCTGCGTGACCTCCTGACCGTTGGCGTACCAGCGCAGGTTCTCGGTCTTGGCGTACTTGCCGCTCAAGGCAGCCTTGAAGGTGTAGGAGCTGCCCACAGCGCCCTTGCCCTCGCTGGTGATGTGGACGGAGGCCGTGCCGAAGACTGCCGTGACGTCCAGATTCTGCTTGAAGTCGGTGTCGGTGCGGGTCTTGCTGGTGAGGCCGTCGCTCCACTTGACGAAGACGTGGCCCTCCGCCGGGACAGCGGTCACGGTGATGGATTTATCGGGGTCGGTGACGGTGTAGGTCACAGAGTTGTTGCCGGTGTCATTGCCGACGCTCAGGGTGCCGCCGCCGTTCTTGTCCACACGGTAGCGGGCCTCGAACTTTTTGCCCTCGCTGGTGCTCTCGCTGGAAGAGCTCTCCGAGCTGCTGGCGCTCTCGGCCTGACTCTCGCTGGAGCTGACAGCCTCCGAGCTGGGAGCGGCCACGGCGGAGCTGGGGTTGGAGACATACTCCATGGTGCGGGTGGGGATGTTGTTGGTGTCGGGGCGGCGGTCCTCGGTCTGCAGGGCGTGGGTGCGGAGATAGTTCAGCACTGCCTTGAGGCCGGCGCTCTTGAGGTGGATGTCGCCGCTGGTGTAGTAGTCCGCGATGCCGTAGCCGTCGCTGCCCTTGAGGGCCTCGGCGGAGTTGAGGAAGCGGACGCCCAGCTGCTCGCAGAGATCCAGAAGGGCCATGTTGAAGTCGTCGATCTTGGCCTGGTCCATGTGGGGGTAGTTGGAGTGGTCAGCCGGGACCGGCGGCACCGTGTTGACGATGATGTCGGTATAGGGGTAGCTCTGCTGGATGGCCTGGATGAGGGCCGTGTAGTGGGCGATGAAGTCCGAGACTTCCATCCCGGTGTCGTTGGTGCCGAAGGTCATGACCACACGGCGGGGCTTCATCATGGCCACCGCCTGAGGGATAGTATAATGGTTGGAATCCTTCTTAAAGGTAACGATGCCCTCGTTGAGCGCTACCTGGGTGCCGATGCCCTCTTTGGCGCAGAACTGCTGCAGGGAGATGAGGCCGTTGTTATAGAGGCGGACGGTGTTGGAGTCGCCCAGAAAAAGGGTGTTGTTCAGATAGTCCGTGCCGGCGTCGGCGGTCTCCGTCAGCAGAGCGGCGGAGGTGTTGTCGATCTGGTAGTGGCCCGACAGGTCTTTGCCGGGGGTGGGGTCTGCCACGGACTCCGGGACGGAGGGAGCAGACTCCTCCTTTTTGAGGAGGGTGGTGGTGATGCCGAAGGTCAGCAGCACCGCCAGCACGCAGAGGATGCAGACCAGAACGGCCCGATGCTGCATGGGAGTCATGGTTTCGTTTTGTTGTTGTCTTTTTTGACTCATAGATTCAGTCCCTCTCGTTTCAGGAATGGGAAAGCTCGTCCACCGGGCGGAGAGCCCAGTCCGTCAGCTCTTTGCAGTCAGCGGCCATGAAGACCGGCGCAAAGGGGGCGACCTCTTCCCTGCCGCCGTAGCCGTAGAGCACAGCGGCGGCGTCCAGGCCGCAGTTCACAGCGCCCTGCATATCGTCCCGGCGGTCGCCCACCATCAGCACCCGCTTGCCCTGCATGACGGGCTGGGCGAGGACGTGGCGGATGACGTCGGTCTTATTGTCGCGGCTCTCATCCATGGACGCGCCGCCCACGAAGGAGAAGTAAGGCGCAAGGCCCTTGCTCTTCGAGGATGGGACCTCACAACGTTGGTAGGGCTTGCAGGTGGCCGTGCAGAGGGTCAGGCCCGCAGCCTTGAGACGGCCCAGCATCTCCACCACGCCGGGGTAGACGTCGCCCTCGTGGCAGCCCCTGGCGGCGTAGCTCACGCGGTAGCGCTTCGTGGCCTCCTCGATTTTTGCAGGGTCGGAGAAATGCTCGCCGAAGCTCTTGCGGAGGGGCGGGCCGATGTAGCGGCCAAGGTCGCTCCGGGCGACGTCAACGCCCATGGAGCTGAAAACTTCTTCCAGTGTATTGAGAATGCCGGGGGCGGAATCGATGAGCGTACCGTCCACGTCAAACAGGATCGCATCGTAGTGCAGCAAGGTCAGGTTCCCCTTTCTCTTTGGATAAACATTATATAGTATAGCACAGATTTCGATATTCAGCAATTCCAACAAAACACTTTTCCGACTTTTATACATATTTTTAGGCAGCCCCGCCCCGGAAAACAAAAACCGCCCACCCATTGCGGGCGGGCAGTCGCATTTTGACATCAGCTCTCGGTGGTGGTGCAGTTCCCCGTCGAGGGGTAGTAGAGGTTGTTGGCGATGAATTCCAGCTTCTCTTTCAGAACCAGCTCAAGGTTCGCCACGGCGTGGACCATGTTGGTGGCGGAGTCGTTGACTTCCAGCAGCTTGCACAGGTCCAGCTCCTCCATGCTGAGGGCGGCTTTCATCTTCTGGCTCTCGGCGCAGAGGATGTGGCTCAGGGCCGACTCCTGCAGAGCGATGCTCTCCATCAGGTCGACGACGGCCTGGTCGAGGGAAACTCTCGGCAGCGCGGGGCAGCCGCAGGAAACGCAGGGGGTGCAGTTGGTGGTATCAGCCATAAGAAGGACCTTCCTTTCTATAATAGGAATCGGGCGCAGTCCATCCTATGTGCCTCGCCGCCCGGATGTCACTCCGGCTTTGCGCTCTTCTGTACCTTCTCGATGGTGTCGCGGTAGCCGCCGGAGCCGTACTGGATGCAGCGGTTGATGCGGCTGATGGTGGCGGTGCTGATCTCCACGGCCTTTACGATCTGGTCGTAGGTGCTGCCGCCGAGCAGGAGTTTGGCCGCTTCCAGACGCTGGGCCATATCGGAGATCTCCTTGACCGTGCAGAGGTCTTCGAAGAAGTTGTAGCACTCCTCCCTCGTCTCAAGACTCAGGATCGCGTCGAACAGTGCGTCGGTGGTGGGGTTTCTTCTGGGGTTCTTGTCCGCCATAGCTGCCTCCTTCAGGGCAAAGTGCCGCGGGGTGCGGCACGGTTCTTTCTATTACTCTGTTACTTTAGCACTTGAAAGTGTAAAAGTCAAGTGTTCGGTCTTTCTTTCCGGGGGTTTAGCAGATTTCACCTGTGGAGGCATTAAGTTTTATTCATCTCACATCTGAACAAAAATCGCCTAAATTTTCTTAGTTTCTCCCCCGCAAAAATGGCACAGTCTCCTAACTTGCCCAAAATATATTGACAAGTTATGAAATCAGGACTAAAGTATACACAATCATTCGGCAAATGCAATGAACAGGACATGACTTTTCGCATTCCCTGCGCTCAGAGAGCCGCCATTCCGGTGCAAGACGGCAGCACAGTGCGATCAGCCCTCACCTGCGAGCAGCCTGTGCGAACCCGCTTGCGGCAGTAGTGCATGGCCGTTCAGCCCACGTTACAGGGCGGCGTATCGGCGGCAGGAACGCCTGTACGCGCAAGCGGCTGCTCCCGAAAGCAGCAAACGAAGTGGTACCGCGGAGAGCGACCGGTGCAGATGCACCGTTTGGCCTTCGTCTTCGAGGAAGATGGAACACATCTTTGTGTCTCTGTCTTTCATGAGGACGGAGGCTTTTTTCACCCCTCCGGGCCGTTTCGCCTGCCCTGCTTTTGGGCACAGCCGCTCTGTCTGGCACATTGCCGGTTGCCGGTGTGAAAGAAAGGAAAGAGGTATAAAGAAATGAATACGCTGGTCATCGTTTTGATCGCAGCCGTGTGTCTGTTCGGCGCTTATACGCTGTATGGCCGCTGGCTGGCCAACAAGTGGGGCATCGACCCCACTGCCAAGACCCCCGCAGTCGTCCACGAGGATGGCCGTGACTATGTCCCCACCAACGGCTGGACCGTGTTCGCCCACCAGTTCAGCTCCATCGCCGGTGCAGGCCCTGTCACCGGTGCTATCCAGGCTGCTGCTTTCGGCTGGCTGCCTGTCCTGCTGTGGGTGCTGCTGGGCGGCATCTTCTTCGGCGCTGTCACCGACTTCGGCGCTCTGTACGCTTCCGTCAAAAACGACGGCAAGAGCATGGGTATGCTGATCGAGAAGTACATCGGCAAGACCGGCCGCAAGCTGTTCCTGCTGTTCTGCTGGCTGTTCTGCGGCATCGTCATTGCAGCGTTTGCTGACATGGTGGCCGGCACCTTCAATGCCTTCGGCGCCGACGGTGCTCTGGTGGAGGCTGCGCAGACCAACGGCGCTGCCGGTATGGTCTCCATCATGTTCATGGTCTTCGCTGTCGTCTTCGGCCTCATCCAGAAGAAGTTCAACTTCTCCGGCTGGAAAGAGAGCGTCATCAGCATCGTCTTCATCGTGCTTTCCTTCGTCATCGGCGCGAACCTGCCCCTCATTCTGGGCAAGGCTGCATGGAGCTACATCACCTTCGTCTACATCTTCTTTGCCGCTGTTCTGCCCATGTGGCTGCTGAAGCAGCCCCGTGACCACATGACCACCTTCATGTTCGTGGCCATGATCGCCGGTGCCGTTGTGGGCCTGCTGGTCGCTCACCCCACCATGAACCTGCCCGTCTTCACCGGTTTCACCAACGAGAAGCTGGGTACCATGTTCCCCATCCTGTTCGTCACCGTGGCCTGCGGTGCTGTCTCCGGCTTCCACAGCCTCGTCTCTTCCGGCACTTCCTCCAAGCCCGTCGAGAACGAGAAGGATATGCTGAAGGTCGGCTATGGT
>ENA-OQKV01000720-OQKV01000720.1-human-gut-metagenome-genome-assembly--contig:-NODE-720-length-11276-cov-7.592968_pt1 | contig 11276 bp, 14 predicted proteins | sample MGYA00242655_ERZ504811 | MGnify/ENA primary metagenome ERZ504811 (study PRJEB26092, sample SAMD00036406) | human gut metagenome | host: Homo sapiens | study: EMG produced TPA metagenomics assembly of...
CATTACGGATTATATTTTTTATTACAACAATAAACGTATCAAGACAAAATTAAAAGGACTCAGTCCTGTGCAATACAGAACTAAATCCTTTCAATAATTTATTGTCCAACTTTTTGGGGTCAGTACACATATGCTGACTTTTTATTATGTTCTAAACACCTATTTTCAACTTTAATTCTTTAATGTATTTCTTTGAAACAAGGCAAGATTGACCACCGACAAAGTGCACCAAACTATTCTTTTTATCTAAGCACACAACATTATCAAGATTAATCAGATACGATTTGTGGCTTCTAAAAAAGGTCTGATTAGCAGCCATTACTTCTTTGATTGAACCATAAAAATTACGTTGTCCCGACTTTGTAACCAACTTCAGTCGATGACTTTCAGCTGTTTCAAAATAAAGAATTTCATCCATCGGAATACGAATAGTAGCTTTATTATTTTCAAATACAAAAAATTCCTGTGGCATCGTAAGAGCCTGATTTTCGATGACCTTTCGCAAACAATTTTTTAAATTAATTTTTATCGAACTGTCTTCATCTGCCTTATCAATAAAATCAAGTGCACTAACCTGTGCTCGGTAAGTCAACAACATAAACTCGGAATGCGTCGTAACAAAAACAATCGTAGCTGTTCTAGATTTCTCCCTAATTTTCTTAGCGACTTCAATTCCCTTTTTATTATCACCATTGATATCAATATCTAAGAAAAAAATTTGTGGGCAAGATTCCTCAACAAAATTTGGAAAATGAGACGGCTCACTAAATATTTCAAAATGACGATAGTCCCACTGATTTTCATCGAGTAGTTCATCAATCATCCTTTCAATCCGAAATTGCTGATTTACATTGTCCTCCAATACATAGATGTCAATCATTGCTCTTCTCCCTTAAACAATAACTTCTTTTTATCATAATTAACCATCTATCATTGTAACATATAAAAATCCCTATCGATTGATAGGGACAAAAACTAGCTATAAACAATGGAAAATCTGTCATTACTGAACAAATAGTAGAAAAATCGTTACGGTTGATGAAGGATACGATTACTCCGTTTTTTTATTTCTACACTCTTATTAAGTTATTACATCAAGCAGTTCTCTTTTTATGGATGGATTTTTCTCTCAGACAAACATTACATTAGCGCATAAATCACCTATATCTCCCCCGAAAATGATTTTAAAAGTTGTAAGTATTACCTGAAAATAGATGTCTAAATTGGAAAAATACTTGATGATACCCTTACTATCTTCCCTTTTTATTCTCCAACAAATAGTAGGTATCAATAACTTCAATATCCAGTAGGATCCATGACAATTTCTTGACGATGATACCACTAACCCCAAAGGCACATACATTCAATAAAATTTCATTGCTTCAGCTGAGTCGTTATCTTTTGATAACTATATCTATCATACTTTTTTTCAGCCAATTTTACGTCCAATTCCTAAGAGGTCAAAAAACATTCCTGAAATGACCAAAATTTGGATTTTTTAGCCATTTTTCCCCTCATAAACTCTCACAACTTGCGTAAATTTGTAATCGAAACTGCTGGTTCCAACTGACAAATTCTCGTAATCATCCTGAAAATCAACCAATGTCGCAAGACCCAGACCACGATTCTCACCTTTTGTTGAGTACCCGCGCTGGAAAATATTGGATAAATCCACAGATTTTTCCCTAGTCGAATTTTCAATGATAAACACAAAATCTCCATCTTGGTAAAAATTCGCTACTGCGATTTTGGGATTTTCCGACTCTAAAGCAGCCTCGATGGCATTGTCAAATAGAATCGACAAGATTCGAATATAAGAAATCAACGGAATAGCTGGATTTTTCATTGGCTCTGCCACCTCTAAACTGATTTCAATGCCACGATTTTCAGCCTCCAAAAATTTAGCCGACATGAGATTTTTGACGGCACTGTCTGAAATATTTGCTAGTCGCGTCAAGTCAAACTTATTGTTTTTGACCAGCTTTGCTGAGTCAGCTGTGATTTCTTCGTAAATTTTTTTGATATTATCAAGGTCACCTTGATCTATCCCAGCCTTCAAACTCATCAAAACGTTGGCATAATCGTGACGAAAACTGCGTACTTCTTGGTACAAACTCTCCACATGTTTACTATAATTTTCTAAAGCCGCAACCTCCATTTCCTGATTGCGAAGCAGCTCATTTTTCTGCTCCTGCCCGTGACGGAAATTAAGATAGAAGAGGAAAGCAAAAAGGAGAACGAAATATATGAATGAACCGTATTCATGAATTTTTTTAGCAACTATACTATCAGAAGGCATTATTAGAGGTAAAAAGTCGAAACCAAAATAATAGAATGCCATTAGACAATTAATAACTATTACGGTCTTAACTTTTAAATAACTCTCCAGAGTCCTTCTAACATTTGAAATATCAATATTCAGCCATTTTGAAATCAAATAATAAAGCGTCGGTGGAACAAGCTGCACTGAAAACATAATTGCAGACATCGACTCAAACGGCGATACCTTAATATCTAAAAATTCATACAAGAAATAACCGTAGTTTCTTTGAAGAATGGTAAAAACAGTAATAGGATATAGCGCATAAAACAAATGGTACCTAAATTTCAGACTTGGCTTATGACGATAAGATAAATACATTAAACTAAAAAGCAATGCTAAATCTTTCCCAAAAATCATTAACATCTTCGAAAAATGAAGCGTCAACACATTGAAAAAACTTAGGCATATATGAAAGCCAACACCATAAATCCCCCATTCGGCGATGCTTAGTTTGTTCTTGGTGATTTCTTGAAATAATATTCCAAATATTATTAGACTTAGCAAGTTTCCTAAAAAGGCTAAGCACTCAGGTAAAATACTCACTTAAATCTTCCTTTTCTCATTTATTGTTTACTATCTAAAGATTTTAATCTAAAAAAGTGACTTTTTTTATTGTATCACGTTGATAAAATATTGGGTATACTTATTTTTAGCAACAAAAAAAGAGCTCGCAGCCCTTGGTATATATCATTTTTAAGCAACTTCTAAAACATTCTAATTTCCATTAATTTTCTAAGTTCCTTAAATTTTTCACCTTGCTCTTTAGTGAGGTGAACTTTGCTTCTTAAAACGACATCTGTCAATTCTATACTCATACGATTCATAAGAAAAGGAAATGATGTCCCGCTAGTTTTAAATTCATTAAGATAATATGTCAACAATTTACTTAAAGCTTCCGCAGAATCATTAGTCTGTAAATCCGAAATCAGCTCTTCAATAATAGAAATAGCTTCTTCTCTTCTTTCTTTTCCACCTGAAAACCATTTTAATTTTGCCATTTAAAAATTCCCCTGTCTTCCTACCTAATGTTAATGGAAAATAACTCCTGTCGCAACTAAACCACGCGCAAGATTTTCTTCAAATAAACCATAGCTTGAAATTTTCTTATAAAAATCATTCACATTTGGGCTCATTTTTGTCTTTTTAGAAATGTTTTTGACACCAATCTTACGTAAATCAGAAGCAAGATTCACAACAGATTCGTCAAAATCTTTTCCAGCTTCTACTGCGTTTTTAAAAACAAGCAAGACTTGGCGTTCTTCTTCCTTAGTTTCAGCAGAAAGCACAAGATCATAAACATCGTTTAACAAGTCTTCTTTTACCAATTTTCCCATAAAGTCCTCCTTCGGCAGCTTATTCACAAAAAGATAAATAATCCACCGTAAATTCAAGTTTCTCAAACTCATCATCAGTCAAGCCGTACTGCTTAGCAAATTCCCTTTTGAATTCGCTGTATGGCATACGCGTTCGACATAACCAACGATTGCCTGTAGTGATATACCATTTTCCCAGATGCTGGACTTTCTTTGAAAATACCAATCTTCTTGACAATCGGAATTGATTAATCCCGTAAACTCTTACGGGGTAGCTCGTTGGAGAAAGAATTCCCCTAATAAAAATTTTTATACCAACAGTCATCATATCTCCCATTTTCCCTTCACACTGTTAGCTATATTATAATCCTTTTTTATCAAAAAAACCGTCAAAGTCGCAAACGGTCGTTTTTTCGTCGTAAACGGTAAAAATGTCCTTTCAGGAAGTTTTTTTGACCTCTTAGGAACTTGGCGTTAACCAAGGATATTTTCTGATAAAATAATCTTCGGGAGGAGGTTAAATCATGAATGAATGGAAATTATCAGAATTAAACTCTGTTAAGAATTTAACAGAAGCTGATTTGGAGAAGACAGTTGGAGGAGATACCACTCTACTCACTGGTGTTGTTAATTGGTTTAAAATTTTTAATAAGCCTAAAAAACATACGTAAGCAAAAAGCATTCGACTTTCTTAGTCGAATGCTTTTTTAATACGTATCGTTTGGCAAAAATGATAATTTTTACTATCTGTTTGAACAATTAAGTCAGGATATTTTCTCATCATCTGATGAATTGTTTTAAGACCAATACCTCGACCATACCCTTTACTTGAATAATCTTTTTGATAAATCAAATTAACTGGAATATTTTCTTCTTTAGTTGAGTTATCCACAATTAACACATAATCATCATCTTGATAAAAACAAGCAATCGTAATGGCTGGATTTTCTGCCTCAAGCGCAGCTTCAATCGCATTATCACATAAAATAGCAAGTATACGAATATAATCCAAAAGTGGCATTGCTGGTGCACCAATCTTATCTTTAACTTCAAGATTGACCTCAATATGATTAGCCTCAGCTTCCAAAAATTTGGCAGACAATAAACTTTTTATCGCATCGTCATCGATATTAGCTAAACGCCCAATGTTAAACTTACTATTTTGAATAAAATCAGCTGAATCCGTCAACACAGAATCATAAATATGTCGAACAATCCCCATATCATTCTGCTCAATGCCCTCTTTCAAACTGGCTAAAATATTGGCATAATCATGTCTAAAAGCTCGTAATTCTTCATACAAGCCCTCAATCTGTTTACTATAAGCAGACAGCGAACGCAGCTCTTGCTCACGCGCTGAAGCAATCTCCTTTTCAAGCTTATTTTGGTAAGTGCGGTTCATGTAAACAAGCATACTAATGAAAAATATAAAATATAAAAAAACTAACCATTGTCGATAGATTAAAGTTGGCACTTTCTCTTCAAAATCTACTGCAGTCAAATATTCAATCACAACATAATAAAAAATCATTGTAATATCTGTAAAAACTAATTTTTTACGTAATAATTTTGTTTCACTGATATCAATAAAAGTTTTAAAATCGATTTTTGATATTTTGATACTTAAGAAGTAAACAAGTAACACAGACAATTGTACAACGATAAACAATATATCATTTTTACTTAGACCAATATAATCTAATCCGAATATTGGAAGAACAAAAAGACTAATAGTCCTAATAATAATGCTATCAATAACCCATGGAAAGCTACCATTGAACATATGTAAGGATAACGGTAAGTCTTTTCTATTGAGATATGATAATAAAAATAGTATTAATATTCTTCCCACGATCGTAGGAAATGATGTAATATCAATAACAAAAAATGACAATGATATCGTTACAATTTCCCGTAATTTTAGCTTTTCTCCTCTTACATTCGCAAAAATTGTCATGATAACAGGATAATAAACAAGCTGTGAAGCAAAATAAATCAAAAGCGCTTTCATCATCCCCTCACCTCATTTCTGCCATTAGGCTTTTGACTTTGTCTCGTGAGACTTGGCAGTAAGAGCCATTTGCAAAATAAGCTGTTCGGGTACTTTTATCAAATTCAGCAACATTATTTACATTAATCACAAAAGAGCGGTGACATTTGAACAGACGTTCATCTGATTTGGCAACCTCCGCAATCGTTCCGTAAAATTCAGTTTGACCTGTTTTTGTGTGTAAAATCACTCGGTGAACGGTTGGCGATGTTTCAAAATATAAAATATCATCGTAAGCTACACGAATTCTAGCCTTGGCAGTTTCAAAAAGGTAAGAATTCTCACCTAAATTTCCTTTTTGATGCTTAAGAGCTTCCTTCAAGCATAACTCTAAACGTTGTTCAAAAGCTGCATCATTTAAATTTTTATCAATGAAATCAATCGCACCAACCAATGAATGATAAGTTAAAAGCATAAATTCAAAATGTGTCGTTACAAAAACAATAATAGCTGTCGAATCCTTTTCACGGATGGCTCTTGCCACGTCAATTCCTTGCTTTTCATCCCCTTTAATTTCTAAATCAAGAAAAAAATCTGATGACTATCTTCTTTAGATACTCTTGCAATAATATCCTTAGATACCGCAAAAGCTTCCAAGTGCTGATAAGCCCAATTATTTTTTCTCATAATTGCCTCTATCTGTCGCTCAATACGAAATTGTTGCGTGATATTATCCTCAAGGATAAAAATATCTAACATAAATCTCTCCCTAAATAATTTCCTTTACCTAAAAAACAGTAACGCACTCATTATAGAAAAATTTTATAAAAATGACAAGAATATCACAATTAGGATCCAAGTACAAAAAATTCAAACTCTATCAGATTTATTTTTAGCGTCGAAAAAAAGATAGCAAAGTAACTAAAAAAACACTACCGAAAACCTATGATACATCTGACGATGATTTCTATCAATAAAATACAACGCACCATAAACTAGCAACTTTCAAAATCACTACAAATAATTTTGTACCATTATTTCTATGCAATTTGTTTTAATTCTAAAATTTCACAAAACAGGTAGTTTCTTGATTTAGTTAAAAATTTTTAAGATTATTTTCCTTTCATTACTGTTGGAATTTCCCCATTAAAGAGATAATCATAAAGTTCTTTCCCAGAAATACCGCCACCAATCCATGCACTTACAATTTGACCATTTTGCAAACGAATAATGGTAGGTGTTCCTGGAATGCCAACTGTTTTAAACAAGAAATTCGCGGCAGCTTCATCGAAATCCTGACTGTCTGTATCATAATATTCCAGACGATTATTCAAAAGAATATTAAAATCCTTTAACTCTGAAGAAAATTGACGGCAATAATAACAAGTTGGACGTCCAATATAAATCACGTGCTCTTTGCCATCTTCTTTAAACATAGAGTATACATCCGTGATTGAAACTTGATTAAAATCCGAGATGTTTTCTTCATACTGTGGAATAGTAACTTCAGACTCTTCTGCCTCATCTGATACTTCTAAATTAGTTGCACTCGATTGTGCCTCTTGAACATCATTTGACTGCTCAACTGAATTTCCTACAGAATGATTAGCAACTTCTGTCACTGCAGTTGTAGGCACAAGCTCATCATCAGCAAAGACAGAAACAGTTGCCATTGATAAAATACTTGCAGATAGTAAGATTGTTGATTTTAAAATACTCTTTTTCATAAAGTCTCCTTTTAAAAGAAAAGCTGATAGATATAACTGGTTGAAACCAAAACATACAAAGCTCGACTCTCAACCAGTATTTTATGCTTTCCAATTTAATAAAATACATTAGCACCATTTAATCAAATAATTAAAGCAGCTCTAATTAATAGTGCTGCTTTAACCTATAGTTTTAGATATAAATGATAATTATAGAGAATCTTCCTCAATAATTTGATAATGTTTATAAAATTGCTTTTTTGATACAACACGATGGTTAGTAATATCTAAAAAATCCCCGATATATCCCACAGGGTAAGAGGCGTAACCAGGGTAACTAAACAAACTGATTTTTAAATTAAACTTCATAGACGGATTTATTCCACTCATAGAAATTACTAATTTATCATCATTCCATCTCAAATAGTTTTGTTTAAAAGCTTGCTGAACCCATACTGGTTGAACATTCGTCTTACTTATTTCCCATACGTCAGACAGTCGACCATTATATAATGCTTTCATAATTACATACCATATTTCTTTTTCTAAAAAATTCTAGATTCTCTTTAAAATAATATCATTCCTCATTAATTACAAGCATTAGGTGTTCCACCTGTTCCTCCAGGAGCACAATAATGTACAGGACCACGACGTGGATACTTTCCATTTAATTGAGCTACAACTTGATCAGGGTTAACAGGATGTGCAGCATTACCTATAGCACCCAATACATCTCCAATCCATTCCATACCCCCGCCTTCAACTGCAGCAAGCTGAATCTCTGTCATTACATCAAATTGTTCAAAAGTTTTTGTATTCATTTGAATACCTCCCAAAAATAATTTTGCCGTTGCAACTGACAATTCTTAGTTTAGCATAAAATTTTGCTTATAAACGTAAATGTCGTAAACGGTTGTTTTTTCATCGTAAACGGTAATTTTTCAAAAAATTTTTTACCATTCGCGACTGAATTTTAACCGTTTACGACATTTGTGTTCACGACAACTCATTTTGTGGCATAATATCTTTTGACTCTGTTTTAGAAGGAATGGTTTTATGTGGAGATATAAATACGTTAGTCAGATTGATATGAGAGATTGTGGGGTGGCTGCTCTTGCTTCGGTCGCTAAACACTATGGCTCGCACTTTTCGCTTGCTCACCTGAGAGAATTGGCTAAGACTAGTAAAGAAGGCACAACTGCTCTTGGAATCGTCGAAGCGGCAAAGAAAATTGGTTTTGAAACACGCGCCATTCAGGCAAATATGGAACTTTTTGAAATGCCAGATATTCCTTATCCCTGTATCGTCCATGTCAATAAGCAAGGCAAGTTACAACATTACTATGTCGTCTACAAAGTCAAAAAAGATTCTCTAATCATCGGTGACCCCGATCCAAGCGTCGGTGTGATAAAAATGGCTAAAGCTGATTTTGCCAAGGAATGGACTGGTGTTGCCATCTTTCTAGCGCCAGCTCCTACATATAAACCGCACAAAGATAAGAAAAATGGTTTGAGTAGTTTTTTGCCGATTATCTTCAAGCAAAAAGCCCTCTTAACATACATCGTTCTTGCTAGCTTACTAGTAACGATTATCAATATTGTTGGTTCTTACTACCTGCAAGGCATTTTAGATGAGTACATTCCAAACCAGCTGCAATCTACACTCAACATTGTTTCCATCGGTCTGGTTGTCACTTATATCATGCAACAAATCATGAACTTTTCACAACAATACTTACTGGTTGTTCTTAGTCAACGCTTGACTATCGATGTGATTTTATCTTATATCCGTCATATTTTTGAACTGCCCATGTCGTTTTTTGCGACAAGACGAACTGGGGAAGTTATTTCACGATTTACTGACGCCAATTCTATTATCGACGCGCTTGCTTCAACTATTCTTTCTATCTTTTTAGATGTCAGTATTTTAATTATCGTTGGAAGTGTTTTGATTCTGCAGAATGCTAAATTATTCTTTCTCACTCTAGTTGCTCTTCCAATCTATGCCATTATCATCTTTGCTTTTATGAAGCCGTTTGAGCGTATGAACCATGACGTCATGCAAGCAAATTCCATGGTCAGCTCTGCTATTATTGAAGATATCAACGGAATTGAAACCATCAAGTCACTCACTAGTGAAGAAACTCGCTATCACAATATCGATAGTGAATTTGTTGGTTATTTGGACAAAAGTTTCACTCTTAGTAAATATGAAGCAATCCAAACGTCATTAAAACAGGGAGCACAGCTGATTTTAAACGTCGCTATTCTTTGGTACGGTTCACATCTAGTTATGACAGGGAAAATTTCTGTTGGGCAGTTGATTACCTACAACACTCTCTTATCTTACTTCACAAATCCGATGGAAAATATTATTAATTTGCAGACTAAATTGCAGTCAGCTAAAGTTGCCAATAATCGACTTAACGAAGTCTATCTCGTCTCTTCTGAATTTGACAATAAAGAAGTCTTTAACAACAAAGACTTTCTCAAAGGTGACATTGTATTTGATGATGTCTCCTATAAATACGGTTTTGGGCGCGATACTCTTAGTCACATTAAACTTCATATCAAGAAAGGTGAAAAAGTTAGTCTAGTCGGCGTTAGCGGTTCAGGTAAAACCACCCTTGCAAAAATGATGGTTAATTTTTACAGCCCAAACCAAGGAAACATCACCCTAGGTGGTTATGATTATAAAACCATTGATAAAAAAATCCTTCGACAACATATCAACTATTTGCCTCAGCAATCTTATGTCTTCTCAGGAAGCATTTTAGAAAATCTAACCTTGGGAGCTTCTGACAATATCACACAGGAAGATATTATCAAAGCTTGTGAAATTGCAGAAATTCGATCAGACATCGAAGCGATGCCGATGACTTATCACACTGAACTTTCAGATGGAGCTGGTTTATCAGGTGGTCAAAAACAGCGCCTTGCTATTGCGCGCGCTCTACTCACCAAAGCTCCTGTTTTGATTTTAGATGAAGCAACAAGTGGACTTGATGTGCTAACTGAAAAACGAGTTATCCACAATTTACTATCTCTGTCCGACAAAACTATTATCTTCGTAGCCCATCGTTTGAGCATCGCAGAACAATCAGACCGTGTATTGGTGCTTGATAAGGGGAAAATCGTTGAAGAAGGACATCATAAGCAACTTATGAAAAATCAAGGCTTTTATGCTCAGCTATTTCAACATTAAGGAGGAATCATGAATCCTAAATTATTTCAATCGGCTGAATTTTATCACAGACGTTATCATAATTTCGCAACACTTCTGGTTCTTCCAATGACAATTTTCTTGATTTTTTTAATATTGTTCTCTTTAATAGGAAGAAAAGAAATCACCGTGACCTCTGTTGGCAGTCTTCGTCCTACAAAAATCATCGACGTCGTACAGTCGACAAGTAACAACACCGTAATTGATAATCAACTTTTAGAAAATAAAGTGGTCAAAAAAGGAAATTTGCTCGTTAAATACTCCGACAAAATGGAAGACAATCAATTAAAAGCTATCCAGACTCAAATCGAGCGTGATGAGCGTAAACAAAATGATTTGAATACCTTGAAAGAAAGTCTTAACCAAGGAAAAAATCTTTTCACAGGTGAGGATGAATTTGGTTGCGCTGCAACTATTGATCGTTTTCTTAGCCAAAGTAAAACCATCACAGCCCAGGTTGCCCAAGCTAACGACTCTGTTGCCAAACAAGAAGCTGGTGTTAGCCGAGCAAATGCTGCAGTGAACAAACAAATCGGTGAACTTCAAAACGCAAAGCCAGTCAATATCAAGAAGTTAAAGATGCCATTCAGAGCAAATCAGACAAAGTATTTCTGGTGCTAAATCCTTACACAACAAACTCTCAAATAGCTACTTAAAGTCAAAAGTCAAAGCTCTTACTGGTAAATGATGTCAGTAAGCAAAAGAAAAATCTTAAAAAATAC
>ENA-OQKV01000721-OQKV01000721.1-human-gut-metagenome-genome-assembly--contig:-NODE-721-length-11269-cov-5.762700_pt1 | contig 11269 bp, 8 predicted proteins | sample MGYA00242655_ERZ504811 | MGnify/ENA primary metagenome ERZ504811 (study PRJEB26092, sample SAMD00036406) | human gut metagenome | host: Homo sapiens | study: EMG produced TPA metagenomics assembly of...
AGGCTGGTATTATTGGAGCCACCGGATATGCCGGAGCAGAGCTCGTGAGAATTTTGATGAATCATAAAGAGGTAGAGATTGCATGGTATGGCTCACGAAGCTATGTGGATGAGAATTATGCCGATATCTATGGAAATATGTTTCAGATAGTTGATGCAAAGTGCATGGATGACAATATGGATGAGCTTGCAGAGTCTGTTGATGTGATTTTCACTGCGACCCCACAGGGCTTTTTGGCAGGCGTGCTCACTGAGGATATATTAAGTAAGGTAAAGATTGTTGATCTGTCAGCGGACTTCCGTATCAAGGATGTAGCCACATATGAGAAATGGTACAAGATTGAGCACAAGTCGCCGCAGTTTATTGATGAGGCTGTATATGGTCTGTGTGAGATAAACAGGGACAAGGTCACAAAGGAGACAAGGCTTGTTGCAAATCCTGGCTGCTATACCACCTGCTCCATCCTTACAGCTTATCCGCTTGTTAAGGAGGGACTTATTGATACAGATACACTTATCGTCGATGCAAAGTCAGGCACATCTGGCGCAGGACGTGGTGCAAAGACACCTAATCTGTTTTGTGAAGTAAATGAGAGCATGAAGGCATATGGCGTTGCCTCACACAGACATACCACTGAGATAGAGGAACAGCTTGGATATGCGGCAGGAAAAGAAATCCTTATCAACTTTACTCCGCATCTTGTTCCGATGAACAGAGGAATCCTCGCTACAGAGTATGCGACACTTAAGAAAAAGCCTGACGGAACACTTCCTACATATGATGAGATTAAGGCAGTTTACGATAAGTATTATGCAAATGAGAAGTTTGTCAGAGTGCTCAAAAAAGGTGTCTGCCCTGAGACAAAGTGGGTTGAGGGCAGCAACTATGTGGATGTAAACTTTGTGATTGATGAGAGAACCGGCAGAATTATCATGATGGGTGCTCTTGACAATCTGGTAAAGGGTGCTGCAGGACAGGCAGTTCAGAATATGAATCTGTTATTTGGTTTCGATGAGGCAGAGGGACTCAATATGGTTCCTATGTTCCCGTAATAATTAATAATAGGAAAGTAATTATCAGAAAGATGCTTTATGATGCTGATAGTTATATAATAATATAAGGATGATTTAATAAAATGAGTAATGAGAATAAATATGAAATAAGGGTTATGACGATAGATGACTATGACGAGGTGTACAGCCTCTGGCAGACCATCCACGGCTTTGGAATCCGTTCTATTGACGACTCAAGAGAGGGAGTCCTTAGATTTCTTAAGAGAAATCCGACTACGAGTGTTGTAGCGGTAGAAGATGGAAAGATAGTTGGAGCGATACTTTGCGGACACGATGGCAGAAGAGGATGCCTGTATCATGTATGCGTGGATGAGCATTACAGGAAGTGCGGCATCGGAAAGAGTATGGTGGTTGCATGCATGAGAGCACTTCAGGCAGAGCATATCAACAAGGTGTCAATCATAGCATTCAAGGTGAATGAGCTGGGCAACCACTTCTGGAAGGAAGAGGGATGGACATTCAGAGAAGACTTAAACTACTATGATTTCACACTTAACGAAGAAAATATAACAAGATTTAACAAATAAGGAGCAGTACAATGGCAGATAAGAACATGGAACAGGTAATGGAAAAGGCACAGGTGCTCATAGAGGCACTTCCGTATATACAGAGATTTAACAGAAAGATTATCGTTGTAAAGTACGGCGGATCTGCAATGGTTGACGAACAGCTTAAAAAGCAGGTGATCCAGGATGTCACACTTCTTAAGCTGGTCGGCTTCAAGCCTATCATCGTACACGGCGGAGGCAAGGAAATCAGCAAATGGGTAGGAAAGGTCGGCATGGAGCCTGTATTTGTAAACGGACTCAGAAAGACTGATGCCGATACAATGGAGATTGCCGAGATGGTACTGAATAAGGTAAACAAATCTCTCGTTACACTTGTTGAGGAGCTTGGTGTGCAGGCTGTCGGAGTGAGTGGCAAGGACGGCGGTCTCTTAAAGGTTAAGAAAAAGTATTCAAACGGAGAGGATATAGGCTTTGTAGGTGAAATCACTGATGTCAATCCAAAAATTCTTTATGACCTGCTCGAGAAAGATTTTCTTCCAATTGTGTGTCCAATCGGTCTTGATGACGAATACAATACATACAATATCAATGCAGATGATGCAGCATGTGCTATCGCCAGAGCAGTTTCAGCAGAAAAGCTTGCATTCCTCACAGATATCGAGGGGGTATACAAGGATCCTTCAGATAAGAATACACTTATTTCAGAACTTACAGTCTCAGATGCAAAGAAGCTTATAGGTGATGGTTTTATCGGCGGAGGCATGCTTCCTAAGCTTAACAACTGCATAGATGCCATCGATAACGGAGTTTCAAGAGTTCATATTCTTGATGGACGTATCGCGCACTGCTTACTGCTTGAGATATTCACAAACAGAGGAATCGGAACAGCTATTCTTGGAGATTCGGAGGAGAAATTTAACAATGAGCAATAATATGGATAAACAGTCATACATTGATGAGGCAGAAAAGGAACTGCTTCATACTTACAACAGATTTTCGCTTGTACTCGATCACGGCGAGGGAGTACATCTTTATGATACAGACGGCAATGCATATCTGGACTTTGCCGCAGGAATAGCTGTATGTGCACTTGGTTACAGTAATGAGCACCACAAGCAGGCATTAAAGGCACAGGTTGATAAGCTTTTACATACATCAAACCTTTACTACAATGCGCCTGTCATCGAGGCGGCAGACAAGGTGCTTAAGGCAAGCAAAATGGACCGTATTTTCTTTACCAACAGTGGTACAGAGGCTATTGAGGGCGCTATCAAGGCTGCAAAGAAATATGCCTTTACAAGAGACGGCCATGCAGGTCATGAGATAATTGCCATGAACCATTCCTTCCACGGAAGAAGCATCGGAGCGCTTTCTGTCACCGGCAATGCACATTATCAGGAGCCGTTTGAGCCACTTATGCCGGGCGTTAAATTTGCAGATTTCAATGATTTAGAGAGTGTTAAGGCTCAGGTGACAGACAAAACCTGTGCCATTATTATGGAAACTATTCAGGGTGAGGGAGGTATTTACCCGGCAAAGAAGGAGTTTATCGAGGGAGTGAGAGCTCTCTGCGATGAAAAGGATATTCTTCTTATTCTTGACGAGATACAGTGCGGCATGGGCAGAAGTGGCGAGATGTTCGCATGGCAGAACTATGATGTGAAGCCTGATATCATGACCTGTGCGAAGGCACTCGGCTGTGGCGTGCCGGTTGGTGCTTTTCTCATGACACAGAGGGTGGCAGACAAATCCCTTGCACCGGGCGACCATGGCACCACATACGGCGGCAATCCGTTCGTAGGAGCCGCAGTAAGTGCAGTGTTTGATGAGTTTAAGCGTCTTGATATAGTAAGCCATGTAAAGGAGGTTGCACCTTACCTGGAGAAGAAGCTTGATGAGCTTGTTGCAAAATTCGACTGTCTCACAGCCAGAAGAGGTATGGGACTCATGCAGGGCGTGGAGTGCAGCCTTCCTGTAGGAAAGGTTTCAGCAGAGGCTTTAAATCAAGGCCTTATAGTCATTACGGCAGGCAGCAATGTGCTTAGATTTGTGCCTCCTCTTGTTATCGAAAAGAGTGATGTTGACGAAATGATAGAAAAACTTGAAACAACACTTGTAATACTGTCAAAAAGTCTGTAAAATAAAGAGGACATCGATTTCTCCTTTGAGATTATGATATTAATCAAAGGAGACCATATGAAAAAAATAATATTATTAAGTGCGTTTATTTTAACAATAGCGTTTGGCCTTTGCGGCTGTAAAAAGGATGATGCCACAGTTCATTTTGCTTCTGAAACGGAGCAGACTGCTGTGGTTTCAAGTGATGTAAACAGACAGACTGCTGATTCCAAGGAGAAGAAAGCTTCATCCGATGGAGAACAGGAGCAGAAGGCAAAAGACACAGCAGATGACACTGATGAATCTACTGAGTGGTGCGTCTATATCTGTGGTCAGGTTGCCAATCCCGGTGTATACAGAGTAAAGCCGGGCGCGAGAGTTTGTGAGCTCGTTGATATGGCAGGAGGCATGCTGGATACAGCTGACAAAAGCTTTTGGAATCTGGCATCAGAGCTGTATGATGGGCAGATGCTGTATTTCCCGACTGTAGAGGAGCTTAAGTCAGATCACATACCTGAGGGCACATATACCACCGGCATAGATGGCTCGCTGATGAAGGGCGGCGCTGAGGAGCATATAGGCGTAAAGGATGGCAAGCTCAATATCAATACCGCAACAGTCGAGCAGCTAATGGCTCTTTCCGGAATTGGTGAGAGCAAGGCAAAGAGTATTGTTGAAGATCGTGCTAAAAATGGATTGTTTTCTTCGATTGAGGATATCACGAGGGTGTCCGGCATTGGTGAAGCAATGTTTAATAAAATAAAAGATGATATAACAGTAAATTAGGAGTGTATAAATGGCAAAAAAAGTGCTGGTCGTTGACGACGAAAAGTTAATTGTAAAAGGAATACGTTTCAGTCTGCTGCAAGATGGCATGGAGGTAGACTGCGCATATGACGGTGAGGAGGCCTTAAATATGGCGAAGGCCAATTCATATGATATGATTCTTTTAGATGTCATGCTTCCAAAGATGGATGGCTTTGAGGTGTGTCAGGCAATAAGGGAGTTTTCTGATGTCCCGATTGTCATGCTTACTGCAAAGGGCGATGACATGGATAAAATTTTAGGACTTGAGTACGGCGCTGATGACTATATCACAAAGCCATTTAATATTCTTGAGGTAAAGGCCAGAATCAAGGCAATAATGCGGCGCACTTCACCGGAACGCGCACCACAGGTACAGTCATCTGTAATCGAAAAGGGTGATATCAAGCTCGACTGTGACAGCAGACGTCTGTTCATAAATGATAATGAAATCAATTTGACTGCAAGAGAGTTTGAGCTGCTTGAGATTCTGATCAAAAACGAAAATAAAGTGTACAGTAGGGAGAGCCTTTTAAAGATTGTATGGGGCGAGGATTATCCGGGTGACGTGCGTACGGTTGATGTGCATGTCAGACGTCTTCGTGAAAAGATTGAGGCAAATCCAAGCGAGCCGAAGTACGTTCATACCAAGTGGGGTGTGGGATATTACTACAACCAGAAGTAATACTTTCAGAAAGGTTCTAAAATGTTTAAGAGTAAAGTACATTTTGCATTTTATAAGAGTCTGAAATCCAGGCTGATTTTCATGATTTTTGTTCTCGTTCTGGTACCGGAGGTGGTGCTGTGCTTCGGCATACTTAACACCTACGAGTCCAGGGCGGTTTCAATCCGCGAAAGCGAAGTGCTTAGTCAGGCAAAGATTCTCGCAAACAAGATATCCACAAGTAAATACTTTGATGAGGATGGCGGTGACTTGAGCAATATTGATGCTCAGATTGACACTCTTACTACTATATATGAGGGCCGTGTGCTCATAGTTGACAAGCATTTTAAGATCATTAAGGATACTTACAATTTAGATGATGGCAATACTATTGTCTCAGAGGAGGTTATCAAGACATTCTCTGCTTCAGAGATTACGAACTATGATTCTAAAAACCACTATATCGAGCTTTCTGTTCCGATAAGCAATCCAAACGACAAGGATTCAAAGATAGAGGGAGCACTTGTTGTAAGTGTGTCGACGGACAATATATCGCTAAATATGTCGTATCTGACACAGATTGCGGTGACTGTTGCCATTATCGCAGGTGCGGTGGTGCTCTTTTTGGTGTGCTTGTGCTTTTGCACCTTTTTGTTCCGATTAAGAAGCTTTCTGATGAGATATCAGACATTAAGGATGGCTTTGGAAAAGAGCAGCTGGATGTAGATGACTATGCGGAGACTGCTATAATAAGCAGGAATTTTAATGAGCTGATGAGCGGAATGAAGGTCATGGATGAGTCCAGACAGGAGTTTGTATCGAATGTGTCACATGAGCTCAAGACACCTCTTACTTCCATGAAGGTACTCGCAGATTCCATCAACAGCATGGGTGATGAGGCTCCGATTGAGATGTACAGGGAGTTCATGGGAGATATCACAAGCGAGATAGACAGAGAGACAAAGATAATAAATGACCTGTTATCACTGGTCAAGATGGATAAGTCGGCTGCTACGCTTAATATCGAGAGTGTTAATATCAATGACCTGCTCGAGCAGATTATGAAGAGACTTCAGCCGATTGCTGACAAGCAGCAGGTGGAGCTTGTACTCGAGAGCTTCAGACCGGTAACTGCAGAGATAGATGAGGTGAAGCTGACGCTTGCTTTTACAAACCTCATTGAGAATGCAATCAAGTACAATGACAACGAGACCGGTGGCTATGTTCATGTATCCTTAAATGCGGACCATCAGTATTTCTATCTGAAGGTGGAGGACAACGGTATCGGTATACCGGAGGAGTCCTTAGAGCACATCTATGAGAGGTTTTATCGCGTGGACAAGTCGCATTCGAGAGAGATTGGCGGTACAGGTCTGGGACTTGCCATTACAAGAAGCTCTATTCTTATGCATAGGGGAGCTATAAAGGCTCACAGTGTGATGGGAGAGGGCACTACCTTTGATGTGCGTATACCGCTCAACTATATTGTATAGGAGGCTTGACGTGAAAAGAATAATTATATTCGTGCTCACTGCAGTAATTCTGCTCTCCATGGGCGGCTGCACAAAGAAAAAAGCGGACAATACGGTTGAGGTGTTTTGTCTGAATATGGATGTTACGAGCAGTGTGCCGGAGTCATATGTGCTTAGAAGCAAAAACTCAGATGTGGACAAGCAGGTGGATGAGCTTCTTGGAAGACTGCAGGATAAGCCTGAAGACTCAAGACTGCGCAAGGCGATTCCGGATGAGGTGTCTGTGAGAGGTCATGAGGAGAAAAACTATAACTGTACTGTGGATTTCAGCAAGGAGTATTATGACCTTACGGCTGCGCAGGAGGTGCTTTTGAGAGCTTCTGTAGTCCGCACGCTTACACAGCTGGATAGTATTTCGTATGTGACATTTACCGTAAACAGTATTCCTCTTGTGGACTCGGATGATGAGATTGTCGGTAGCATGGGTGCTGATGATTTTGTTGAGAATCCGGGTGAGCAGATTAATACAAGTGTGAAGGAGACGCTCACGCTTTATTTTGCTGACAAGGATGGTACAGGGCTTGAAAAACAGACCAGAGTGATACATTACAGCTCAAATATAGCGCTTGAAAAGCTTGTTGTTGAGCAGCTTATTGAGGGACCGAAGGGCTCTAAGCTCAAGGCAACTCTTCCGGGCACAACAAAGCTTATCTATGTGTCTGTGGCAGATAGAATATGCTATCTGAACTTTGACTCTTCGTTCAGAAATACTATTGACAATAAGCTGACAGAGGATGTGGTGCTGTATTCGATAGTTAATTCACTCACCTCACTTCCTACTGTGGACAAGGTACAGATCTCACTTGACGGTGAGAATGACGGCATGCTGCTTTATAATTACAAGCTAAGCGACATGTATGAGTTTAATAAGGATATAGTGGATTCTGATGATTCCACGGAAAAAACTGAAAAATAGAATAGATTGGATTAGGAGGAGAAGAGTATTAGTAAAAGACCGATGTTTTTATTTGCGTTGGTCTATACTGCAGGAACTGTTTCCGGTATGTATGGCAGGGGCTTTGGGTTTTTGGCCTTTGCCATTCTGCTTGTGATTTTAATAGCTGAGTGTGTGGTGTCTAAGGGCGGCCTTTCCGGTATCAGGCGCATAGTTGTTTTGCTTATCCTGACATCGTCAGCTGTTTTTGCCACAGCACAATTCAGATACACTTCGGTAGAAGAAAACCGTGACGGCTATATGCAGTATATGACAGATGAAAAATCTGTCATCGTCTGGGGGAAGATTTATAAAACTGAATACAAGTATTTCTCATACAGGTATTATATGACGGACTGCGTAGTGCAGCCCGGGTACGGCAAGGCTTTTGGCAGAAAAATATCCTGTGGTGATGTCGTGGTATACTGTGACAGCAAAAGCGCACATCTTGGCGATTATATGAAAGCTTGTGGCAAGATAGGCTTGTTTAAGTCTGCAACCAATGAGGGAGAGTTTGACAGCGCGCGCTTTTACCGCTCGCAGGGAATTGATTTCTCGGTGAATGCAGACAGTATTAAGACAAGCGCCGGTAAACATGCATGGTATTACCACAGACTTGAAAAACTTCGTGATATGCTGTCAGCTTCACTTCTTGAGGTGACTGATGAGACAACGGCAGGAGTGCTTTCGTCCATGCTGCTTGGAGACAAGTCGTATCTGGATGATGAGATAAAGGATTTATACCAGGTCAGTGGTATTTCACATATACTGGCTATTTCCGGACTTCATATTTCTATAGTTGGCATGGCCTTTTACAAGCTTCTCAGAAAAAGAAGGGTGAGCTATACAGCGGCATTTGTCTGTTCTGCGGCACTTATACTAAGCTATGCTGTTATGACAGGAAATGCCGTGTCCACAAGGCGTGCCGTGGGAATGTTCATACTTACAATGCTTGCGGCAGCTTTAGGCAGATGCACAGATATGCTCAATTCTCTTGGCATCATGGTCATTTACCTGCTGTGGGACAATCCTATGGTTTTGGGATATGCCGGATTTGTGTTTTCGGTAGGGGCAATACTTGCTATAGGTATTGTGACGCCTGTGATGAGTGCTCCTAAGGGCGGGAAATTCTGGGCATCAGTATCCATACAGCTTCCGATGCTTCCGGTTGTGGCTATGAACTATTATGAGCTACCTCTTTTTGCAGTGTTTGTAAATCTCATTGTGATACCGGCTTTGCCTGTCGTATTTATTTCTGGTCTGCTTGCGTCTGCCGCAGGCTGCTTTGGCGTGATGCCCGGCAAACTGCTGGTGTTTCCTGCATTTGCGGTGTTAAAGCTCTATGAGGTGCTTTGCAGTCTTGTTATGAAGCTTCCGGGGGCATCGGTTATCACAGGAGCTCCTGATGGATACAGGATTTTTCTTTTTTATGCTGTTATGAGTGGCTTTTTGGTGGCATTTTCGCTTAAAAAACGTGCCATAGAGTGTGGCTTGAAAGAAAAAAGCCAAATCCTTTACAGTGTCCAAAGAGTGGTGTGTACAGCAGTCCTGCTTGCAATTTTGCTTGTGAAGCCAAAAACTGCTGCGCAGCTTGATATACTTGATGTGGGGCAGGGAGACGGCATATTTTACCGCTTTGAGTCAGGCACATGCATCTTTATTGATGGAGGAAGCTCTGACCGAAAACAGCTTGGCGAGAATGTGATTATGCCGTTTCTTAAGTATAACGGCATACAGAGTATATCATACTGGTTTGTTTCACATGCAGACAGTGATCATATAAGCGGATTGTCTGAGGTGATAGACAGCGGGTATACTATAGAGCATATAGTTGTGGCAGAAGCAGCGGCTAAAGAGGAAGCTATGGAGGAGCTGCTTTTTAAAGCTAAGGAAGCAGGAATTGATATATGCCTTATGTCAAAGGGGGATTCGATTGAAATAAATGATGCATCAGGTTCGCGCAGTACTGCAAACGAAGAAGCTGATGGCATCATGTGCCTGTATCCGGGGCCTGCTGATACTGCTTTAGACAGAAACGATATGTGTCTTGTGCTGAAGCTCACGGATGGCAGGTTTAGTGGTATTTTCGGCGGAGATATATCATCTGAGGTAGAAAAGAAGCTTGTTAATGAGTATGGGGATGAGCTTTCTGTGGATTTTTACAAGGCAAATCATCATGGCTCCAAGTATTCAAGCTCTGCAGACTGGATTGAGGCTTTAAGCCCAAGGTGGACTGCAGTATCATGCGCGGCAGAGAACCGCTATGGACATCCGGCAGATGAAGCCATGGATAGGCTTATGGATGCAAAGTGCCGAATTTTATACACAATGCAAAGTGGTCAGATTAAGTATAAAGAGAGTACTATATATGAAAACAATAGACAATGATATAAAAGCAGGAGATTTCAAAAAGGTTTATCTGCTGTATGGACAGGAGAGATACCTCATAAAACAGTACAGGGACAAGCTGATAAAGGCTATGGTAAGTGAGGGCGACAGCATGAACTTTTCATCGTTTGAGGGCGATGGAATCAACCAGAAGGAGATAATTGACCTGGCGGAGACACTTCCGTTTTTTGCGGATAAAAGAGTGATTCTTATAGAGGATGCAGGCATTTTTTCAAAGGCAGGCGATGAGCTTGGAGAGTATTTAAAGGATTCACCTGAGAGCACGCACTTTATATTTGTTGAGGAGAGCGTTGATAAGCGCTCAAAGCTTTATAAGGCGGCAGCCAAGTGCGGTAATCCTGTGGAGTTCAAGGAACAGACGGATGAGACACTTGCCAGATGGATAGGAATAAGGATTAGAAAAGATGGAAAGGGTATGAGTCAGGCTGCCTACAACAGCTTTATAGAAAAAACAGGCACAGATATGGAAAATATCGACAAGGAGCTTGAGAAGCTGCTGTGCTACTGCATGGACAAGGACGTGATTGAGCTTTCGGATGTTGAGGCTGTAACGACAGAGCAGATCACAAACAAAGTGTTTGAGATGGTCGATGCGATTGCATCACACAAACAAAAGCGTGCGCTTGAGCTGTATTACGATCTGCTGGCACTTAAAGAGCCGGCCATGCGTATTATGTATCTTATATCGCGCCAGTTCAATATACTGATGAATGTGAAAGCCATGACAAATAAGGGCTTTGGCAACAAGGATATAGCATCAAAGGCCGGATGTCCGGAGTGGGCGGTGCGCAAATATCAGGCGCAGTGCAGGGCATATTCGCTGGATGATTTAAAGAGGGCTGTGAGAGACGGTGTGGCATATGAGGAGGCTGTGAAGACCGGCAGGATGAATGACCAGATGGCTGTGGAGCTTTTTATAGTGCAGTACTCTGCAGATATGACCGGCACTCATGCGACAGGCAGTAAATGATATAACGCAAATATACAAAAAAGCAAATAAAAAACCCATCGGTATGACGGCACCGATGGGTTTTATTTATTGTTATATAGTAATTAAGCTAATCCGTTAACAAGCTTTGTTAAACGAGATACTTTTCTGGCTGCGTTGTTCTTGTGGAAGATACCCTTTGAACCAGCGCTTGCGATAGCAGAAGTTGCATCCTTTAATGCAGCCTCAGCAGCAGCCTTATCATTTGCTAGCTACAGCAGCCTCAACCTTCTTGATT
>ENA-OQKV01000722-OQKV01000722.1-human-gut-metagenome-genome-assembly--contig:-NODE-722-length-11268-cov-2.596805_pt1 | contig 11268 bp, 9 predicted proteins | sample MGYA00242655_ERZ504811 | MGnify/ENA primary metagenome ERZ504811 (study PRJEB26092, sample SAMD00036406) | human gut metagenome | host: Homo sapiens | study: EMG produced TPA metagenomics assembly of...
CTTCCAGAATGTTCTCCGGGATGCTGTCCCAGCCGCCGTAGTAGGGCGCGACCCAATTCCAGAGGTAGTTGTTGTCGGCGTCGCTCTGGACGTGGCTGGAGGTGTTGCTCTGCAGTTTGGGGTAGGGCGAACCCTCGGCCAGACGGTTGCGGAACACCTGCGCCACATTATCGTCCTGATCGTTGCCGGCCTCCTCCTGCACGAAGGACGCCAGAGTGACCACCTCGGAGAGGGTCATCCCCTGCTTTTCCATCTCGGCATACATCTCATCGGTGATCTGCTTGTCGAAGTGAGAATAGAACGTCTCAACGTAATGATGGACGGTGTCGTCCTTCAGGAAATCGTAGGTATCCGGGAAAAGATAACCCTCGCACTTGAGGAAGCGGTCCGGGGCGTCCTTGTCGTCGGGGACGTACTGCCAGAACCTGTACTGGCTGAAGTCGCCGGTGTTGGCCTCCTTGAGGAAGTCTTCGGCGCTGCACAGCCCGGCATCCTCCATTTTTTTCGCAATGGCGATGGCCGTCGTACCCTCGGGGAAGGTCAGCCGGACGCTGTCGGCCTTCGCGTAGGCGGAGAGCGCCTCGATGATGTCGTCGTAGGAGCTGCCGGGGGCGAGGTCGAACTCTCCGTATTGGAGCTTGCCTGCCGCGCCCTGCTTGCCTGCATACCAGCGGAAGACGTGGGGGTACTTGATGACGCCCGCCGCCTTGAGCTTCTGGGCGATGGCTGCCACGCCGCTGCCCTGCTGGATGCTCACACTCACCGTTTTGCCGGCGGAAGCGCTGCCGTTGATCTCTTTTCGGATGGCCAGCAGACAGCCGCCCGCCGCCAGTACCAGGATCAGCAGCACGATCAGGATCATTTTCGCTGCGCCGCCTTTTCTGCTTTTTCTATGTTTTGCATCGTGTGCCATGTACACACTCCTTTACCATTCCGTTCAGCTTTCCATCATCAGCCGCATATAGCTTTCTTCCACATCGAAAGGCTCCGCGTCGAACCGTATCATGCCGTAGTCCTGCCGGGTGCCTTCGCCGAGGAAAAGATTCTGAGCCGCACCCACTGTGATGACGGCGCGCTCCACGATGACCTCCTTCTCCCGGGCCGCTTCCATCAGCACCTCGGCAGAGCGGTCATCATCGGCCATCAGCTCCACAAAATAGAGGGTGTCCTCCCGGCGGAAGTAGATGCCGTAGCCCTTCTCGCTGGACACGATGGTCGCGCCCCGGGCGTAGAGGTCGGTCAGCACGACGGCCATCTGCTCCGGCGGGAACTGGACGGTATCGGGATAGAAGCGCTCCCGCAGCTCACAGAGCTTGCGGGCCGTCACGGAGTCGAACTCTGCCTGACTCCACAGGTTGCGGGACACCTCCCGGGGCAGGCAGCGGAGGGCAAAAGCCCGCTGGAAGCCCTTGTTTTCCAGCAGCGCGGCCTGCTCCTGTCCGGTCGGAACGGCCACGGTGAAGCCCGCGCCCCGCAGCTTCTGCTGCGCACAGAGATAGTCCACGAGTCCTGCCAGAATCAGGCTTCCCTGCCCGCAGAGGCCGTAGAGGTAGCTGCCGCTGCGTCCCTTGAGGGTGACGGGGACCGCCAGCGCCGCAGCGGCTATCTCGTCATTTTCCTCAGCGACGTAGATATTTTCCGCCCCGGCGAACTTTTCCAGAGCAGTCTTGATGAACTCGGCGCTGTCGCCGCGTTCTTTCTGCCACAGTGCCACGACTGCCGCCTCATCCGACGGCTGCATCAAACGATACATCGATAGTATCCCTCCCATTTTCGCGGTTATCCGAGCTCTTTTTCCGCCAGCGCCCGCACCTCGGCCTGAATCTCCTCGATGGTGCGCATGGCTCCATTTTCCGTGCAATGGACGGTGGCCCAGCCCAGATGCACCGCACAGTACTCGGCGGCACGGCGGCTGCGGGCCAGATATTCGATGTCCTTTTCGTGGACGTCCTTCCTGCTCTCGTCGCCATGATAGCGGCCGGTCATGAGCTTCTGGCTCACGGCGGGGTCTACCTGTAAGTACACCACAGCGTCCGGCGCGGGCAGGCCCAGCAGCCTGTATTCGTAGTCAAAGGCCCAGCGGAGGAAATCGTCCCACTGCTCCGGCGGGAGCTTGGAGCATTGATGGACCGCGTTCGACGTGGTGTAGCGGTCGGCGATGACGATGCCGCCCGCCTCGTAGAAGCTGCCCCACTTGGTCTTATAGCTGGCGTACCGGTCCACCGCATAGAAGCTGGACGCCGCATAGGGGTTGACGTCGTCGGGCTTTTCGCCGAACTGACCAGAGAGGTACATCTCACCAGCGCACTGGAATCGCTCTCGTAGTCCGGAAAGGTGATCTCCATCACCCTTTCGACCGCTCTCGGGCCAGATGGGAGGCCAGCAGCTTTGCCTGGGTGGCCTTGCCGGAGCCGTCCAGCCCTTCGATGACAAGAAGCCTGCCCTTGCTCATTCTGCCTTTCTCCCCCGTTTTCAGACGCGGCGTACCGGGGCGTCGGACTTCGGTGGTGCGGGCCGCAGCACATCTTGCCCTCCGGGCAGGGGCCGGACACGCAGGCCGGGCCGGCGGTGCGGAAGATATGGGGTGCCACCGGGTAGACCAGCCGCAGCATCTCTTCGGCCAGCTGCCGTATCTCCCACTGGGCGCGGCTGCAGCAGCGCAGGTGGAAGAAATTCTGCAGGCTGCGGGCGTTCATGGTCACCACCATCTTGGTCTCGCAGGCGTTGGGCAGGACAAAGCGGGCGTCCTCGTTGGCCTGCTTGGAAGCCTTGGCCCGGGCCTGCTTTTCGGGCAGACCTTCGGCCATCAGGCGGGCGGTGTGGCCGTCTTCCAGCTTCTGCACGAGGTCGAGGTAGCGTCTGGCGTCCTCGTTCATGCTCTCGATGAACGCAGCCTTTGCCTCGGGGATGGCCTCGATCTCGGGCGGGATGACGTAGCGGAAATCGTCCAGACGGACGTACCGCTGACTCTGGACGCTGAAGGACGCGATGCGGTGACGGGTGATCTGGGCCAGCAGGGTACGGCTGACTCCCTCGATGCCGAAGGTGAAGCTTGCGTGCTCGATGGGGCTGGCGTGGCCCAGATCGCTGAGCATGGTCAGGAAGCGGGCAGTCTTTTCCTCATCCAGCCCGTCCAGCAGGTCGGTGATATGGGCGTCGGAGTAGCAGAGCTTCGCCGCGGCCGCCACGACCTTCTCCGGCTCCGGCGTATGTGCTATCAATCGGACAGTCATCATTTTTCTCATTCCTCCGTCGTTATCTTCACAAGGGGCGCAAAGTTGGCCATGGTCTTCTTCACGCCCACCTTCTCGAAGCTGATCTCCACGATCTGGTCGCCGGCGGCGGGCTTGACTTTCAGCACCTTGCCGCGCCCGAAGACCTTGTGCTCCACGATGTCGCCCGGCTCATAGTGCTTGGGGCCGGTGGATGCCGCTGCCGGACGGGGCGAAGAGGTCACACCGCCGCCTGCGGGTCTGACCGGCGCTTTGGGCGCTGCCGGACGGCCATAACCAGAGCCGAAGCCGCTGCTTCCCGAACCGGAGTCGCAGCCGCCATGACCCGACGAAGCACTTCCCCGGCTCGCGTGATCGGAGCCAAAGCCTCGGCTATTGGACATTGGTGCGTTATATTCTTTATTCAGATAGCCGCCGCGGCTGCCATAGCCCGAGCCGTAACCGGAGGCCGCACGCCCCCAGCCGGAGGGGCCGGAGTAGCCCGACGCGCCGCCCGGCACGGTATCGCTGCCGTAACCGCTGCCCCAGCCGCCCAGACGGGAGCGCTGCTCCAGCACCGGGCTGCGGGTCTCTTCGATGTACTCCGGCTCGATTTCCCGGAGGAAGCGGCTGGGCTCGTTGCGCTGGGTGCGGCCATAGAGCATCCGGGTGACGCTGTTGGAGATGTAAAGCTCCTTCTTGGCGCGGGTGATGCCGACATAGGCCAGGCGGCGTTCCTCCTCGAGGTCAGCCTCGGAATACTTGCTCATCTCACTGGGGAAGACGCCCTCTTCCATGCCAATGAGGAATACATAGGGGAACTCAAGGCCCTTGGCCGAGTGGATGGTCATCAGCACCACCTGGTCGGCGCTCTCGTTGTAGCTGTCGATGTCGCTGATGAGGGCGATGTCTTCCAGATAGCCTTCCAGCGAGGCCTCTTCGCCGTGCTGGTCGCAGTAGCTCTTGACGTTGTTGACCAGCTGGCCGAGGTTCTGCAGACGGTCGGCGGCATCCTCGTGGCCCTTGGCGGCGTCGGCTTCCAGCATGGCGCGGTAGCCGGTGATCTCGATGACATCGGAGGCGAACTCATCCAGCGTCTTCGTTTCCAGCGATTCCTGCAGTTTCTGGTAGATGTCCCAGAACTTGAACAGCGGCGCGATGGCGCGGCTGAGCTTGGCGTACTGGTCGGCATGGGAGATGACATCCAGCATACTGATGCCCTGCTGGGCGGCAAGGTCAGCAATGACCTCGATGGTCGTTGCACCGATTTTGCGCGCAGGCTCGTTGATGATACGGCGGAGTCGGACATCATCCCGGGGGTTCGCCACGATGGACATATAGGAGTGGATGTCCTTGACTTCCTTGCGGTCATTGAAGCGCTGGCCGCCCACGATCTTATGCGGGATGCCCGCACGGGTGAAGTAGCTTTCGATGGGGGCCGACTGGGCATTCATCCGGTAGAGGATGGCGTGGTCGGCCAGATGTCCGCCCTCTTTGAGGTGCTGGCCGATGACGTCCGCGATATGGCTGGCCTCGTCCTGCTCGTTCTCGGCGGTGTAGACCTGCACCTTGTCGCCCTCGCCGTTCTTGGTCCAGAGGGTCTTGCCCTTGCGCTCGGTGTTGTGCTGGATGACACAGTTGGCGGCATTCAGGATATTCGACGTAGAGCGGTAATTCTGCTCGAGTCGGATGGTCCTGGTGCCTTTATAGATGCGCTCGAAGTTGAGGATGTTCTCAATGGTCGCGCCGCGGAAGCGGTAGATGCTCTGGTCGTCGTCGCCCACGACGCAGATGTTCTTTTCCGGGCCGGTGAGCAGGCTCACGAGCCGGAACTGAGCCACACTGGTGTCCTGATACTCGTCCACCAGCAGATATTTGTACTTATTCTGGTAGAACTCCCGCACGTCCTCGTGCTCCGACAGCAGGATGACCGTCTGGTAGATGAGGTCGTCGAAGTCGAAAGCTCCGGCCTCCTTGAGCTTCTTTTCATAGGCGGCGTAGACCTTGGCCGCAAGCGCGCCCTTCGTGTCCCGGGCCGGGGTCTTCAGGGCCTCTTCCGGACTGATGAGCTGGTCTTTCCAGCGGCTCATCTGGTTGATGGCGCTTTTGACCGGGAAGAACTTGTCGTCCACGCTCAGCTCTTTGTACACAGCCTTCATGACCCGCTGGGAGTCGTCGCTGTCGTAGATGGTAAAGCTGCGGGGGTAGCCGATCTCCTCGGCCCAGCGGCGGAGAATGCGGACGCAGGCCGAGTGGAACGTGGAGGCGAACACCTCGTCGCCCTCTTCCCCGCCCAGCATCCGGCGCAGACGCTCTTTCAGCTCACCGGCGGCCTTGTTGGTAAAGGTGATGGCCATGACGTTCCAGCTCCGGACGGCATCCTTCCGCAGCATCCCGTCCAGCCACGACGGGGCATCGGTGCCGGTCATGATGGCGGTGCGCAGGGCTTTCACATCGTCCTCCGTCACCTCCCGGGGCGTCCACCCAGAGCCGTGGGCCGAGCCGAAGCGGATGAGGTTGGCGATGCGGTTGACCAGCACGGTGGTCTTGCCGCTGCCTGCACCCGCGAGGATGAGCAGAGGGCCGTTGGTGGTGAACACCGCCTCCCGCTGCATATCGTTCAGGCGTCCGAACTGCTTTTCGATATACGTATCACGCAAAGCGCAGAATTGTTGTGCGAGATCTGTTGCCATTGTTTCACCTGTTCTTTTCAATCATTTCTGGATATATCACTTAAAATATAGTATATCACATTTCAAAAAAGTTGTACATAAAAACAATGCAAACAAAAACCGCCCCACCGCGGTCAATACCACGATGGAGCGGGGATCTCAGGAAATGCTTAGCCGAAGATGTTGATGAGGATACCAGCAGCGACGGCGGAGCCGATAACACCGGCCACGTTGGGGCCCATGGCGTGCATCAGCAGGAAGTTGGAGGGGTTCTCGCTCTGGCCGACCTTCTGAGAAACACGGGCAGCCATAGGCACAGCGGAAACGCCAGCGGAACCGATCAGGGGGTTGACCTGACCACCGGTCAGGACATACATGACCTTGCCGCAGAGAACACCGGCAGCAGTGCCGAAGGAGAATGCGATCAGGCCCAGCACGATGATGAACAGGGTGCGGGTGTTCAGGAAGGTGTTTGCAGAGGTGGTGCAGCCAACAGACAGAGCCAGGAAGATGGTGATGATATTCATCAGCTCATTGCCGGCGGTCTTCTGGATACGATCCACGACGCCGCACTCCTTCATCAGGTTACCCAGCATCAGCATACCGACCAGAACGGCGGCATCCGGCACGATGAGGGAGACGATGATGGTGACCATGATGGGGAAGATGATCCTCTCGGTCTTGGTCACGGCGCGCAGCTGCTTCATCACGACGGTACGCTCCTTTTTGGAGGTCAGGGCCTTCATGATGGGGGGCTGGATGACGGGCACCAGAGCCATGTAGCTGTAGGCCGCGACGGCGATGGAGCCCAGCAGCTCAGGAGCCAGACGGGAGGTGACGAAGATAGCGGTGGGGCCGTCTGCGCCGCCGATGATGGAGATGGCGGCAGACTGCTTCTGGGTGAAGTCCACCAGACCGGTAGCAGCCAGCAGACGAGCGCCCATGTAAGTGCCGAAGATGCCGAACTGAGCGGCAGCGCCCAGCAGCAGGCTCTTGGGGTTGGAGATCAGGGGTGCGAAGTCGGTCATGGTGCCGATGCCGAGGAAGATCAGCGGCGGGTAGATGCCCAGCTTGACGCCCATGTAGAGCATATCGGCCAGACCGCCGTTGTTCAGGATCTCGACCCACATCGGGTGTTCGAGGCCGTCACCGACAAAGTACTGCATGTGGATGACGCCGCTGCCGGGGAGGTTGGCCAGGATCATGCCGAAAGCCATGGGCAGCAGGATCAGAGGCTCGAACTCTTTGACGATGGCGAGGTAGAGCAGGAAGCAGCCTACGCAGATCATCACTGCGTACAGCCAGCCGCCCGGCTCACCGAACTTGGCAAAACCGGAACTCTGGAAAATACCGACCAGAGTCTCAATAAACTGAGTCATGTTTTTCCTCCTGTGTTAAAAGGGTGCGGTGGTGTCGTTGACGCCAGCCTTGCCCCAGCCATTCTTGCCGCGGCGGACTGCCTTCAGCACATACTTGCCGTTGCCCATAGAGTAGATGGCTGCCATGATGGCTGCCACAACGTCGCCGGGGATGCCGGCCTCGACCTGCGGGGCAGCAGCCTTTGCAGGAGCGGGCGCAGCGGCCTGTTTCACAGGAGCAGCCGGTTTTGCAGCAGAAGCAGCCTTGGCAGCTGCCTTCTTGCCGTTCATGGCGTCAAAGATCTTGCCCTCCAGCGTGATGATGGCCATCAGCAGGACGAGGATCAGAAACACCAGCACAATACCGGTTATGGTAACGATCACATCATAACCTAAATCCATGGTCTTCCTCCTATTTACTTTTTTCTTTGCCGCCCGGGGGGGCGGGCGGCAAAAAGCGATTTGAAGATATTATACAATATTTTCCGGGTCGATTCAACAACTATGAACAAAAATCATGTTGTTTTTCACGATTCTGTGAACAGCGCTTCCCTCTCAGCGGCGGCCCATGCGGGGGGTGGCGTCCATGAAGCCGGTCTCCAGCTTGTCGCCCAGACGCAGGCTCATGGCCGTACCCAGCGCGACACAGTTGACGGGGTCAGGCGAGACGGTCACTTCCACCTTCAGCTCCTGGCTCAGGTACTCCGGCAGGCCGTGGAGCTGTGCGCCGCCGCCGGTGAGGACGACGCCGTTGCGGTAGATGTCGCCGGCCAGCTCCGGAGGAGTCTTCTCCAGCACCTGATGGGCGGCGGTGCCGATCTGCTCGCTCAGGCGCATGACCGGCTCGTAGAGGTCGGCGGTGGAGACATTGACACGCACGGGCAGGCCGGTGAGCAGGCTGCGGCCCTTGATCTCCATGGTCTCGTTGAAATCTGCCTTCTGGGGGCAGCAGGCCACGTTCTTTTTCAGGTTCTCAGCGGTGCGCTGGCCGATGGCGATGCTGAACTTGTTGCGCACGAACTTCAGGATCTCTTCGTCGTAGTGGTTGCCGGCCACGCGGACGCTGGTGGCCTTGACCTTGCCGCCGAGGCTCAGCACGGCGATGTCGGTGGTGCCGCCGCCGATGTCGATGATCATCCGGCCATCCGGCACGGTGATGTCGATGCCGGAGCCGAGAGCTGCGGCAATCGGCTCATCAATGAGGTAGACCTGACGCGCACCGGCAGCCATGACGGCCTCCACCACAGCGTCGCTCTCGATGCCGGTGATGGCGGCAGGCACACAGACGGCCACACGGGGCTTGACCATGTGGGAGCTGTAGACCTGATTGACGAAGCGGCAGATGAGCTCCCGGGTCATGGTGTGGTCGCTGATGACGCCATCCTTCAGCGGGAAGATGGCGGAGATGTAGTTGGGCGTGCGGCCCACCATTGCAAGGGCCTTGTCGCCGGCCTCAAGCACGCAGTTCTTGCGGGTATCCACCGCCACCACGCTGGGCTGGTTGAGCACGACGCCCTGCCCCTCCTGCGCGATGATGATGGTCGTCGTACCAAGATCGATACCGATGTCGTTCTGTGCCATAATCGTGATATTTCCTTTCTCTGCTGCCCATTCTCTATTTCCATCGCCCATCTCCGGGCGCGGGTCATCAAAACACATTATAGTATAACACAGGTGTATCCAAAAAGAAACCCTTAAAGGTTCTCCTGCTCCGGCGGCAGAGCCTGGGCCAGCAGGGCTGCCAGGCCGCTGTACCGCAGGTTCTGGCGGATGTTGGACATCATCCGGTTCACCACGTCCCGCCGGCCCACCACGATGCAGAGCTTCCGCCCGCGGGTGACGCCGGTATAGAAGAGGTTGCGGTAGCACAGGCGGGGCGGCACCTGCGCCGCCGGGAGGATGACCGCCGGGAACTCGCTGCCCTGACTTTTGTGTACCGTGATGGCATAGGCGATTTCCAGCTCGTTGAGGTTCTCCGCCGGATAGACCAGCCGCCGGTCGTCCATCCGCACCACCATGGAGCGGCTGCGCACGTCGATGGACTCCACGATGCCGATGTCGCCGTTGTAGGCACCCACACCCTGTTCCCCGCCGATGCGCTGCCACGTGATCTCGTAGTTATTGCGCACCTGCATCACTTTGTCCCCCCACCCGGAAGACCCGGGCCGCGCTCTGCAGCTCCGGCTTGCCCTTTCTTTGGCGGGTTGAGCATGGCCTGCAGCTCCGCGTTGAGGGCCTGGGTGCCGGTGGGGCCGAGCTTCGTGGGGCAGAGCACCTGAATATCCTTCACCGGGTCGAACTGGTAGCTGCGGGGCAGACGGGTGGTCACAAGGTCGCAGACCAGCTTCTGGGCCGCGTCGCCGTCGGCTTCGAGGAAGAAGAAATCGTCTGTCTTTCCGCCCTTTTTCAGCGGTTCGCCCGAGATGATGTGGTGGGCGTTCTCCACGATGAGGCTCTGAGCGGCCTGCCGGAATATCTCGTTGAGGCAGACCGTCGGCACCAGCCCGGAGCGGATAGTCTCGCCGAGGATATTGCCCGGGCCGACGCTGGGCAGCTGGTCGGCGTCGCCTACCATAATAATACGGCAGCTGTACCGCAGTGCCGCAATGAGGGCCTGGAACAGCTTGACGTCCACCATACTCATCTCGTCGAGGATGACGACGTCGCACTTGAGCAGGTTCTTGTCATTGTGGATGAAGCTGACCACGCCGCCGGTGTAGTCCACTTCCAGCAGACGGTGGATGGTGGAGGCTTTCCGGCCCGTCAGCTTCGCTCAGACGCTTGGCGGCGACGGCCTGTGGGAGCGCAGAGGGCTTACCCGTTCGGCCTCGTTCTTCCAGCAGCTGCAGGATGGCGTTGACCGTGGTGGTCTTGCCGGTGCCGGGGCCGACCGGTGAGGACAAGGCAGTTCTCGGTCATGGCCTTTGACGGATGGCTTCCTTTTGGAGCGGCGCGTAAGCAAAGCCCTGCGCCAGTTCCAGGATCTGGATGTTCTTGTCGAGGTCTCGGGCCGTCTGCTTTCCGCGCCTGGTCAGCATGGCCAGACGGTCGGCGATCGTCCTGCTCTGCCGCCAGCAGTATCCGGTCAGAATAAATATACGGTGTTCCGTCGAACATCCGCACCGCCAGTTTCCCGGTCTGGATGCAGCTGTCCAGCGCCGCCGCCAGCTTTTCGGGGGGCTGGTGGATGAAGTTCGACGCCGTTTCCAGCAGCTGCGCCCGGGGCAGACAGGTGTGGCCGTTGCCGGCGTTGTGGCGCAGGGTGCGCAGCAGGGCCGCTTCCAGCCGCTGGGCGCAGTCCCCTGCCATCTGGTAATACTGGGCGATGCTGTCGGCGTGGCGGAAGTCCAGCTGCAAAGGTTCGCCGCAGAGCAGGTAGGGGTTCTGCTGGATGGCCTGCATGGCCCCCGGCCCGAAGGTGCGGAAGACCTCCATCGCCCGGCGGGGGCTGATCTCGAACTGAGCCAGATAGGCGATGAGCTCCCGCATTCCGAACATCCGCTTGAACTCCTGCTGGATGCGGTCGGCCTTGTCCGCCGAGATGCCCGGGATGAGGGTGAGCTGGGCGGGGTCGTTGGCGATCACTTCCAGCGCCGCCGCGCCGAATTTGTCAATGATCTTATCCGCCGTCCGAGCCCCGATGTAGGGCAGCGACCGGCTGGCGAGGAAGGCGTAGACGGCCTCGAGGTCTTTGGGCATATCCGTCTCGCACTCCTGTGCGTGGAACTGTCGGCCATAGGTGGCGTGGTTCTCGTACCTGCCCCGGCAGACGACGCTCTCACCGGCGTGGAGCTCTCCCACCACGCCGCACACAACGGTGACGACACCGCCGCCCGACACCTCAAACACGGTGTAGCCGTTGTCCTCGTTCAGGTAGATGATGTCCTCTACCGTGCCTTCCAGCCGTTCCAGCTCCTGCTCCATCGTCCCGCCTCCTCGTTTTGACACAACTATATATAGTATAGCGGTTTTGGGGGGATTTGTAAATATGAGGGGTGGGCTTTGAGGCTCTCCGGCAGCGTCCTT
>ENA-OQKV01000723-OQKV01000723.1-human-gut-metagenome-genome-assembly--contig:-NODE-723-length-11266-cov-3.283867_pt1 | contig 11266 bp, 10 predicted proteins | sample MGYA00242655_ERZ504811 | MGnify/ENA primary metagenome ERZ504811 (study PRJEB26092, sample SAMD00036406) | human gut metagenome | host: Homo sapiens | study: EMG produced TPA metagenomics assembly of...
GGTTATACGTCTGACCTGTCATCAGGAGAAACCGGTACAGGTGCAGGATGAGAAGCTGATGTTCAACATTATCCGTGCATCTTTCAACCAGAGAAGGAAGACACTGGCGAACGGTCTGAAGAATGCGGCGACATTAGATTTTACAAAAGAAGAAGTGGAAGCAGCGATTGATGCACTTGGAAAGGGTGCAAGTGTGAGAGGTGAGACACTGACACTGGAAGAATTTGCAAGATTGAGTGATTTATTATCTCCATATAAGAAAGGATGATGACGATGGACAGAAAAGAAGGGCAGACACTATTTGAGGTAACACCGGAAATCAGCCATTTTGCAGAACTTTGCGAGAAGAACAATGCGATAGACAAAGAGCTGTATACGAAGTACGAAGTCAAACGGGGACTCCGTGACCTGAACGGAAAAGGTGTCCTTGCGGGACTTACGAACATTTCCGATGTATGTGCGAAGAAGATCGTGAACGGAGAGGAAGTGCCATGTGCAGGAAATCTTTACTATCGCGGCTATAATATCAAAGATCTGGTGCAGGGGTTTCTGAAAGATAAGCACTATGGATTTGAGGAAATCGCCTATCTGCTGTTATTCGGTGAACTTCCGGATAAGACGCAGCTGCAGACATTTCATGAGACACTGGTGGAAAGACGGACATTGCCGCCGACATTTGTCCGTGATGTGATCATGAAAGCGCCAAGCCGTGACATGATGAACAGCCTGTCGAGATCGATCTTAAGTCTGTACACGTATGATCCTCATGCAGACGATACGTCGATTCCAAATGTACTGCGTCAGTGCCTGAATCTGATCAGTCAGTTCCCGATGCTGATGATCTATGGTTATCATGCATATAATTACCGTATGGGAGAAGATCTCTTCATCTATGCACCGTCACCGGAATTATCAACAGCAGAGAATATACTGATGATGCTGCGTGAGAATAAGAAATATACGAAATTAGAGGCAAAGATCCTGGATATGGCACTTGTCCTTCATATGGATCACGGCGGCGGTAACAATTCTACATTTACAACGCATGTGGTAACATCATCCGGAACGGATACTTATTCGACGATCGTGGCTGCTATGGCATCCTTAAAAGGACCAAAGCACGGGGGAGCAAATGTCAAAGTAACCCAGATGTTTGACGATATGATGGAAAAAGTCAGTGACTGGGAAGATGATGATGAGGTACGCCGGTATCTGACCGATTTGTTGGATAAGAAGGCATTTGACCGGAAAGGACTGATCTACGGAATGGGGCATGCAATCTATTCCGTATCTGACCCGAGAGCCGATATTTTTAAGAAGTTCGTTAAGCAGCTTGCAAGAGAAAAGGGCTGTGAGAAGGAATATGCACTGTATGAAAAGGTAGAGCATATGGCACCGGAGGTCATCGCAGAAAAGCGTAAGATATACAAAGGTGTAAATGCGAATGTCGATTTCTACAGCGGACTTGTATATAGTATGCTGGATCTTCCACCGTCACTTTATACACCGATCTTTGCGGCAGCGCGTATCGTCGGATGGAGTGCACACCGTCTGGAAGAGCTTAAGAATGTAGATAAGATCATTCGTCCGGCGTACAAACCGCTGGCCGAATATAAAGAGTATGTCAGAATGGATGATAGATGATGAAGCATGAATTTTATTATACATCCAGAGATTCTGTGACAAAGATCCATGCGATCGAATGGCTTCCGGATAGAGATATAAAAGGTGTCTTACAGATATGTCATGGAATGGTGGAGTATATTGACCGTTATGATGAATTTGCCGAATTTATGTCGGAGCACGGATATTATGTAGTCGGACATGATCATCTGGGACATGGGAAATCCATACAGACAGAAGCTGATCTGGGATATTTTGATGAACGGAAAGGTAATCAGTATGTGATCGGAGATATTTATCAGCTGCAGGAGATGACACGGAAAAAATATCCGGATGTGCCGTATTTTATGCTGGGGCATAGTATGGGGTCATTCCTGTTGAGACAGTATCTGACGATGTATGCGGGGGGCCTTGCGGGAGTTATCATTATGGGAACCGGTCATCAGGGAATGCTGACGCTTTGTGCGGGAAGGATGATCTGCAGGGTCATTGCAGCGTTCAAAGGATGGAAATACAGAAGCGCATTTGTGGATAGTCTGAGTTTTGGAGGTTTCAATAAGAAATTTGAACCTGGTGAGACATCGAAGGAATGGATCACATCCGATAAGAAAAAACGAGATGAATATGTGCGGGATCCGCTGTGTTCCTATACATTTACACTGGGAGCCTATTATCAGATGTTTACCGGTATGAAGGTTCTGGTACGGAAGGGAAGTATGAAACGGATTCCGAAGACGCTTCCGGTGCTCTTTACGGCAGGATCCGATGACCCGGTAGGGGCATTCGGAAAGAATGTGACCAGAGTCTATGAGAAATATAAAGATGCCGGGATCAAAGATGTGTCGATCCATCTGTATGAAGGCGACCGGCATGAGATCTTGAATGAGGTGGACCGGCAGAATGTGTATCGGGATATCCTTACGTGGATCGGAGAAAGAAATAAAACAAAAGCGGAGTCGTAAAGACATCCGCAGAAATTACCGGTAAAGTGGACCGCCAGAAGTAATCTTCTGGCGGCCTTTACTTTATGAGGGGGGCGATAGTTGTTATCCAACTATCTGAAAGTATTATAATCAAGAAATGTGAAAAAAGTATGTTCATTTTATAAAAAACGCAACAAAAAACTCTCCTTTCCGGAGAGCTTTTTGTTGTTGTTATAATTACTAAAGGAATGAGAGTAAAGTGTACACCGGAGAGTGATTCCGGTGTTTTACTTTATGAGGGGGTGATAGTTGTTGCTTATCAACTATCTGATATATAGTATAGACAAAAAATATGTCTAAAGTATGTTAAAAACATAAAAAGAATTCGAAAAAAATCTTAACTAAAAATGAAGAAGACAAAAACAGATTCTAAAGAGCGGAAAGTAAAGGACAGCATTCAGAGTATTTGCGTAAATGAGCAGTTACGATATCAAAGAATTCACCGGAGGTTGGTTTCAGAGTTAAAGGGCGTAATGCAATTTTTTCGAGAAGCGGTCTGTTTCCGTGCTACCCAACAGACCTAGATGACAGTAGCGGATATCACGTTCAACACTATAACTTGTCGTATTATAGTGACGTGACGATTGTCTGGATAAAGAATACTTACTGACGAAAAGGTAGTAGTTTTCATCAGACAGACAAAGACGTATACCATAAATGAGATATTCATAGCCACGGTAAGTTGCACCAATACCAAGAGAGCGAATAAGATATTCTATTTCTGGTTCATGCATAATATGTCATCTTCTTTCTAAAAATTTTGTTTGGAAGAATCCGACAAGATGAAAATCCCACGGAGTATGAAAAATAAAAAGATTCTTAAATCACCAGGGATTATTATATAGAAAAAATATCTTTACGAAAATATGGTTTATTGTTTTTAGACATAATATTAGCAGTTTCTATTTTAGACGACAGAACGGATAAAGAGCATATTTTCATAATATCTTAAGAATTTACAAGACCAGGACTTAAAAATTAGTTGATATTCTTGTATAGTATAAGGGAGGTGATGAGAAATGTACAACGTACTTGTATGTGATGATGATAGAGAGATTGTAGAAGCAATAGAGATATACCTGTCGCAGGAAGGATATAAAGTGTTAAAAGCCTATGACGGTGAGGAAGCGTTAAAAGTGCTGGACAGGGAGAAGGTGGATCTTCTGATCATTGATGTGATGATGCCGAAGCTGGATGGGATTCGCGCAACGTTAAAGATCCGCGAGAAGAAGAATATGCCGATCATAATCCTGTCGGCAAAATCTGAGGATGCCGATAAGATCCTGGGACTGAATGTAGGAGCGGATGATTATATGACGAAGCCATTCAATCCGCTGGAGCTGACAGCGCGGGTAAAGTCCCAGCTTCGCAGATATACACAGCTTGGAAGCACGATCGATAAAAGTAATCAGGCTGTTTATGCGGTCGGTGGATTATCTATCGATGATGAACAGAAGGAGGTTACGGTTGACGGGGAACCGGTCAGACTGACACCGATCGAATATAATATTTTATTATTACTGGTGAAAAATCAGGGAAAAGTATTTTCTATCGATCAGATATATGAAAGTATCTGGAATGAGGATGCTATCGGAGTGGATAATACAGTGGCAGTACATATCCGCCATATCAGAGAGAAGATCGAGATCAATCCGAAGGAGCCGAGATACCTGAAGGTAGTCTGGGGTGTCGGGTATAAGATAGAGAAGCTTTAGGAAGGAGCATATATGAAGAAATGGTACCGAATGCCAAGAGTAAAATTCTTTTTGCTGGCAGTGGCACATATACTTGCAGCTGCAGGGGTGTTATGCATCCTGTGGGCTACGCGTTATCCGGTGCTGATACAGGAGCTGTGTTCTGCTGATGCTGCGAAGACGTATGAGGAAAGCAATGCATTTGCCAATGCTGTGGCCAATGCCAATTATCACATCCTGGACGAGATCCAATATCAGACCTTATATGATACAGATGGAAAATATGACCCGGATAAGATCGTAGATGTGGCAAAATATGAAGATACAGGCGGGATAACGGGTAAAGACGAGACCGGACTGTCCTTCCGGCTGGGGGACATGTATTCCTGGGGCAAATTAATCGCAGAAACGATGACAGATGATGGTTCCGTCTCAGATACCCGGGACGAACAGGACGATATCATTGTGTGTCAGCGGTCAGATGGAAACTACCACTATTTCCGTTATAAAGAATTTAAACAGATGATCGACAGAGGGGATCTGTCATTTGTCATTACAGGAAACAGTTCTGCAGATGATATTCTGGATGAGCTGAAACAGGGGGAATATCAGGAAAGCAGCAGCGGGAAATCCAGATTCAGGGGACTTCAGGATATCGATGGAAAGATTGCTTACATCAATTGCTGGAATTATGACGGGACAAAGATTCCCGGAGACTATAAGACGGTAAACGGAGAAACGGTACTTCAGCTTGTGAATAATTCCAAGACATGGAACGGCAGGCTGAGTGATGCCTACAGAATGATAAATGATGCGGCCGAGATCATCTATTCGGATGTTGACAATTATGTGCTAAACCAGAAGCAGTATCAGGAAGGAAATTCGAATATCACATACCTGTATGTGAACCGGGATAACGGAACGGTCATTACGAATAAAAAGAAATATCAGGACTATGATCATTACGAGGAGAGCCTGGAACAACTAAAAAAATCAGGGAAATATGTGATCGTAAGACCGAAGCTTGCAAACTATGAAAGTAATATTGAAAAAGCCGGCAAAGGAGATTCAATGGCACAGGAATGGCAGAAGACAGTAGCCGGTTATGTAAATGCGTCAGATTATGTATATGCATCGGTTGTGGATACAGCGTATCCTGTGAAAGATGATTTTTACGAGCAGAAACAGATCTTTACACAATATGCGGCCGGGGCAAAAGCGGCCGGTATAGGGGCAGTTCTGGCAGTCGCAGCCTATCTGGCGATTCTGGTGTTATTGACGATCGGAGCCGGAAGAAGTGCGGAAGATGAAGAAGTGCATCTGGTGAAGTTTGATCACATAAAGACAGAACCGGCAGCGGTTGGTGTAATATTGCTCTGGGCAGTACTTATGCTGGTAGTAACAAAAGCCGGGATATTTACATGGCAAAGCGTAAATGGAGAGACTATCTATACAGAAAATAAACAGATATATCTGCAAGGAATGGTGGTGGGATGTCTGGGTGCGCTGTATAGCTGTGCGATGTTCCTTCTGGGGTATCTGAGCCTGGTGAGAAGAATCAAGGCGAAGACTGTATGGAAGAACAGTGTATTCAGATGGCTGTTACTCTTTTTGAAAGATATGCTTCAAAACATCCGGTATCTGTGGAAAATGATGATCGGATTAGCAGCATTTTTATTGTTCCACTGGCTGACCTATATATTTGCTGCAGATGGGAGTACTACCTGGGCGTGGGCATTCATCTTGCTGGTAACAGATGCCGCAGCATTCGTCTGGATGGTTCAAAAGGCAAAAGGAACTGGAAAGATCATGATAGGGATCGAGAAGATTGCCGGTGGCGAAGTGGAGTATCAGATTCCGGTAAATGGATTACTGGCAGAACAGAAAGAGATTGCAGAGAAAGTAAATTCTATTGGAGAAGGACTGGAAACGGCACTTGCAAAGAGTATGAAAAGCGAACGGCTGAAGACAGACCTCATTACGAATGTCTCGCATGATATCAAGACGCCGCTTACATCTATCATTAATTATGTAGAATTGTTAAAGCAGGAGGACTTTAAGGATCCGAAGATCCGGCGTTACATTGAAGTTCTGGAACAGAAATCACAGCGCCTGAAGACATTGACAGAAGACGTCGTAGAGGCTTCCAAGGTAAGTTCAGGGAATATTACGTTGGAATTCATGAACCTGAACCTGGTGGAAATGATCCAGCAGACGAGTGGAGAATTCGAGGAAAAATTCAAGGCAGGAGATCTGGAAGAGGTCATGAACCTTCCGAATGAGGAGATTGTGATCCGCGCAGATGGAAGACGGCTTTGGAGAGTGCTGTCTAATATATATAACAATGCGGCAAAATATGCGATGCAGGGAACAAGAGTTTATGCTGATCTCGAGAAGAAAGATGGCATGGCATGCTTCAGCCTGAAGAATATATCGGCACGGCCGCTGAACATCCCGGCTTCCGAGCTGACGGAACGATTCATCCGCGGGGATGTATCAAGAAGCACAGAAGGCAGTGGTCTGGGATTATCGATCGCACAGTCGCTGACGGAAATGCAGGGCGGAACATTTGAATTATATCTGGATGGAGATTTGTTTAAAGTGACAATAAAATTCCCGGTTTCATAGTTGGGGACGGAGGATTGCATGCAATCCTCCGTCCTTAACTGCATTTTCTCGGTTCTGTCCGGTAAAATTGCTATCCATGATACTTGCGCTCTTGTCTAAAAAACAGTAAAATATAATATTATGAATGAATTAAGTAAATTATTACAGGAAAATTTAAATATAGAATTTATATCAGCAACGCTGAGTAATCCGAAGAAGAAAGACGATGTGCAGAAGGTAAAGGTAAGACCTGTACTGAAAAAAGAGGTACTTTACTTCCAGTTTGAATCGTTCCGGAACAATCAGGCATTTCATGAGAATGTGGAGGAGAAAAAAGCTTGTGAAATACTTCTCGAATATATGGGAAATATGCGCCAGATGCAGATGGAGACACAGAGAGCGGATTATACGGTTCTTGTAAGTAAAAAAGGAAAAGTGACCATAAAAAGTAAGATAAAAAAGGGCGGGAAAAAGAAGATTGATATGAGCCATGACCGTAAGAAAAAGTATGTGTTGGAAGAGGGAGTCCCGGTACCGTTTCTTCAGGATCTTGGAGTTATGACGCAGGATGGAAAGATTGTGCGTGCAAAATCCGATAAGTTCCGCCAGATCAACCGTTTTCTGGAGTTTATCGAAGATATCCTTCCGGAGCTGGATAAGGGAAGAGAACTTACAATTCTGGATTTTGGCTGTGAAAAGTCTTATCTTACATTTGCCATGTATTATTACCTGCATGAATTGAAAGAATATGACATAAGAATCATAGGACTGGATCTGAAGAAAGAGGTGATCCGTCACTGTAATGAACTGAGTGAGAAATACGGCTATGAAAAGCTGAGATTTCTGGAAGGGGATATTGCAGATTATACCGGAGTCAACAAAGTAGATATGGTAGTAACTCTACATGCCTGTGATACGGCAACGGATTATGCACTGGCGAAAGCGGTCGGCTGGGATGCAAAAGTGATCCTGTCTGTACCATGCTGCCAGCATGAATTGAACCGACAGATCCGGAATGAGGTATTAGAACCGGTATTAAGATATGGACTGTTGAAGGAACGTATGGCGGCGCTGATCACGGACGGACTCCGGGCACAGTATCTGGAGCGCGAGGGGTATGAAGCACAGATACTGGAATTCATCGATATGGAACACACACCGAAGAATATCCTGATCCGGGCAGTAAAAAGGAATCAGAAAGCAGATCAGAAAGAATCTGTAAGGCGGCAGCAAATCGAAGCATCTATTCGGAAATGTGAAGCAGAACTCAGGGTGTCACCGACACTGGGGCGCCTGTTAGATAACCAGGGAAAAACGGAATAAAGAGGGAGTATAAATGACATTAACTTTAAAGAAACGTTTGATAAATGTGGGCGTTTTGTCTGCAGTATTTATCGTGGCTGTCATTATATTCAGCTACGTGACGAATAAGGGGAATGACAACATGACGGCTGATATGGGAGCCGCAACATTTCCACAGATCTCATTTTCATATGGAGATTATAAGATCAATACACTTACAGGCTATGCAAAGAGGATGGATGTGTCTTCTATGCATAATACAATCACTCCGGTAGCCGATCAGAGTCTGGATGTAAATATAGAAGCATATGGCAATAAATTTACAGGAGCCAGCTATAAAGTCTACACACTGGACGGGACAAGTGAACTGGAATCTAAGAAAATCAAAAAGGCAGGAAAGAACTTCAGTCTGGATCTGAGTGGAGATAAGGTACTGGATGAAGAAAGAATTCTGGAGGTTCGGCTGAACAGAAATGGTGCGGATCCGGTATATTTCTACACTAGAATTGTCAGTGATGAAGATGCCAATGTTGCACAGTGTCTGAATTATATCAGTGATTATCATGAAAATGCACTTGCAAAGGCAGAGAATGCAGGCGTAGGAGCAGCGCTTGAGCCGACGGATGATGCGGATAATACGACGCTTCAGCATGTAACGATCAATTCGAATTACGAACAGGTTACATGGGGCAGTCTGAAACCACAGGTAGAACAGGAAGAACGCTGGAGTATCAAAGAACTGAACAGTACCTGCATGTCGGTATTGTTACAATACCGGGTAAGCTGTAAAGGAGAGGAAAATGAATCCGACCGGTATACGGTCAAAGAATTCTTCCGTGTCAGATACATCGCAGATGCACAAAAGACATACCTCTTAGATTATGACAGAACGATGGATCAGATATTTGATGCGACGAAGAAGGTTCTGAATGAGAAAGGAATTATCCTCGGAATTGCACCAACGAATCTGTCTTATAAGGTGAATAAAGACGGGACGATCGTATCATTTGTCGAGGCAAATGAACTTTGGAATTATAATAAAGATTCGGATGAGGTGTCACTTGTATTCGGATTTGCAGATGCGGAAAATACAGATGTGAGAAATTTGGTTCCGGATCACAAGATCAAGATTTTGAAAGTAGACGCAAAGGGCAACACGACCTTCCTTGTGTCGGGATATATGAATCGTGGTGAGCATGAAGGTGAAGTCGGAGTGGCCGTATATTATTACGATATAGAGAAAAATTCCGTGGAAGAGAAAGTCTTTATCTCTACCAATAAATCTTATGCACAGGCAGTCAGTGAACTGGGAGAAATGTCTTATTATGATGCGAAGACAGACATGCTCTACACCATGGTGGACGGTACACTATATCAGTATAGTATAGAGGATGATGAGAAAACAGTACTGGTCAAAGGTCTGGACGCACAGCAGTATGTCGTATCGGAAGATGGAAGTCTGATTGCATATCAGGCAGACGGAGAACTAGGAACTGCAACGAAAGTATCGATCCTGAATGTAGGGACAGGAAAGAAGCAGAAAATAACCTGCAGCGAAGGAGAATGCATCCGTCCACTGGGCTTCATCAGAAGTGATTTTGTATATGGAATTGCGAAGACGGAAGACATAGGAAATACCGTGTCCGGAGAAGCAACCGTCCAATGTACAAATTGGAGATCCGGAATCAAAAAGGAAAAGTGATCAAAACCTATCAGACAGATGGCATTTACATTTTAAATGCAGCATTTGATGAAGATATGATCACGCTGGAGCGTGCATCAAAGGATGGGGACACTTATACTGCAACAGCTCCGGATTATATTACGAACAATGAACAGAAGACGAAAAGCAATATTACACTGGAGACATATGCGACAGATCTGAAGCAGACACAGGTACGACTGACATACAATGATGGGATATCGGATAAGGAACCAAAAGTACTGAAACCAAAACAGATCCTGTTCGAGACACCGCAGACGATCACATTTTCAGACAAAGACGCACCGGAGAAATATTATGTCTATGGACATGGTGAGATCCAGGGCGTGTATACAAAGGCAGGGGATGCGATCAAGAAAGCAAATGATTACAACGGAGTGGTAGTCGATTCCTCACAGGACTATGTATGGGAGCGTGGTAACCGTAACCTGCAGTATTCGATCACAGAGAAAGATGACGTATTAAATACAATCAAGGATCGTCTTAAAAACCAGGAGAAGCCAATTGATATTTTGAAGGATATAAATGATGGTGTTGCCTATGACCTGACCGGATGTACGACAGAAGAGATCCTGTACATTATCAATCAGGGCAGACCGGTCATTGCAATGCTGGATTCGCAGAATGCGGTTATTCTGGTGGGATATAGTGATACGAATGTTGTGTATGAAGACTTGAATGACAGTACAAGACACAGCGTGAAGTATGAAGAGATGGATCAGATGACATCCGGAAGCGGAAATGCGTATATTGGATAGTTGTGTATAGAAAATAAAAAAGAGCGGACATATAACTGTTATGAAATGAGTTATATGTCCGCTCTTTTTGATACCATTCAGATATAGATTAAGCTGTGCGGAAAAGTGTTCCTTTATATTTCTTCAATGCTCCGTACACGATCAGACCAAGAACAGTGCAGGAGATCACCTCACCAATTCCAACCGTCAGCATCATAAACGGAATCGGAAGTGTCACACCATAACCGTAACGCAGTACGAACGGAACGATGATGATATTCGAAATAATCGGTGGAAGTGTTGCGACAACCGGCTTCTGCTCACGCAGTTTCCATGTGAAAAATGCACCGATCAGAGTTGCAATACTGCCGAATACAATATCCGGAAGGATCGCACCGCCCAGAATATTACCGATCAGACATCCGACAAAGAGTCCCGGAATAGCGGCTGGTGTAAATATTGGTAAAATAGTGAGTGCCTCGGAGATACGAACCTGTACTTCTCCGAAAGAAAATGGTGCAAAGATGTAAGTCAGCACCACATAGATTGCAGCGATCATGGCTGCCTGGGTCATGAAACTAAGATTTTTTGTTTTTC
>ENA-OQKV01000724-OQKV01000724.1-human-gut-metagenome-genome-assembly--contig:-NODE-724-length-11260-cov-6.376987_pt1 | contig 11260 bp, 10 predicted proteins | sample MGYA00242655_ERZ504811 | MGnify/ENA primary metagenome ERZ504811 (study PRJEB26092, sample SAMD00036406) | human gut metagenome | host: Homo sapiens | study: EMG produced TPA metagenomics assembly of...
TTAAAAAGAGCTACAATTATACTATAAAGTAAGAGGAAGGAGTGTACGGTTATGACGGAAGCATTGATTGGAACATGTATTTTGGCAATTACGACAGTGATATTTGTCTGGGTATGTTCAGAGTATCAGATTTATAACAATGAACATTCAGCAGAGGAAAAATTAAATACCCCGCGGTTGTCGAGCTGGTTTGCAGCACAGAGGATGCGCTTTTGGTTGCAGTTGATGATGCAAGAGAATATCCGCAGGAAGTGCTGAAGTCAGAGAATAAGACACTGCTTCAAAATGGGCTTGGAAAGCATCATGAAAAACACGAGATTCGAAGCGGGAAGTGCAGAGAACATCATACGATACAGAGTCAAAGAACCTATCGTATGCGGGGAAACTTATAAAAGAGAGATTGTTTTATCACAGAGAAGAGGAGATGTTAAATGCATCTCCTTCATTTAGTTTGTGCGCAAGCACGACGATTGCGCATGGATAGGCGGGGATTGGTGTGAACAGTAGCAGGCGCTCATCTGATTGAAAGAAATCTCAGGAAAAAGTTCTTGCAATTCGAAACCTATGCACGTATAATAGATTCGTATGGAGAACGAACGGATATTGAGAGTTCCATGCAAATATTTAACGCAGCAGAAGCTGCATTATTGATTAAGTTAAAAGCTTAAATTTTATAAGTTGGTTACTTTATAACCGGTGCGTAAACAGCACATCAACTTGTGAAACGGTCAATAAGAGTATTAAAAGTAAAATATTTGCTATATAGACTCGAAAACCTTTATATCTGTAGTGCTTATACTTAGAAGAAAAGACAAAGCTCCTGTACTTAAGCAGGAGATTGGCATTATATAAAGAAGCATAGCAAGCGCAAGAAAGAATGTAGATGTAACGTACGTTTTTCTGCGCTTTTTTTATATCACAAACATTCAGAAGTAAAGGGGAATTGACAAAAAAGGGCGAGGTGAAAGAAAGATGAAGAATTTATCACAGGAGAATGCTCCGATCTATGAAGCATTAGAGCGGTTCCGGCGGATGCGGATCGTACCGTTTGATGTTCCGGGACATAAGCACGGAAGAGGAAATAAAGAACTGGTGGAATTACTGGGAGAACGCTGTGTCAGTATTGATGTCAATTCCATGAAACCGCTGGACAATCTGTGTCATCCGGTTTCTGTTATCAAAGATGCAGAACAGCTGGCAGCAGAGGCATTTCATGCAAGTCATGCATTTCTGATGGTAGGGGGAACGACATCCTCGGTGCAGGCGATGGTACTTTCCTGCTGTAAGAAGGGGGATAAGATCATATTACCGAGAAATGTACACCGCAGTGTGATCAACGCATTGGTGTTATGCGGAGCGATTCCGATCTATGTCAATCCGGATGTGGAGCACAGTCTGGGAATTTCACTTGGTATGAAAGTGTCTCAGGTAGAACTGGCGATTCAGAAGCATCCGGATGCGGTAGCTGTATTTGTGAACAATCCGACGTATTACGGAATTTGTTCTGATTTACGTTCTATCGTAAAAAAAGCACACGCTCACGGCATGAAGGTTCTGGTAGATGAAGCCCATGGAACACATTTTTATTTTGGAGAGAATCTGCCGGTTTCAGCAATGGAGGCAGGGGCAGATATGGCATCTGTGAGTATGCACAAATCAGGCGGAAGTCTCACACAGAGTTCCTTTTTGCTTGTAGGTCCGTCTATGCATGCGGGTTATGTGAGACAGATCATCAACCTGACGCAGACCACCAGCGGTTCCTATCTTTTACTGTCCAGTCTGGATATTTCCAGAAGAAATCTGGTGTTGCGCGGCAAGGAATCTTTTGCAAGAGTGGCGGCGCTGGCGGATTATGCAAGAGAAGAGATCAATCGGATCGGAGGATATTATGCATTTTCAAAAGAGCTGATCAATGGAGACAGTATTTATGATTTTGATACAACGAAGCTGTCCATCCATACGCTGGAAATTGGTCTTGCGGGAATCGAGGTCTATGATATTCTGCGGGATGAGTATGATATTCAGATCGAATTTGGAGATATCGGGAATATTCTGGCATATCTGTCTATCGGAGACCGGATCCAGGAGATTGAGCGTCTGGTAAGTGCACTGGCAGAAGTAAAGCGCAGATATCAGAAAGACAAGACGGGTATGCTCAGCCAGGAATATATTGAACCAGAGGTCATCATGAGTCCGCAGGATTCTTTCTATGCGGAAAAAGAGGCAGTGCCGATCCGGGAGTCAGAAGGCAGAATCTGCAGTGAGTTCGTAATGTGTTATCCGCCTGGAATTCCGATTCTGGCACCGGGAGAGAAGATCACAAAAGATGTAATCGAGTATATTCTCTATGCCAAAGAAAAGGGGTGTTCCATGACGGGACCTGAAGATGCGGCAATCGAATATTTAAATGTTCTGATATAAGGGGGATAAAAGTGATGGAAATGTGGTTTTCAGATGAACACACGGACAATGTGAAACTGTCCATCCGTGTGGACAAGCAGCTGTTCAGTGCGCAGAGCGAGTTTCAGCGAATCGATGTTCTCGAATCAAAAGAATTTGGTAAGATTCTCGTAGCGGACGGAGATCTGATGCTGACAGAAAAAGATGAATTTATCTACCATGAGATGATGGCGCATGTTCCTATGGCAGTACATCCGAAGGTAGAGAATGTGCTGGTCATCGGCGGAGGTGACGGCGGATGTGTGCGGGAGCTTGCAAAATATAATACCATTCAGAAGATAGACGTCGTAGAAGTAGATCCTCTTCTGGTTGAAGTCTGTCGGAAATATTTTCCGCAGATTGCAAGCAGCCTGGATGACGATCGCGTGACAATCTATAATGAAGATGGACTGCGGTTTGTGCGTTCCAGATCCAATGTGTATGATCTGATCCTGATTGATTCTCCAAATCCGTTTGGTCCTGCGGAGGGATTGTTTACAAAGGAATTTTACGGCAATTGTTACAATGCCCTGCATGAAGACGGGATCATGATCAACCAGCATGAAAGTCCGTTTTATACAGAAGAGGCATTTCAGTGTCAGAGAATGCACAAGAGAATTATAGAATCCTTCCCAATCAGTAAGATTTATCAGGCGCATATTCCGTCCTATCCGTCAGGACACTGGCTGTTCGGATTTGCGTCTAAGAAATACCATCCGCTCAATGACCTGGATGGAGTTTCCTGGAATCTGCGGGGGATTCATACAAAATATTATCTGCCGAGAGTGCACCACGGAGTCTTTGCATTACCGGCGTATGTGGAGGAGCTTGTAAAAGATGTTGAATAAAAATGTAATGACGTTCATCGGATGTGATGCGGAGTATAATGAATCAGAGATCGTGTTGTTCGGTGCACCTTTTGATTCCACGACTTCCTACCGTCCGGGGGCAAGATTTGGAAGTCAGGCAATTCGCAATGAGTCTTATGGACTGGAAACTTACAGTCCGTATCAGGGAAAAGATCTGACAGATTATAAGATTTTTGACAGTGGAGATCTGGAGCTGCCGATCGGAGATACGGAAAAAGTGCTGGCTGAGATTCAGGATTGTACCGAGATTATTTTAAGCAGCGGGAAAATTCCGTTTATGATCGGCGGAGAGCATCTGGTGACACTGGGAAGTGTCCGTGCAGCAGCAGAGAAATATCCGGATCTGCATATCATCCACTTTGATGCACATGCAGATTTAAGAGAAGATTATCTGGGCGTTCAATATTCTCATGCCTGTGTACTGAGAAGATGCTGGGAGCTTTTGGGAGATGACAGGATCTATCAGTTTGGAATCCGATCCGGTGACAGAGAAGAGTTTCGCTGGGCAAGAGAAGGGCATGTGAAGATGCATAAGTTCAATCTTGACGGACTGGCAGAAGTAATTGAGAAACTGCAGGGAAAACCGGTATACATCACACTGGATCTGGATGTGCTGGATCCGTCTGTATTTCCGGGAACAGGAACTCCGGAGGCGGGCGGTGTCACATTTGTGGAACTGATGAATGCTGTGATCCAGACAGCACAGGGAGTCAACGTGGTCGGATGTGATGTGAATGAACTGAGCCCGGTTTATGATCCAAGTGGAGTTTCCACAGCAGTAGCCGGAAAGATTATCAGAGAATTTTTACTTGCACTGCAAGTTTAATAGAAGAAAAAACAAGAAAGAAGGAGATAAAAAAATGGGAAAAGTATTGATTGTTGGATGTGGCGGAGTTGCAAGTGTAGCTGTACACAAATGTTGTCAGAACAGTAAAGTGTTTGATGCGATCTGTATTGCCAGCCGTACGGTTTCAAAATGTGAGGCATTGAAAGAAAAACTGCAGGCTTCCTACAACGGAACGATTACAACTGCACAGGTGGATGCAGATAATCCAGAAGAACTGATTGCACTGATCGAAAGGGAAAAACCGGACGTAGTACTGAATCTGGCACTTCCATATCAGGATCTTACAATTATGGATGCCTGCCTTGCGACAGGAGTGGATTATGTAGACACTGCAAATTATGAGCCGGAAGATACTGCAAAATTCGAATATAAATGGCAGTGGGCATACCGTGAGAAATTTGAAAAAGCAGGAATTACAGCGTTGTTGGGAAGTGGATTTGATCCCGGAGTAACAGGAGTATTTTCTGCATATGCGCTGAAACATTATTTTGACGAGATTAATTATATCGATATTCTGGACTGCAATGGAGGAGATCACGGCTATCCGTTTGCAACGAACTTCAATCCGGAGATCAACATCCGCGAGGTTTCTGCAAAAGGTTCTTACTGGGAAGACGGACACTGGGTAGAGACAGAGCCGATGGAGATCAAGAGAGAATACGATTTTCCGGAAGTGGGAATGAAAGATATGTATCTTCTGCACCATGAAGAAATCGAATCTCTGGCACTGAATATTCCGGGAATCAAAAGAATCCGTTTCTTTATGACATTTGGACAGAGCTATCTGACACATCTGAAATGTCTGGAAAATGTAGGAATGACATCCATTGAGCCGATTATGTACGAAGGAAAAGAAATCGTACCGCTTCAGTTTTTGAAAGCTGTTCTTCCGGATCCGGCATCTCTTGGACCGAGAACAAAAGGAAAGACAAATATTGGATGTATTTTTACAGGAAAGAAAGACGGAAAAGAGAAGACGATCTATATTTACAATGTATGCGATCATGAAGAGTGCTATAAAGAAGTGGGATCACAGGCCGTTGCCTATACTACAGGCGTTCCGGCAATGATCGGTGCTATGATGCTCATGACAAAGACATGGGACAAAGACGGTGTTTACAATATCGAAGAGTTTGATCCGGATCCGTTTATGGATGCCCTCAATGAGTTTGGACTTCCATGGAAAGTGGTAGAAAACCCTCAGATGGTAGATTAAGAAACGGACATCAGAAATGAAAAGAGAAGAATTAAGGACTCCATGCTATGTCATCATGGAGTCAGAAATGAAAAAGAATCTGCAGATTTTACAGGAAATCCGACAGCAGAGCGGATGTAAGATCCTGCTGGCACAGAAAGCATTTTCTATGTATTCCTGTTATCCTCTCATCGGAGAGTATCTGGATGGAACGACTGCCAGCGGCTTGTATGAAGCAAAGCTCGGGAAAGAATGTATGGGCAAAGAAAATCATATTTTTTCTCCGGCATATCGGGAAGATGAATTTGAAGAGGTGCTGGAAAGCTGCGAACATCTCGTGTTTAATTCGTTTTCACAGCTTGAGTGTTTCGGAGAACGTGCTGCAAAAGCCGGAAAAAGTGTGGGGATCCGTGTAAATCCGGAATGTTCCACGCAGGGAGAGCATGCGATTTATGATCCTTGTGCACCGGGCTCCCGTCTTGGGATTCTGGTATCCGAATTTCCGGAAACACTGCCATCTTACGTAGAGGGACTGCATTTTCACACACTCTGTGAGCAGAATGCAGATGCTCTGGAAATCACGTTGAAAGCAGTGGAAGAAAAGTTCGGCAAGTGGATGAAACAGTTAAAATGGGTGAATTTTGGCGGCGGTCATCATATTACAAGAGCGGATTATGACAGAGAGCTTCTGATCTCCTGTGTGCGCAGGATTCAGGACACCTACAATGTACAGGTCTATCTGGAACCGGGAGAAGCGGTGGCGTTAAATGCGGGCCATTTGATCACAACAGTGGAAGATATTGTACATAATGATATTGCGGTACTGGATGTCTCTGCAGCGTGTCATATGCCGGATGTGATCGAGATGCCGTATCGCCCGCCTCTGTTTGATTCTGGAGAGGCGAAGGAAAAAGAATATACGTATCTGCTTGGCGGTCCGACCTGTCTGGCAGGAGATGTGATCGGAAGTTATTCTTTTGATCAGCCGCTGAAAGTAGGAGACAGACTCACATTTGGAGATATGGCGATCTATACGACTGTAAAAAATAATACATTCAATGGAATGCGTCTTCCGGATATTGTGTGGGAACGCGAAAGTGGAGAATGTGAGATCGTGAAATCGTTCGGATATGAAGATTTTAAATGCAGATTATAAGATCTTCAATAAGTGAATAAAATAACAGGAAAGTCAACAAAATAACGATTGTTGACTTTCTTTTTTTGTGTGATAAATTGTTATTGTGCATAAAAATACAAATCATCTATCCGGATAACAGATCGTAAAATAAGGAGTTGTAATAACAATGGGACTGCATGTCATTGATGAAGCAAAAAGATGTTTAAACTGTAAAAAACCGAGATGTCAGGAAGGGTGTCCGATCCATACCCCGATTCCTGTGATGATCCAGATGCTGCTGCAAGGAGAGATGCCGGAGGCGGCAGAAATGGTGTTTGCCAACAATCCGCTGTCTGTCATCTGTTCTCTGGTCTGTGACCACGAAAAACAGTGTGAAGGGCATTGTGTGAAAGGCATAAAAGGAGAACCGGTGCATATTTCTTCGATTGAAAATTATATTTCAGATACCTGCTTTGACCGGATGAAGCTGGAGCAGCTTCCGAAAAACGGCAAACGGATCGCAGTTGTCGGCGCGGGTCCGGCAGGAATCACAATCGCTATTTTGATGGCGTGCAGAGGATATAAAGTGACGATTTTTGAGGTAAAAGAGAAGATCGGAGGAATCATGCGTTATGGAATTCCTGAATTTCGTCTGCCAAAGTCCATTTTAGACCGCTATTATGTAAAAATGAAAGAGCTGGGTATCTTATTTAGGCCCAATTTTGCGCTGGGTGGTTCCACAGGTGTGGAAGATCTTTTAAGAGACGGATATCATGCCGTATTTATCGGAACAGGAACCTGGAGACCGTATCAGCTGCATATACCGGGAGAAACATTTGGAAATGTGCACTACGGAATCAATTATTTGAACAATCCGGATGTCTATGATCTGGGAGAACGGGTACTTGTCATCGGTGCGGGGAATGCGGCAATGGATGTGGCAAGAACGGCAATTCGTAAAGGCTCCCGGCATGTAACCGTCTATTCCATCACAGAAATTCCGGCGGCATCCCCAAAAGAGGTGGAGTATGCAAAACTGGACGGAGTAGAGTTCGAATATCTGCAGACGGCCATTGAAATCCGGGATGAAGGAGCCATTATCTGTGATGTGGAATGGACCGAAGATGGAAAACTGGTGAAAAAAGAGAGACTGCCAGGCTTGTTCCGGCTGACAGTATCATTATTTCGATTTCTCAGGGACCGCAGGATCGGATCGTGAACCGGGATAAAGAGCTGCAGGTAGATGATCGGGGATTGCTCAAGACAGATGCAAATGGAGAGACCACCATGCCGGGGATTTTCGCATCCGGAGATGTAGTGACCGGTGCAAAGACCGTGGTAGAGGCGGTGAAGTATTCGAAAATGATCGCAGATGCGATGGATGAGTATGTAAAAACACATTATGAATAGAAATACAGGCTGGTGTTCTTTGCAAAACATCAGCCTGTACTTTTTTTACTCTAAAATAAAATCCATATAAACCGGATTATGATCACTCCATTTAAAACCGGTATCCAGAACCAGTGCATCTTCTACAGTCACATTATCAGATACCAGAAAACCATCTACTGTTACAACAAAATCAGATTCGCTGTAAGGCTGATCTGCATTTCGGCAGGATGGTACCGGATTTTTCTCATCAAACGGTGCGATCAACTGCATGAAATCAGGAATCAGTTCTTCGGATATCGGCTTTGCCCAGTTGTCTTCTAATTCCTTGTGACCAAAAATCTCAGCAGAATTTCCAAGCAGATCTTTGTTGAAATCACCGCCCGCAACAATATAATTTCCAGCGTCATATTCTTCTTTCATATCCTCAAACAGCATCCGCAGCTGATTGTCCGCGGTGCTCGGATCAGATGTATAAGCGGAAAGATGCAGATTGTACAGGACAAGTTCCTTTCCGTTTTCTGTCGGAATCCGGTTGACGCTATAACAGCGATCCAGATCCAGCAGTTTCATAAATCCATCTTCGATCGGTAAAGAGCGTCTGATGGATTCCGTGATCTTCATGTTAGAAACTGTAAGCATACCGGATTTGTTCTTTCCGTGTGGTTCCAGAATCGGATAGAACAGATAAGGGCTGTCATAGTTCTGAGCAAATGTGTAGTTTCGTGAGGTGTTATCGGTTGAAAGTGTCTGTGAAAGCAATAATTTGCGTTCATCCACATGATAACTTCTTGTTCCGTCAATATCCACTTCCTGGAACAGCATAAAATCCGGGTTTAATTGAGCTACAGCTTCTGCATAGCTGCTGACGTTTTCAATGACGGCATCTTTGGAACGGGCACGGCTTTCTTTTCCACCGTCCATAAAGAAAGAATAGTCGTCACTGTATGCGCCGAAACCGATATTTCCAGATGTGATGCGGTAACTTTTTTGGTTTTTGCCTTTTCTGTAGATTTTCCGGTGATCGTCAGTTTTTGCTTGTCTTCCAGACGATAGTAACTGGAAAATACATAAACAACATAGCCGACTACGATCAGTATCAGAGTTCCGAGGAAGATTCCCAGGCGTTTCAACCATTTCTTTGAATTTGTTTTCATAAATATATGGTCCTTCTTTCTGTATCATTTTTTTGAACAACATTTCGCAAAATGATTATATCATATCCCGACTGAAATGAAAGAAATTGTCAAAAATAAAATTGCCGATCGTGCGAAAAGGAATCAAAGATGAATTGAGAAGGCGATACGGCAGTGTTATAATTGAGAAATATGAACATCCGAAGAAAGGAGCTAATGTGTAAAAAGATATGGAGAAAAATAGAATGTTTTCAAAGTTAACAGAGGCACAAAAACAATTTTTTGAAACCGGACGGACTCGGGATCTTGCATTTCGTATCTGCCAGTTACAACTGTTGGCAGATGCAATGCGAAAAAATGAAACGGTTTTGGAGGAGGCATTAAAGAAAGATCTTGGAAAATCTGCATTTGAATCTTACGCCACAGAGATTGGATTTGTACTTGCTGATATTCGATATACGATTCAAAATCTTCAGAAATGGTCGGCTCCAAAACGTGTGAGAACACCGCTGTATTTATTTCCGGGCAAAAGTAAGATTCAAAAAGAACCTTATGGAAGTGTGCTTATTCTGGGACCATATAATTATCCGGTACAGTTGTTGGCAGAGCCTCTGGTTGGAGCGATTGCGGCAGGAAACTGTGCAGTACTCAAACCATCAGAACTTACCCCACATGTTTCAGAAGCAATGTATCAGATCGTACACTCTACATTTAAAGAAGAATATATTGCCTGTGTGGAAGGTGGAGTGGAGGTCAATCAGGAATTACTTTCTCAGAAATTTGATTATATCTTTTTTACAGGGAGTGAACGTGTCGGAAGGATCGTTATGAAAGCGGCAGCAGAAAATCTGACGCCGGTGACATTGGAATTAGGTGGAAAAAGTCCGGTTATTATCGAAAAAACTGCAAATATAAAAGAGGCAGCAAGAAGAATTGCGTGGGGAAAACTCATGAATGCGGGACAGACCTGTGTGGCGCCGGATTATGTGCTTCTGGATGAGAGCAGAAAACAGCAGTTCTTAACAGAGATGAAAACAGCATTTTCTCATCTATATGGAAAAGAAATAAAAAAGAATCCAGATTTCGGCAGGATTGTAAATGAACGGCATATGGAACGTCTGCAGAAAATACTGGAGCAGGATGCGAAATATTTGTTCTGCGGAGGAGGGGCAGATACACTGCAACGTTATATCGAGCCGGCCATTCTGGATCTCGGAAAGGATCAGAATGCGGCGTCTATGCAGGAAGAACTGTTCGGTCCGATATTGCCGGTTCTGTCATACCACAAGCTGGAAGATGCAGTACGTTTTGTGAATAAAAGAGCAAAACCACTTGCGCTGTATCTGTTTACGAAAAAAAGATCTGCAGAAAAGTTCGTTTTGGAACGGGTGTCTTCGGGCGGTGTGTGTGTCAATGATACGATCAGTCATCTGATCAATCCAGATCTTCCGTTTGGGGGAGTCGGAGCATCCGGAATGGGACAATATCACGGAAAGTATAGTTTTGATACATTTACTCATGAAAAAAGTGTATTTTATAAACCGGCTGACTGGAATCTTCCGGTCTGTTATCCTCCATTTACAAAAGGGAAGATGAATCTGGTGAAATTCTTTCTCAAATAGGCGGGAAAATGTATTGACTTTGACACGGCGTCAACTTGTATACTAAAATCCGGCAGGAGGTAGAAAGATGGAATACAGTATTCGGGAAGTGGCAGAAATGACAGGAGTGAGTACACGTACACTGCGTTATTTATGATGAAGAAGTGTCAGGATGTGCAGAGTTTTTGAAGGCTGCTGTTTTGTATTGGGCGAAATAAAGGACAACATATGAGCAGCATGATACTGTAAGTAAAAAGAAAAGTGAATTATCTGAATTGTGCGAAAAAAATAAAAAACAGAAAAAACATTGACAATTCACTTTTCCCGTGATAAGATACCACTTGTCGCTGAGACAGACCGATGAAAAGAATAAGCCCAAGGGCCACTGTGGGACAGGATGCGAGAGCAGATCGCTGGACAACGTGAAAAAAGTTCTTGACAGAAGGATGCGGATGTGATAACCTATTAAAGCTGACTTGTGAGGGAGAAACACTTCCGGAACAGACAGCAAAAAGAAAATGAAAAAGTTCTTGACAAAAGGAAAACGGCGTGATAAAATATCAAAGCTACTTCTTATCAACAAGAACAGCGAAGAACCTTGATAATTAAACAATAGACAACAACCTTGAAAATTTCTTAAGAGAAGATTTTTTAAGAACAGCATCTA
>ENA-OQKV01000726-OQKV01000726.1-human-gut-metagenome-genome-assembly--contig:-NODE-726-length-11218-cov-3.101794_pt1 | contig 11218 bp, 10 predicted proteins | sample MGYA00242655_ERZ504811 | MGnify/ENA primary metagenome ERZ504811 (study PRJEB26092, sample SAMD00036406) | human gut metagenome | host: Homo sapiens | study: EMG produced TPA metagenomics assembly of...
TGGAGTAAGTAGCGCCGCCCAGCAGGCAATCAGCCTTGCCCATCTTCACCAGCATGGTGCCGAAGTAGTTGGACTTCTTCAGCAGAGCGGTGCACTCCTCAGCGGTCTGCTTGCCCTTGCGCAGCTCGACCATGGTGTTGACCATCTCATCGAAGCCGGCGTAGTTCTCAGGGTCGATGATCTCAGCAGCGGAAATATCAAAATTGCCAGCAGCGGCAGCAGCCTTGCACTCTGCCTCGTTGCCAACCATAACGACTTTCAACACGCCCTCAGCCAGCAGCTTGCTTGCGGCCTCCAGGATGCGGGGGTCATTGCCCTCGGTAAAAACGATCGTCTTGGGGTTTGCCTTCAGCTGGGCTACCAGGGGTGCAAACATATCAGCCATTGTTGATTACCTCCGAAATTACTTTGCAATTATTCCGGGCATCACAGATATGCCCTTCTTTTTTATTCTAGCACAGAGTCAGAAAACTTCAAGACAAATCTTGAATTTTGTGGTATATTTTAAGGAAGGAATCGTGCGATAATTTGTTAAGAAAATGTCATTTAGTTTGTGAGAGGATACCGAGCTTATGGATTGGGAAACACTGAAAACCGACTGTCTCGCCTGTCAGCGCTGTCCGCTGCACACCACCCGGCACAACGTGGTGTTCGGGCAGGGCGTGGAGAATGCCGAGGTGCTCTTCGTGGGCGAAGGCCCCGGCCAGAGCGAGGACGAGCAGGGCCTGCCCTTCGTAGGACGCAGCGGCCAGCTGCTGGACAAATACCTCTTCGCCATCGACCTCGACCGTGCCTCCAACTGCTATATCGCCAACATTGTCAAGTGCCGCCCGCCCCAGAACCGCGACCCCCTGCCCGCCGAGAGCGAAGCCTGTATGCCCTGGCTGCGAGAGCAGTTCCGTCTGCTGCGGCCTAAGATCGTCGTCTGCCTGGGCCGCATCGCCGCCCAGCGGATGATACGCGCCGACTTTTCGGTGACGAAGGAGCACGGCACCTTTATTGAGAAGAACGGCATCCTCTTCATGGGGACGTTCCACCCCGCCGCCCTGCTCCGTCAGCCCCAGAACAAGCCGGAGGCTTTCGGCGACTTCGTGGCCCTGCGGGATAAAATACACGAGGTGTGCGAGCATACCTACTGATGGGGGCTAAGCCTCTCCCCTTGGGAGAGGTGTCACCGAAGGTGACGGAGAGGGCAAGCCCGGCGAGACAGGGCCTCTGCGCAGCGATAGGCAGTTTCTTTGTCAGAGCCATATTATCGCTGCACATGCTTCTTTGTCAGCATCCTTGCCCTCTCAGGCGCTTCGCGCCAAGGCCGGGTTGCGGCTCCCAGCGTCTGCTTCGCTGTCGCTTGCATCCTGCTGGCCGCTGCCCCAACAACGACTCCCTGCTTCCGCCACTGGCGGCGGTCGTCGCCGTTGCCCCCAAAGGGGGAGCCTTTGCCATCACACCCCTCACTTTTTCCTTCACTTTTGCATAACCTAAAAGCAAAAGTGAGGTGTTTGAGTATGAATGCTGTACGCAGCGATTCTGTTGATTTCTTTCTGGGCACCACCACCCCCGCCGGGTTCAAGGGCTATTTTGAGCCGCTTCGGCGGGAACCGGGGATGCAGATGTATCTCATCAAAAGCGGGCCGGGCTGCGGCAAATCGACGCTGATGAAGCGGCTGGCCGTCAAGGCCGAGCAGAAGGGGGAGCCTATCCAGCGCATCCACTGCGCCAGTGACCCCGACAGTCTGGACGGCGTCATCTTTCTCGACAAGCGCGCCGCCATCGTGGACGCCACCGCACCCCATGTCATGGAGCCGGATGCCCCGGGCGCAGAGGAGCAGGTGGTGAGCCTGTACCACACCCTGGACGCCGACGCCCTCCACGCCCACGCCGACGAGGTGAAGCGGCTCTTCGCCCAGAACACTGCTCTGCGCAGCCGGGCCGCGCGGTATATCGCATCTGCCGGGAGCCTGCTGCTGGACAGCCGCCGGGCTGAGGCGTGCAGTGCCAACTTCGAGAAAGTCCGCCGCTACGTCAAGCGGCTCTGCGCCCGGACTCTCCCCCGCCTGCCCGAGGGGGCCTCGGCCAGCGAAGAGCTGCGGCTGCTGTCGGCCATCACGCCGAAAGGGCCGGTCTTCTACCGCGGCACCGTACAGGCGCTGGCCGACCGGTATGTGGTCTTCCATGACGACTACGGCGCCGTCTCCCGCCTGCTTCTCGAGCTCATCCGGGCCGAGGCGCTGGCCCGGGGCTACCACATCATCACCTGCCCCTGCGCCATGCACCCCGACGACAAGATCGACCATCTCTTCATCCCGGCCCTCCGGCTGGCTTTCCTCACCGACAACCGGTGGCACCCGGTGCAGCTGCCCGGCGTGCAGGCCGTCCGGTGTACCCGTTTCGTGGACCGGGAAAATCTGGCGGGCTACCGCGCCCGTCTCCGCTTCAACGAGCGGGCGGCAGCAGAGCTTTTGGAACAGGCCGCCGACCTGATGGCACAGGCCAAAGCCTGCCACGACGAGCTGGAGACTTACTACCGCGCCGCCGTGGACTTCGGCAAGGTGGACGAAGCTGCCGCCCAGTGCGCCGGGATGCTGGGGCTGGCGTAAGAGTCAACCTCTCAGGCGCTCCCGCGCCAGCTCCCCCAAAGGGGGAGCCTTATACAAGATGATGCCATAAAAAAGGAAGTGACCCGCTATGCCTGCTTTTCGCCTGCCTGTCCGCCAGCTGGTGGAATTTTTGCTTCGCACCGGCAGCATCGACAGCCGCTTTACCGGCTTCGACCGCGCCAACGAGGGCGCACGCATCCACCGCAAGCTCCAAAAGGCCGCAGGCGAAGGCTACGCCGCCGAAGTCTTCCTCTCCGGCGAACGGGAGGCGGCGGGCATCCCCTTCACCATCGAAGGCCGGGCCGACGGCATCTTCACCGACGAGGCGGGCGTGACGGTCATCGACGAGATAAAGACCACAGCCGTCCCCGCCGACGACATCGCCGAGGACATGAACCCCTGCCACTGGGCGCAGGGAATGGTCTACGGGGCGCTGTATGGCCGTCAGCAGGGGCTGGAAAAGCTGGACGTCCGGCTCACCTACTACCAGATCGACACCGACGACATCCTCCGCTTCGTGCGGCATTTCACCCTCAAAGAGCTGGAAGCGTTTTTGCAGGATCTGCTCGAGCAGTACGCCCCCTGGGCGCAGCGTCAGCTGGCGTGGAAGGAGCAGCGGAGCGTGAGCCTTTCGGCGCTGGATTTCCCCTTCCCGGCCTACCGGCCCGGGCAGAGGGCGCTGGCAGGCGAAGTCTACCGCGCCTGCACTGCCGCGCCGTCTAAAAGCGGCGTCCGGCTCTTCTGTCAGGCCCCCACCGGCATCGGCAAGACCATGAGTGTCCTCTTCCCTGCTCTGCGGGCCATCGGCACCGGCTGCGGCGAGAAGCTGTTCTACCTGACGGCCCGCAACACGACTCAGTCCGCCGCCGAGGATGCCATTGCGCGGCTGCGGGCGTCTGATCCCAAGCTGGCGCTGCGCAGCGTGACCCTGACAGCCAAGGAGAAGGTCTGCCTCCACCCGGATGCCGAGGGCCATCCCGCCTGTCTGCCGGAGCTCTGCCCCTACGCAAACGGCTACTACGACCGGGTGAACACGGCCCTGAAAGCCCTTCTGGACGACGGCACCGGCCGCTTCGACCGGGCCGCGCTGGCCGACGCCGCAAAGCAGTTCACGGTCTGCCCCTTCGAGCTGGGGCTGGATCTGAGCGAATGGTGCGACGTCATCACTCGGCGACTACAACTACCTCTTCGACCCCGTGGTGCATCTGCGGCGGTTCTTCGACAGCGCGGGCGACTGGCTCTTCCTCGTGGATGAGGCTCACAATCTGCCCGAGCGGGCGCGGGCCATGTACTCGGCGCGCTTCTGCAAGAGCAGCCTCACCGAGGCAAAACGCGCCCTCGGGCGGGGCAAAAGCCCCCTCAAGACAGCTCTGAGCAAGGCCGACAAAGCCTTTTTAGAGGGACGGAAAGCGGTCTCGGCCCTCGCGCCCCGGCGGGGCAGCACTGCCGCCGAAAAGGACGACAGCGGCCAGACCTCCCTGCTGGGATCTGCGGAGACGCCCGCCATCGAGCTGCCCGCCGCCGACTACGCTCAGGACGGCACGGTGTTCTGCAAGGAGCTTCCCTCAGCCCTGCTGACCCCGCTGCGGGCGCTGACGGCTCCCTTGCAGGACTGGCTGGAAGACGATCCCGACGCCGAAGCCCACGCGGCCCTGCTGGATCTCTACTTCGAGGTGCAGGACATCCTGCGGGCGTCGGAACGGTACGACGAGCATTTTGCCGCCAGCTCACCGCCCGGGGCAGTGACCTTGAATTGCAGCTGCTCTGCCTCGACCCGTCCCCCTTCGTGGACGCAAGCCTTTCGGCAGGGCGGGCGGCGGCGCTGTTCAGCGCGACGCTGACGCCGCCGGGCTACTACCGCACCGTCCTCGGCTGTCCCGAGGCCCGGGCCGTGGCGCTGGAAAGCCCCTTCCCGGCAGAAAACCTCGGGCTCTACTGTCTGCCCTCCATCTCCACCCGCTACCGCCAGCGGGACGCCAGCATTCGGCCCATCTCGGACGCTCTCGCGGCGCTGGCGTCCAGCCGGGTGGGCAACTATCTGGCCTTCTTCCCCAGCTATGCCTATCTGCGGCAGGTGTGGGAGGACTTCACCGCCCGCTACCCGGACATCAGCACACTGGTACAGGAGAGCGGTCTGGATGACGCCGGGCGGGCGGCGTTCCTCGAGCGGTTTTCGCCCTGCCCGGAGAAGACGCTTCTCGGCTTCGGGGTCATGGGCGGCATCTTCGGCGAGGGCGTGGACCTCGCGGGCGACCGGCTCATCGGCTGCGCCATCGTGGGCGTGGGCCTGCCGCAGGTGAGTCCCCGTCAGGAAATGCTGCGCCGCTACTACGACGCCCAGAACGGGGCGGGCTTCGACTACGCCTACCGCTGGCCCGGGATGAACAAAGTCCTGCAGGCCGCCGGGCGGGTCATCCGGACGCAGGAAGATAAGGGCGTGGTACTGCTCCTCGACGACCGCTTTGCCCAGAGCGAGTACGCCCGGCTCTTCCCGAAGCATTGGAGGCATCTGGAGTATCTGAGGGATACGGAAGAGCTGAAGAAAAAATTAGCGGAATTTTGGGGGGAATAACCTCTCTGTCAGCATCCTTGCCCTCTCAGGCGCTCCGCGCCCATGCCGGGTTGCGGCTCCCAGCGTCTGCTGCGCTGCTGCTTGCATCCTGCTGGCCGCGGCCCCAACAGCTCCTCCCTGTTTCCGCCGCTGGCGGCGGTCGTCGCCGTTGCCCCCAAAGGGAGAGCCTTTTATATGGAAAAAGAGGCAGACTCGCATCTGCCTCTTTTTCCATGCACTTATCGCTTTGCTTTCGCCGTCTTTTTCCGCATGATGTCCCACGAGGGCATCTGGCTGCGCAGGGCATCCCACGCCGTCATCCGGACGCTCGTCCGGGCGCGCAGACCCTCGAAAGCCTCATCGAGGTACTGCATCTCGGCCACAGCGTGCATCGCGTGGTCGGAGACGCAGAGACGGCCCAGCGGGGTCTTGCAGAGCGCCAGGACCATGGCGTCCATCTTCCGGCGGCCGGGCGTACCGGCACGGTAGCAGTCGGTGTTCTCCTTGTCGTCCACGGGGATGTGGGCGGCTTTCAGCATCTCGCAGGCCTCCCACGCGGCGTCGAGGACCAGGTCACGCTGCTCCTTCGTCGCCTTGGAGAGGTCGCCGCTGCAGGCGTAGCAGAGATAGCAGGCCGGCAGGATGAGGGCGAGGTGGCACTTGAGCCATCCGTCCATGTCGCTGACGAAGGTCAGCTTGTACTTTGCGCCCTCGAAAGCCGTCTTGACCCGGTAGCGGAAGACGCCCGAAAGGGGCGCGGTAGCCCCACCGATGGTCATACCCACGCCGACGTGGGCGCTGACGACCTTATCCACATCCCGGTGGCCGCCGCTGCTCTGGAAGCCGAAGGCGATCTTATCCACCGGGCGCTGCATGGCCTGCATGACCTCCACGGCGTGGGGGTCGTTGCCCACGAAGACGAAGTATTCGCTCCTATTCTGCTTGAGGATGGGCAGCACGTCGGGCAGCTGCCCGGCCTGCATCGTCACGAAAACGAGGTCGTAGCAGTCGTCCGGGGCCAGCGTGTCGATGGTGGCCACCCGGTCCACCGTGGTGCGGCACTGCGCCCAGTGGCGGATGACGAGGCCCCTTTGGTCGAGCCTCTCCTTCCACTCGCCCCGCGCCAGCATGGTGACGACATTCTTTTTGTTCTGCAGCAGACGGTGGGCCAGCTCACAGCCCTGCACACCTGCACCATAGACCAGTATCCTCATCTCTGCCTGCCTCCTTATACAGGCCCCTCTCCGGGGCAAGAAGTCATCAGTGCTTCAAAAACGAGAAGAATCCCTTCTTCTCATACGGCTTTTCCTCTGCGCCGGTCACGGTATAGCCCGTGTCGGCGATGGCAGCCTTCAGGGCCTCGATGTCCAGCGGCTGGGCCGAGACGATGACCGTCTCTCCCTTCGTGTGGGAGGAAGTCACCTTCTCCACCTGCGCAGTCTTGCGCACCACCTCGTTGACGTGGCTCTCGCACATGCCGCACATCATGCCGTCTACTTTCAGCGTCGTCTGAACCATTGGTCAGTACCTCCTAAGGATCGTTATCCACTGGGCAGACTGCACAAGCCGCCCGGGTGTTTTTCGTCATTTTGTTAGTTTTGCCTAACTTTTTATGGGAAACAAAAGGCCGTCGGCCCCGCGCACCCCTCCGCGCCCGAGGCAAAAGACCCTGTTTTTCTGTTTCCGCTTTCATCATACCACACCGGTATGGTAATTGCAAGCACCGGTTTCTCACAGTACACGGGTGTGGTATATTTCTCCCGTCTCTACGTCTTTCCAGTAGAAGACGCCGTTTTCCAGAATCATATAGCTGTGGGGACTGTTTTCCTTCGGGATGCTCAGGGAGCCGGGGTTGAGGCAGACGTTCCTCTGCCCGAACTCCGTCCACGCCGGGACGTGGGTGTGGCCGTGGAGCAGGATGTCCCCTTCGGCCAGCGGCGGAGGGTTCTTTCCATTATAGATATGCCCGTGGGTGGCATAAATGAGCTTTTCTCCCGCCGGGAGGATGCAGTAATCCGCCATCACCGGGAGATCCAGCACCATCTGGTCCACCTCGGCCTCGCAGTTGCCCCGGACGCAGCAGAGTTTGTTTTTCAGGCCGTTCAGCATCGGGATGACCTCTTTCGGCGCGTAGTCCCGGGGCAGGTCGTTCCGGGGGCCGTGGTAAAGCAGGTCGCCCAGCATCAGCAGCCGGTCAGCCCCCTCCCGCTCAAAGGCCTCCACCATCTTCTTGCAGTAATAAGCCGACCCGTGCAGGTCGGACGCGATCATCCATTTCATGGTGCTTTTCCTCCGTTTCTGTCTGGCTTTATTGTATCACGAAATGGCCGCTTGAAAAGCCTTTTGTGAAAAGTCATACTTTTCCCTTGACAATCCACCCGTTTCGTGGTATCCTATCGCAGGCCGGTCAGAAAGACACTTCCCGTACTGTCCTTTCCGGCCCGCATCCCGGTGCCGTCCGGCGGCGTCCCGTAACACTGCTTTTGCGATGCACCGTATTTCTCAGCACTTCAATAAAACCCGTGTGGATTTTTACAGCATAGATGTTTGCTACTTTTCGCCACACAATGGCCCGCTTCAAGCCGCCGTTGTGTGGCTTTTCTTGTGCGGAAATTTCAGGAAAGGAAGCTTTTGACCCCATGAATGATACTTTTATGAAGACGAAGCCGGTGTTCCCGCTGCTGGTGTCGATGGCTCTGCCCAACGTCATCTCCATGTTGGTGAACTCGCTGTACAACATCGTGGACAGCCTCTTTGTGGCCCAGATCAACGAACAGGCCATGACGGCCCTCTCCCTCGTGTTCCCCATCCAGAACTTCGTGAACGCCGTTGCCATCGGCTTCGGCATAGGCATCAACGCCCTTGTCGCCCTCTACCGGGGCGCAGGCGACCACGACAGAGCGGACGCCGCCGCCACCCACGGCATGGCCCTCTCGGTGCTCCACGGCATCCTCTGCACGCTGGCAGCTACCGCCATCATGCCCGGCTTCCTGGCCCGGTTCACCGCCGACGGCACCATCGTCTCTATGGGCGTGACCTACTCCACCATCGTCTTCCTGTTCGCTACCGTGAACATGGCCAGCCTCGCCTTTGAGAAGCTCTTCCAGGCCGTGGGCCGGATGAAGCTCACCATGACCGCCCTCATCTCGGGCTGTGTCTGCAACATCCTGCTGGACCCCGTCCTCATCTTCGGCCTCGGCCCGGTGCCTGCCATGGGCATTGCAGGCGCGGCGCTGGCTACCGGCATCGGACAGGCCGCCACTCTCGTCATCTACCTCGTGGTCTACAACACCACCGAGTCGCCCGTCCATCTGCGCCGGAAGGCCCTGCGGCCCGACCTCTCTCTCGAAGGCCGTCTCTACGCCATCGGTGTGCCTGCCATCCTGAATCTGGCCCTGCCCTCCCTGCTGGTCACCTTCCTCAACGGCCTGCTGGCGGCTTTCTCCGAAAGCTATGTGGTGGTGCTGGGCATCTACTATAAGCTCCAGACGTTCCTCTATCTGCCCGCCAACGGCATCGTGCAGGGAATGCGCCCCCTCATCGGCTACAACTACGGTGCAAAAGAGCACGCCCGCGTGGCAAAGCTCTACCAGCTCACCCTCGGCATGAGCGCCGTCATCATGGCGGCAGGCACCGTCATCTGTATGGCCGCTTCCGCGCCCCTCATCGGCCTGTTCTCTTCCAACCCCGAGACCATCGCCATCGGCCAGACCGCCCTGCGCATCATCTGCCTCGGCTTTGTGGTGTCGGCGGTGTCCACCACCTCTTCCGGCGCGCTGGAAGGTCTGGGCAAGGGTGCGGCCTCGCTGGTCATCTCCCTCTGCCGGTACGTCATCTTCATCATGCCGCTGGCGTGGCTGCTCTGCCGCCAGCTCGGCCCCACCGGCGTCTGGCACGCCTTCTGGGTCACGGAAGTGCTGTCGGCTGTCATCGCCTTTGCGGTGTATCGGAAGAGCGTTGGCCCTCTCAGTCGCTGACGCGCCAGCTCTCCCAAAGGGAGAGCCATTGGCAGGCCGGTCAAGCTTCGTCTGGCCGAGCAAAGCTTAATTTATCGTAAACAGTAGTGCCCTGCTACAGAGGGCAGCAGCTGCGGAACAACGGTTCCTTGTCAAGCTGTTGCTAGTCTTGGTAGCAGGGCACTATCTTTTACGCCATATTGAACTTCCGGCGGGCAGCTCAGAGCTGTCCGACATGCCAAAGGCTCCCCCCTTGGGGGAGCTGTCACGCCTACGGCGTGACTGAGAGGGCTACTCTTCCGGCACCAGCGCACACACCAGCCGCACCATCCAGGGCAAAAACGGCAGCCAGAGCAGGGCGCAGCAGACGTTGAAGGCGGTGTGGGCATTGGCGATCTGCCGGGAAATGACTTCCAACTCCGGGCCTTTGGGGGAGATGAACTCCACCAGCCGGACGAACCAGGGCAGCAGCACCGCCGCCAGCAGGCTCCCGCTGAGGTTGAAGCAGCTGTGGGCCAGTGCGGCACGGACGGCGTTCTTTCCCTGCCCGATGCAGGCCAGCAGGGCCGTGACCGTCGTGCCGATGTTGTCCCCTAACAGGACCGGCACCGCCCCGGCAAGGCCCAGCACGCTGTGGATGCCGTCCGGCCCGGCCTGACGGGCCACGTTCTGCAGCAGCGCGATGGTGGCCGAACTGCTCTGCACCACCATGGTCATGGAGAGGCCCAGCAGGATGCCCAGAAGCGGTGACTCCTTCACCCGGGTCATCCAGTCGAGAAAGACCGCCTGCCCGGCCAGCGGCTGCAAAGCCCGGCCCAGGATGTCGATGCCCTCGAAGAGCAGCCCGAAGGAGAACACCGCCTCGCCCACGGCCTGCCAGCGGGGCCTGCGGGCCGCGAAGTCGAGGAGGAAGCCCAGAAACAGCACCGGGTACACCAGTGTCTGGACATCGAAGGCGATGAGCTGGGCCGTCATGGTGGTGCCGATGTTGATGCCGTAGATGACGGCCACCGCCCGGGGCAGTTCCAGCAGCCCGGCGCTGACAAAGCCGATGACCATCACCGTCGCCGCCGAGCTGCTTTGGAGCACCGCCGTCACGGCCAGCCCGGTGAGGACGCCCAGCAGCGGCGTGTCCGTCAGCCGGGCCAGCAGCCGCTTCATGGCGTCACCCGCCGCCCGCTGCAAGGCGCGGCTCATCCTGTCCATCCCGCAGAGGAACATCGCCAGCCCGCCGAACAGCGCAAAGAGCATCTCCATCCCCTGCTCCATCCGCACACCCCCTTGTCCGTCAGTGTATGAGGGGTGGACGGGCGGTATGACGGGAAGGCTTCTTCTCTGTGCGACCTCTCAGTCTCGCTTTCGCTCGACAGCTCCCCTACCGAGGGGAGGTGGCAGCGCGTTAGCGCTGACGGAGAGGTTTCTTACGGCAGCCTGTATTTTTTATAAGGGCAAATCGCTCCGACTCAGATCACAGCTGGCTCTTGTACAGCTCCACGATCTCCTCCACGCTGGTATCGCGGGGGTTGCCGGGACGGCAGGCGTCCGCATAAGCGGACTCGGCGAGGAACTGGATGTCCTCTTCCTTCAGGATGCCGTTCAGGTTTGCGGGGATGCCCACGTCAGCGCTCAGCTGCTTGACAGCGGCGATGGTGGCATCTGCAGCCTCGGCGTCGTTCATCTCGTCGATGCCCTTCACGCCCATAGCCTTGCCGACGGCACGATAGCGCTCACCGGCGACGGTCTTGTTGTACTCCAGACCGACGGGCAGCAGGATAGCGCAGGCCACGCCGTGGGGGGTATCATACAGAGCGGACAGGCCGTGTGCCATGGAGTGGACGATGCCCAGACCCACATTGGAGAAGCCCATGCCGGCGATGTACTGGCCCAGAGCCATGCCCTCGCGGCCTTCCGGAGTGTTCTGGACAGCGCCGCGCAGGTTCTCGCTGATGAGCTTGATGGCTTCCAGATGGAACATATCGGAGATGGTGCAGTGGCCCTTGGTGATGTAGCCCTCGATGGCGTGGGTCAGAGCATCCATGCCGGTGGCGGCGGTCAGGCCCTTGGGCATGGAGGACATCATATCGGGATCGACCACGGCGATCTCGGGGATATCG